>ENA-OQDE01000261-OQDE01000261.1-human-gut-metagenome-genome-assembly--contig:-NODE-261-length-34508-cov-2.870335_pt1 | contig 34508 bp, 45 predicted proteins | sample MGYA00242768_ERZ504595 | MGnify/ENA primary metagenome ERZ504595 (study PRJEB26092, sample SAMD00036307) | human gut metagenome | host: Homo sapiens | study: EMG produced TPA metagenomics assembly of... | reverse complement strand
ATATATTTATCACTAGCTATAAAGATAATACATCTTCCTTATCACAAGCTATTTGGACATTTTTTTCCGAAAAAGGAATTGAGATACAATGTTTCCATTTCACATGCCCATCAATATCCCAAACACCATTTTCTACTACTGCTCTCTTACCACCTATTAAATCAAAGACTTCATCTCTGTTATGTTGTTGCATTTTCCAATAATGAATAAGTTCGCCTTCATTATTATACAATCTCAAATCTCGAATAGCTATAGGAGGCACGTCTGTTGTATAAAAACTAGAGTATCTATTTTTTCCAAAAGAGATTTTAATATTTTCAAAGCCTTCTAATGAATGAGAAATAATTTTCATTGTAGAGTCAACCATGCATCGAATACCATTCTCCTCAACGTCTATTCTAATCTTTATCCAACGATTTGTAACACTATCTTTGTTGCACTGAAATTCGCAATTTTTCAAAATACGACCAGATTTACTCAACACATAATTCAATTTTTCTGTATTTAAATTGGTTATTAAATCAAAACTTGATATTTCATCCAATATAATACGAAAAACATAACCATAAGTCAAGTTAGCTTCAAACAATTGTAAATCAAAACTCATTGAAAAGCCTGGCTTCAAATTAAAGGATTCTTCGGGAGACAAATCAAGACTAGTTCTTTCATCCTGATTAACCGTATGAGACGAAATGTTAACCCATATCTCGTTGAAGCAAAATTAACAGGATTTCCCCAAGCAGCATAATTACCGACAAATAAAAGCATTATTAAAATATAGACATTTCGCTGCATAATATAATTTCTACTTTTTTAAATACAAAATTTGTGTTCTTCAATGCTAGAAATACTAGAGATGCAAACATACATAAAAATATTCTGATTTTACGCAAATCAAATAAAAAACAAAACTCCTATCTTCATCAAACTATCCCAAATCGGTCTATTACTCTATATATTTTCAAGTTATGAAATAGCTAAAATTAGATAGTACTGAATAAAAATATATCATACATCCAATCCCTGAAGCATCTACATATTATATTTATAGTTCTCAATTACCATTGCATTTTATAATCTGTATCTTACACCTTTATAACAAGAATATCCAATAAAAAAGGCAGTCCTTAAAAGACTGCTACTGATTCTATCAGAAACGAATTTATTACTTCATCTTGTATACCAGCGTTCCTCCTTTTACAATATCCTCATGCGAGATTGTTTTCTTCGTATATGGTTCGCCATCCAATGTAATACTATCTATATATTTATGTTCTTTCGACAAATTCTCCGCAATAATTGTGAAAGTCTTGCCATCGGCCAAATGTAAAGTCATCTTCGGCAACTGTGGAGCACCGAATACATATTCCGCACTTACCGGATCTACCGGATAGAATCCCATCGCACTAAGCATATACCAAGCAGACATTTGTCCGCAATCATCATTTCCGCAAAGTCCGTCGGGTTTGTTTTTATATTGAGTATCAAATATTTCACGAACCAATTCCTGTGTACGTTCCGGACGACCAGCCAGTGCATACAAATAAGTAACATGATGGCTTGGCTCATTTCCATGAGCATATTGCCCGATTAATCCAGTAACATCCGCCAAACTTTCACCTTCTAGCTTAACCGTAAACAATGAGTCTAATTTATTCAAGAAGTTTTTTCTCCCCCAAACAACTGGATTAATCCCGGTACATCATGTTGTACATGCCAAGTATATTGCCATGCATTTCCTTCCGTATAATCTCCACCGACACTTTCAGAATGTGCCAATGCACTTGGTTAAACGGAGCTTTCCAAGTTCCGTCAGCTTTGCGCGGACGCATGAACTTCGTCTCCGGATCGAAAAGATTCTTATAATAGTCAGCACGTTTCGCGAAGTAAGCGGCATCTTCCTCTTTACCCATACGACGTGCCATATCGGCAGCAGCATAATCATCATATACAGATTCTAAAGTGGAAGATACAGATTCTGCTTTTATCAGATCTGTCGGGAAATAACCATATTTCGTATAAACCTCCCAATCAGACTTCAACGGATGAGATACAGTCTGCGTCTTCTTTATTATATTGAAAGCACGTTCAGCGTCAAAGCCACGGAATCCTTTGCGATAAGCCTCGGCAATGACTGATACGCCATGATTACCAATCATACAGAAATTCTCTTTTCCCCACAATCCCCAAATAGGCAGGAAGCCTTGCACTTCACCCTGTTCGATGAGAGAATTCACAAAACCGTCCACACGTTCGGGAATCACCAATGTATAAAATGGATGAGCGGCACGGTAAGTATCCCACAAAGAGAATGTAGAATAGAAAGCACCAGTTCCGGCTTTTACAATAGAGTCGGCGGCATTACGATACATACCATCTACGTCCGAAATTTGATTAGGCTGAATCAATGCGTGGTAGAAACAAGTATAGAAATTTGTCTTTTCATCATCGGTACCCTCTATTTCAATACGGCTCAAATAGTTATTCCATTCATTGTGGGCGGTAGCTCTTACTCCTTCAAAATCCCAGGCAGGAATTTCTGCTTCCAGATTCTTTTTAGCCCCGTCTATGCTGGTGGTGGAAAGAGCCACTTTCATCATCAGCTCGTCTCCCGCTGCATGTCAAAAGAAGCAATGATGCGTTTTCCTTTTTCTGTTTCGCCCATCGGAAGATAAAGTGAATCGACTACCGGACGGTTGAATTTCATCACAAAGAAATAATCTTGATTGACCCATACCGTGTTATTGACATGTCCTGTCAGTGTTTGAGCATCTTCCCAGTTCACTTCACAACTGTTGACTTGTGAATGATATTGTTCTTCTCTCCATGCAGGACCATGTTGCAAGTCAATCAATATAGAGGCAGAATCAGCCTTGTGATAAGTATAGCGGTGAAGGGCAGCATGGATAGAGGCAGTCAGTTCTGCTTTTACCTGTGGATCAGAGAGCTCTGCAGTGTAATATCCCGGAGTAGCCGCTTCTTTGTCTTTAGGGAAATGACTACGATAAGCATCCCATGCACGGACACGTGTACCCGTGACCGGCATCACCAGAATATCGCCTAAATCCATACAGCCTGTTCCATTCAAATGTGTCTGTGTAAATCCCCAAACCAGAGAATCCTCATAAACATATTCAGAACAGTAACGCCAACCGACTGCACCCGTCACAGGCTGGTCTGTATCATACCGAAAGGATAACATGCGCCGGGAAATGTATGCCCGTTGTCTGCGCCACCGATAAAGGTATTAACGTATTGAGTATAATCTTTTGTATCCGTCTTTTCAGCCGGAGTACAAGAAGAATAAAAAAACAAGCCTGCTGCCAGAGTTGCAGCCATAAAAGGGGTTTTTCTTCTCATGGTAAATATAATAATGTTAAGTTAATGTCGCATTATATATGCTGATATTTATCTAATTTTTCACGATAGTAGCTTTCTACATCTTTCCAGTGGTAATAAGGAGCTACGTCTGTTTTCACCGGTAGTTTAGCTTCCTTTTCATTAAGTAATACTTTTACCAATACATCGTTACTTCCTTTTTTATGGAAAAGACGAATTGCACGTTACTAGCCATCGGGAAAATATCATACGCTCTCCATTGTTCGGATAACTTTTCTACGTCAGGGTAAGATTCTCCATAATGATTCAGTTCCAATAAAGCGACTAACGGTAACAGACAAGACTCATGACCAAATCTTAAAGTGGCCTGGTTCTTACCTTCTTTCAAAGCAGCATCTGCCCTATCTAAAATATTACGCAACAAGTCGGCTTCCCGATAGGGCATCAAACCATCCGTTACAGGAGAACAAGCGTGTGTCAGATACCAATATAAGTTGTTACAACTCCATAGATCATAACACTCTTCATCCGTGAAAAGAGAATATAGCTGCATATCTGTATCATGACTCTGCATATTACAAGCCAAATCAAAAAGACGTCTCATCAGGCGCGCTTCATCAACGTTTGCTTTTACATACGCTTCGTCTGTAAACAATGTTTCATCAACCGTTGCGGACGTACATGGGTAGCTTCAAAATCTTTCTGAACCTTCTTCACTTTATCGGAACTAGCTATTTTACTCAAATCCTTAGCAGGAGGATTCATGTAATACATATCATGGTAACTTGCATCATTCTTGATACATAGATTAGGATTCATCGCCTGCAATTGGAGGCATTCGGATGTCATGGATAATATACACCGGATGACAACTGTGGAACGGGCATCCACTTCTGTTCCATCCGCAAATATCTGTGGGAAATTAGTATACATACGCTTTGCAATTCCTCTGTGTTGGCGTGCTCCCACCGAAGTCAGTTCACCAAGACGACCTTCCGCCATATCAGCCATGCGCAAAACAATATCCAGTGTGTTTTTACCTGTTGCAGTAAGTTTGTTTAAAGAGTCGGCTTTTAATAAAGTTTGCTTGGGGAAACGATAATCATTCGGATCAATCAAATACCGTGAACCATGACGCATATATGTGCTGATATAAAAAGGTTCGTACCCCTTAGGAGCAGCTGTCTGCTTGGCAGTAGGCGTGGGATATGCATAATAATTATTAGCGGATAAATACCGGTTTGCACAGATCTCTTCACGAGCAGTTTGCGCTTGTACCGTCCATACAAACAAAAGCAATAAAAGGATAGATGTGAGTTTTTTCATGATAGTATTATTCAATGTATTAATAGTTGTGCCACAAAATTAGAGATTTCTTCTCATTTAAAAGGATTTGATACAGACAAATATACTTAAATCTTAAATGGAGGAAGTTCCTATTTATGTGGATTCGCTGTGATAAAACAAAAATTCGTACGACTTATTGAATAAATATCAACTCAATTATTTATCTTTGTTAGCTTAATAACAAGCTGGCGCAAAAAACAATAAGTATAATGAAAGATTTCTTGAAATTTACACTTGCCACGGTGACAGGTATCATTTTGTCAAGTATTGTATTATTTATAATCAGCATGGTAACGTTGTTTGGCATCATGTCTGCTTCGGACACGGAAACAATCGTAAAAAAGAATTCTGTAATGATGCTCGACTTAAACGGAATGTTGGTTGAACGTACGCAAGAAGATCCGCTGGGTATTTTATCACAGTTGTTGGGTGACGGATCTAACACGTACGGACTGGACGATATTCTTTCTTCCATCCAGAAGGCTAAAGAAAACGAAAATATTAAAGGGATTTATCTACAGGCAAACTCATTAGGCACCTCCTATGCTTCTTTGCAGGAAATCCGCAACGCACTGCTCGACTTCAAAGAAAGTGGAAAATTCGTTATTGCTTATGCAGACTCCTATACGCAGGGACTTTATTATCTTTCCAGTGCAGCCGATAAGGTGTTGCTCAATCCCAAAGGAATGATTGAATGGCGGGGTATCGCCTCTGCTCCCCTGTTCTACAAAGATTTGCTGCAAAAAATAGGAGTTGAGATGCAGGTGTTCAAGGTGGGAACTTACAAATCTGCCGTAGAGCCGTTTATTGCTACGGAAATGAGTCCTGCCAACCGCGAACAGGTTACCACATTTATCACTTCTATCTGGGGGCAGGTTACGGAAGAGGTATCTACTTCACGTAATATTTCTGTAGACTCACTGAATGTTTATGCAGATCGTATGCTCATGTTCTATCCGGCAGAAGAGAGTGTAAAATGCGGATTGGCTGATACATTGATTTACCGCAATGATGTGCGCAATTATCTTAAGAAATTGGTTGAGATCAATGAAGATGATAATCTTCCTATATTAGGATTGGGCGACATGATGAACGTAAGGAAAAATGTGCCGAAAGATAAAAGCGGTAATATCGTAGCTGTTTATTATGCATCCGGTGAAATTACAGACTATCCGAGCTCTGCAACTTCCGAAGATGGGATTGTCGGTTCGAAAGTAATTCGTGACCTGCGCAAATTGAAAGATAATGATGATGTGAAAGCTGTTGTACTCCGTGTCAATTCTCCAGGTGGAAGTGCTTTCGCCTCGGAACAAATCTGGCATGCTGTAAAAGAGCTGAAAACAAAGAAACCGGTCATTGTCTCTATGGGTGATTATGCCGCGTCAGGAGGTTACTATATCTCTTGCGTTGCCGATACGATTGTTGCAGAGCCTACTACCCTGACCGGTTCTATCGGAATCTTCGGTATGATTCCTAATGTGAAAGGATTGACTGATAAAATCGGTTTAAGTTATGATGTCGTAAAAACGAATAAATTCGCTGATTTCGGAAATATCATGCGTCCGTTTAACGAGGATGAGAAATCATTGCTTCAAATGATGATAACTGAAGGATATGATACCTTTGTAACTCGTTGTGCCGAAGGACGTCACATGACGAAGGAAGCTATCGAGAAGATTGCTGAAGGCCGTGTATGGACTGGGGAAACTGCTAAAGAACTGGGATTAGTAGACGAATTAGGTGGCATTGACAAGGCACTGGATATTGCTGTTGCAAAAGCCGGTATCGAAGGCTATACCGTTGTGTCTTATCCTGAGAAACAAGATTTCCTGTCTTCCCTGCTTGATACGAAACCGACGAATTATGTAGAATCACAATTACTGAAAAGTAAATTAGGCGAGTACTACCAGCAATTCGGTTTACTGAAAAATCTGCAAGAACAATCCATGATTCAGGCACGTATCCGTTCGAACTGAATATTAAATAAACCGTAATACATGGACGAACACTTTATCAAGATACATAAGTGGCTCTACCTGCCTCCTGGCTCTACGGAGCAGTGGTAATGATGAGAAATAAACTCTTTGACTGGGAAGTTCTTCAATCAAAGAGTTTTGATATACCTATCATCAGCGTGGGTAATCTCGCTGTAGGAGGGACAGGAAAAACTCCACACACTGAATATCTGATAAAGTTTCTTTGTAATCAATATAAGGTAGCTGTATTAAGCCGGGGATATAAACGGCACACGAAAGGTTATGTATTGGCAACTCCGGAAAGTACGGCAAGAAGCATTGGCGACGAACCTTACCAGATGCATCAAAAATTCCCGTTTGTCACAGTAGCTGTCGATGAAAAGCGTTGTCATGGCATAGAAAAGTTGCTTGCACTGCAAAAGCCTTCAATAGATGTTATCCTATTGGACGATGCTTTCCAGCACCGATACGTCAAACCGGGATTGAGTATTCTGTTAACGGATTATCACCGATTATTCTGTGATGACACTTTGCTCCCCGCAGGACGGCTTCGTGAACCAATTAGCGGCAAGAATCGGGCGCAAATCGTTATTGTCACCAAATGCCCGCAAGACATCAAGCCTATTGATTATAACATTATCACGAAACGGCTGAACCTTTATCCATATCAACAGTTATTCTTCTCATCGTTCCGGTATGGTAACCTGCAACCAGTGTTCCCTACCATGTCTCCGGACACAAATGCAATTTCGACAAACCATGAGGTTGCTTTGTCCTCACTGACAAACACTGATATATTATTGATGACGGGAATTGCCTCACCTGCCCCTATTCTCGAAAGACTGGAAGGTTGTACCAAACAAATAGATTTACTATCGTTTGACGATCACCACAATTTCACTCATCGGGATATACAGCTTATCAAAGAACGGTTTCATAAACTGAAAGGAGAACACCGGTTGATTATTACCACCGAGAAAGATGCAACACGCCTGATTAACCATCCGGCTTTGGACAAGGAATTGAAACCATTTATCTACGCCTTGCCTATTGAAATTGAAATATTACAAAATCAACAAGATAAATTTAACCAACATATTATTGACTATGTTAGAGAAAATACAAGAAACCGCAGCTTATCTGAAAGGTAAGATGCATACCAGTCCGGAAACTGCTATTATACTAGGCACCGGGCTTGGCAGTTTGGCAAACGAAATCACCGAGAAGTATGAAATAAAGTATTCGGATATCCCCAACTTCCCGGTATCTACCGTCGAAGGTCATAGCGGTAAGCTGATTTTCGGCAAACTAGGCAATAAGGATATCATGGCTATGCAGGGACGCTTCCACTATTACGAGGGTTATTCGATGAAAGAAGTAACTTTCCCTGTACGTGTCATGCGTGAATTAGGTATCAAAACCTTGTTTGTATCCAATGCCAGTGGCGGTACAAATGCAGATTTCGAAATCGGTGACCTGATGATTATCACTGACCATATCAACTATTTCCCCGAACATCCGCTTCGCGGAAAAAATATCCCTTACGGACCTCGCTTCCCGGACATGAGCGAAGCATACTGCAAGGAATTGATTAGTAAGGCTGACGAGATTGCCAAAGAAAAAGGAATTAAAGTACAACACGGAGTGTATATTGGTACGCAAGGTCCTACTTTCGAAACTCCTGCCGAATATAAATTATTCCATATCCTTGGTGCTGATGCGGTTGGTATGTCTACCGTTCCGGAAGTTATCGTAGCCAACCATTGTGGTATCAAAGTTTTTGGTATTTCCGTCATTACCGACTTAGGAGTAGAAGGAAAAATCGTAGAAGTAACACACGAAGAAGTTCAGAAAGCCGCTGACGCTGCTCAACCGAAAATGACCACGATCATGCGTGAACTTATCAACCGTGCCTAAACAATCATCCCGATTTATGAGAACTGAAATAGCATCTCTCGGTGAGTTTGGTCTGATTGACCGCCTCACGAGGGAATCAAACTGGAAAACGAATCCAGCAAATATGGAGTGGGCGACGATGCCGCCGTTCTCTCCTACCCTTCAGAAAAGCAAGTACTGGTAACAACCGACCTGCTTATGGAAGGTGTGCATTTTGACCTGACTTATGTTCCTTGAAGCATTTGGGATATAAATCAGCAGTAGTTAATTTCTCCGATATTTATGCCATGAACGGTACTCCCCGGCAGATTACGGTATCTCTTGGTCTTTCCAAGCGTTTCAGCGTGGAAGATATGGACGAACTTTATTCCGGTATCCGTCTGGCTTGCCAGCAATATAATGTCGACATTGTGGGAGGCGATACCACTTCTTCCTTGACAGGCCTTGCTATCAGCATCACCTGTATTGGCGATGCCGACAAAGATAAAGTAGTTTACCGTAATGGAGCCAAAGACACTGACCTGATCTGCGTCAGCGGCGAGCTTGGGGGCAGCTATATGGGTTTACAACTCTTGGAACGTGAAAAAGTCGTATTGCAAGGTGATAAAGATGTCCAACCGGATTTCTCCGGCAAAGAGTATTTATTAGAACGCCAATTGAAACCGGAAGCGCGCAAAGATATCATTGAGAAATTGGCAGCCGCCAATATTGTCCCTACTTCTATGATGGACATTTCCGACGGCCTGTCATCAGAACTGATGCATATCTGCAAACAAAGCAATGCTGGTTGCCGCGTTTACGAGGAGCATATCCCAATCGATTATCAGACAGCTGTTATGGCCGAAGAGTTTAACATGAATCTTACGACTTGTGCCTTGAATGGTGGAGAAGATTATGAACTACTCTTTACTGTTTCCATCGCCGATCATGAGAAAATTTCACAAATGGAAGGAGTTCGTCTCATCGGACATATTACCAAACCCGAACTTGGCTGTGCATTGATTACCCGTGATGGACAAGAATTCGAACTAAAAGCACAGGGATGGAATCCATTAAAAGAAGATAAGCAATAGATTTCATCACATACCTGAAATATTTTTTATCTTATACAACACTGATAATAAGCCGACTAACTTTTTATCAGTGTTTTTTATTTCCAGAAGACTTGCAGAATCCAAAAGTTTCACTACCTTTGCAACCGCAAAAGAGATATTACCGGACCGAACAAGCACGAGGTGCCATAGCTCAGTTGGTAGAGCAAAGGACTGAAAATCCTTGTGTCCCCGGTTCGATTCCTGGTGGCACCACTAACGATTCGGTAATAAAAATCCCTTGAACTTTTGAAGTTCAAGGGATTTTTTTATTCCTCGTATTGCAATTTGCAACCGCCTATACTTTAGAACTATGCAGTTTTTTATAAATCTCCACACGAGCATCTATTTCTGCTTGAGTCAAATGCGCAGGAAGTTCAATGGTAGTCCGCGGAGTTATTGCTACCAATACCATATCCCCCAAACCCTTTTTATACTCTTTAATAACATTTTCAGTAAACTGACTGGATGAAATAACATCACGCATTATATTACCTTTTTTCATATCTCTAATTATTTTGTTTTTTATACACACAAGCAGAATATACACTTCCCTATACAGGTTTAGATTGAGCTAAATCTTCCGATGTAGATTTGTTTTCCAAAGAGATATTGATCGCATTCATGCCTTTCACTCCACGCTCAAGGTCAAATGTTACGATATTATTTTCTGCAATATTGCCAATGACATTGTTTACATGAAAAAAGTATTTCTCAACACCTGAAAGGTCTTTAATAAAGCCAAATCCTCTTGACTCATTAAAAAACTCAACCCGTCCTCTCAAAATCGTCGGCTCCTCTTCTTCCTTTTTAGGAGTTGCTATAATTATTTCATCCGGATTAATTTCTTCCTTCTTTATATCCTCTGTCGGAGGAGTCGAAGTTATCATTCCGTTCTCATCTACATAGGCAATCATATCCTCAAAGCTATTTGAGCTGCCCGATAATTTCTTGCTTTCTTTCTTTTTCAGTTTTTCTTCTCGTTTAGCGAGTCTTTTCTTTTCATTTTCACGTTTACCAACTGTCATGGATTTTGCCATAGAATTTATATTTAGTTTTATATTAATTTTAAAGAGATTGTTATTTGTTGATTTCAAATAGTATAACTGGCTTTATTCAGCTTCTTACCCGTCAGTTTCTGAATATCATTAACGAGTTTACGCTCTTCCTGCGAGCAGAATGTCAGTGCTGTCCCTGTATTCCCGGCTCTTCCGGTACGTCCGATACGATGCACATACGTTTCCGGCACATCAGGAAGATCATAGTTGATAACTAAAGGAAGTTCGTTAATATCGATACCTCTGGCTGCAATATCAGTAGCCACCATCACACGTGTTTTGCCCGACTTGAAATTGCCCAAAGCCAACTGCCGCGCTGCCTGACTTTTATTTCCATGAATCGCCTGGCTACCAATTCCCGCCTTGCCCAGTATCTTTACGATCTTATCAGCATTATGCTTCGTACGTGAAAATACCAACACCGACTGATCTTCTGATTTTTGCAAAATCGAAACCAGTAAAAGACTCTTTTCCTTTTTCTCTACGAAATAAACCATCTGTTCAATAGCATCCACAGTCGATGATTTCGGAGTTATGCTGATTCGTACAGGATTCTTCAACAAAGAATTCGTTAAAGAAATAATTGTATCAGGCATTGTAGCGGAGAAGAATAAAGTCTGTTTTTCTTTCGGAAGTTTTGGTAATATCCGCTTGATATCATGAATAAATCCCATATCAAGCATACGGTCTGCTTCATCAAGTACAAAATATTGTATCTTATCCAGATGGATATGTCCCTGATTCATCAAGTCAAGCAAACGTCCCGGTGTAGCAACCAGGATATCAATTCCTTTGTGTAACATGTCAACTTGAGGACGTTGATTTACTCCGCCAAAAATAACCCCATGCCGCACTTGGGTATATTTGGCATAATCATTAATGCATTCACTTATTTGCAAGGCAAGTTCACGGGTGGGCGTCAAAATCAACGCTTTAATCCCCCGGCACTTGGCTGCCTCTTTATTCATTTGCAAATGTTGTATAATGGGAATAGCAAACGAAGCAGTTTTACCTGTTCCCGTTTGCGCACAGCCTAATATATCTCTTTTTGCTAATGCAGCCGGAATTGCCTCTCCCTGAATGGGAGTGGGCACTGCATATCCTTTTTCTTCAATAGCTTTTAAAATCGGTTCGGTTATATTTAATTCTTTAAATGTCATAATTGTTATTTTTGCTGTATCAAAACAGCTATTAATTTATATTGTAAAGGGACTGACAAACTCCATCATGGGAATGAAAATCCCGTAGGTTAAGCCAGTTTATGGGTTGCCAAGAAAACTCGCGCTCCAGTGTACTCATTACTTCTTTTACACTACTGATTTTTTCAGCGAGAAAAGCATTGCTACCGGCAAAAGCATAGCCTTTTTTCATATTTCCTTTGGCTGCATTATATAAAGCTTAATAATGCAATAAGGGCTTTTTGTATAATCACATGTTTTGATACAATGGAATGAGCAACTCTTAGGCCTCTCCAGTCCACTATTCACATTGTGAATAAATTCCCCGTCAATAGCTCGTCCTGGCATTCCCACAGGACTTTCAATAATAAGAACATCTTCGGACTTGGAGTGAATATATACTTCCTTGAACGTCTCGGACGCGTCACATTCCTGGGTGGTAACAAATATACTTCCCATTTGTACCCCTGAAGCTCCCAGCTCCATAAAATGTGCAATATCTTCACCTGTCGAAATGCCGCCAGCGGCAATCACCGGAATCTGTTTCTGTTCTTTATAACTGGATGCAATCATTACCACTTCCGGAATCAAAGCTTCCAAAGCATAATGCTGATCCTGTAATTGTTCTTTTTTAAATCCTAAATGTCCACCGGCTTTAGGCCCCTCCACCACGATTGCATCGGCAGATAATTATAGTTCTTCTGCCATTTATCGCAGATGATTTTGGCTGCTCGTGAAGAAGATACAATAGGCACTAGCTTGGTTGTACTCTCCGGAGTCAGATATGAAGGCAGGTCAAGTGGAAGCCCGGCACCGGAAAATACCACATCAATCTTTTCCTCGATTGCGGTGCGCACCATATCCGCATAATTCGATAAAGCAACCATGACGTTTACGCCAATAATACCTTTTGTTTTCGCACGTGCTTTCCGGATTTCCTCTTTCAGCCCGTTAATACATTTTTCAGGATAAGTACCTTTCCCTTTGGGGTATAACAAACCTAAACCTGCGCATGATATAACGCCTACTCCTCCTTCGTTTGCTACTGCCGAAGCCAAACCCGAGAGCGAGATACCTACTCCCATTCCACCTTGTATTACAGGTGTTTTTATCTCAATATTTCCTATAAAGAATGATTTCATATGTTTTATTTTGCTTTAGAGCAATTGAACAAGATAAACAGTGTGAGCACACTTTATTCAAGCGCTCAAGATTGGCCCTGTCATTGACTATTTGCCTTGTTGGGTGTAATTTATTAAACCTTTACTCCTGACTTTTTCAAGAGTATTGTGTATTACAAAAAAGTCTAATAAATCTATTTTCAGAATGGAAAGTGCAGGAGTAGATATTCCTGATATTGCACAGAAAAAGAGCCAGAATTAGCAGAACTTAAATGTAATATGATTTTTTGTCTTCCCCTGTGTCAATCAGAAGATTCCTCCGTTGAATCATGAAACGGAAATAACTTTATTAAATAAAGCAGAAGATAATATCTTCTGCTTTATTCGGATATTAATATCTTCTAGAGTTATTATAACCACCACGGCCACCACCGTTAGACGGTCTTTCAGTACGAGGACGTGCCACGCTTACTGAAATAACTTTCTGGTCGTATTCAACTCCATTCAGTTCGTCAATTGCTTTTTGTCCTTCTGTATCATTCGGCATTTCTACGAAAGCAAATCCTCTGGATCTACCAGTTTCTCTGTCAAAAATTACTTTAGCTGAAGAAACTTCTCCAAACTCTGCAAATAAATTTGTTAAGTCAGCATCATTAGTGCCATAGCTTAAACCTGAAATGTAAATGTTCATTTAAAATTTTATTAAAATAAATACTAATTTGGAGTGAGGAGGATAATTAAAGACAAGGACTGCTTGCTAATAAAATATTATAAAGAAGAACTATACGATAATGATTCGTAACTCAAACTCTTGGTACAAAGGTAACACAATAAATCAGATAACAGTTGTTTTAATCATCATTTTTCGGAAGAAAGACGATTATTATCATTTGTTAGCATACTAGACATTCTCTTAATCCACCGAAGGCCAAATATTCAAACAATAAGTCTAAAAAATAATGGGATGGTTAACATTCCGCTATCCATCCCATTTCTTATCATTACATTACTTTATCAAAAATATTTTCGGCTTCCCGATACATAGGTTGAGTTTTACCTACTTTCTGTGGATCATAGTTCAACATCTTTATTAATGCTATATACTGTGAGAAATCAAGTTGTTCGAAATTAAGCATCATGGGATTTATCTTCCACACGACTTTCTGTTCGTGTTCATCATATTTCATCAAATTAGTAAGCCCACACAAAAGTGGATAAAAATAACCATGAGGATACTGATATTTAGCTTTTTCTTCAATTGTACCAAATGGAACATCATTATCTTTAATTTTCACTTCACCAATACGACCAAATTTTCCATGACTAGTACCATATAAATCTGGAAACTCAAAATAAAGCTTATCATAGAATTTAATAATGTCTTCTACCAGATCTAAAGCCGATTTAACAATTTCATTCTTTAAAATATACTTGCCTTTTTCTCCTTCTGAAACAGCAGAATGTGCCAAGACCTCATTAAAATAATCAACACATTTACTTTTCTGCGAATAAATACTAATCTTATTAAGCGTCTTTATATCTTGAGGTAATAATCCTTTATCTTGCAAAAACAATAATGGTAAAGTAGCCAGACTGATGACATCTTCTGCTTTTATCTTACCGATACTACCAGTCTTCCATATTATCTTATAATCATACAATTTATCTTTCAAATATTCATAATAACCAACCTGATTACCTTTTGCGGTTTCTCTTAGCTGTACGTTATTATTACGGGCAGAACATATTTCTGATATATAATCATAAAACTCGTCCAAAGCTCCGATTTCATCAGAAGGAGATAATATTTCAATAGGAATCGAAAATTTGAATTGCTCTTTCACCTGTTCAAATCGTTCCAAAACATTATCATAATTTTCATCCCAGAACTTCTTGCATTCATCCCATGTTTTGAATGAAATACCATACAATTTATCTATAATAAATCTCGCAATAGCAAATGTATTGTGCCCACCATCCATAATGCCTTCATAATCGGCATTATCTAAAGATATCCTCACTCTACCTCTATCCAAGATCTCACACTCTTCCGTAGATAAAAGAATGCCTTTGGTTTTATACCAAAACAACTCTGGTGATTTATCCAAAGTCTCATAAATACTTTTTGTAATAGGATTTACTGTTGCAGTTCGAGGATTAACTTTAGTATCTGCTTTAAAAAGCAATTTAATAAAAGTCAAAGGTGAAATACTAGAAACAATCTTTTGAATTTTAACACCTTCTCTTGAATGTTGAAGCAAATTAGAATGTTCTAATTTAATAATTATTGTCGCCATCTTATATTATTGCAGGGATGCTTAATAAATAATATAATATTATGGAGGAAGAGTAACTAAGTACATCCCTATTAACCCTTAATGACTATCCAATCATAATACCTTGTATCTATCCAGACACGAAAACACCTATCCAGGTGTACTACTTCCAGTAGTGTTGCAAATATACACATTTTTTATTATTTACAAAACAGATACCCCAAAAATATTAATCTATTTTGAAACAAACTCCTATATTCCTTGATAGTCTCTTACAATATATCTATTTTTGCTAACTATTAATCAGCAATATATCTCCCAGTTAAGTCATTCTGTATGAAACCAACTAATACCACCCGAGAAGAAATGTGGGCAAAGCAACATCTGTCTGCCACCGACATTAATTATTCCGTATGGGAACAGGATAAATCCATACTTCATCAGCTCTCGAAAATTAGTCGTAACTGTACATTTGTTGTTGATGTGTATAAATGCAAATATATTTACGCCTCTCCGAATTTTGTTGATTTATTGGGATATGACAGCCACAAGATAGAAACACTAGAAAGACAAGGTGATTATTTGGAATCGCGCATTCATCCGGATGATCGTACCCAACTGGCAGCATTGCAGGTCACTCTAGGGCAATTTATCTATAGCCTACCCTTTGAACAACGGAATAACTACTCTAATATTTACAGTTTCCGCATACTTAATGCTAACCAACAGTACATACGTGCCACAAGCAGACATCAGGTATTGGAACAAGACCGTAATGGTAAAGCCTGGCTTATAATAGGAAACATGGACATATCGCCCGACCAAAAAAAATCAGAAATGGTAGATTGCACCGTTCTAAATCTAAAAAATGGAGAGCTATTCTCTCCTTCTCTCTCATTTCAACCTTCTACTAATCTTACTAACCGGGAAATAGAGGTATTATGTCTTATTCAAAAAGGTTTGTTAAGTAAAGAAATTGCAGACAGACTATGTATCAGTATTCATACCGTTAATATTCATCGGCAAAACCTGTTACGAAACTAGGCGTACAAAATTCTATTGAAGCCATTCGTTTAGGACAGGAAATTGGATTGCTAGGTTAATTCACACCTTCTTTCTCTCCATACTTTTCAATCCGGCTAAGGTATCCATTCCACCACACCCGTAACCGGATGAAATCTCCTCCACTCTTCAAATTCCGGATAACTACGTACTCCATCCCGAATTACAGCTTGATAATATTCCACTCCCATAATCTTCTCCATATCAGGCGTTTCATTCTTTAAAGTCAAGATAGCCAGTTTCATTTCATCTGTCATCACCGCAGAAATACGTTCGGCTACTCTCTCAAAGTAACCGTCGTAACGAGAACCCTCCCGGATATGAATCATATCAATTTGCCAAAGTTCACCATACATATCCTGATACCATGCATGCCACTCTACACACGCTTCCACTGTATACAACAAATTAACACACTCAATCTTCTTGACAGACGTATTTTTCGCCAATTCAGCCATCGCCCGAAAGCTATCATGCAAGTTCAAAGAAGAAGTATAAATATGGAAGTCAATATCCCGGTGCTTCATCAGTAATCCAGTACGCAATGAGCCCACTAGATTCACTTTGGCACCAATCCCTTCCCATATCTGAATGATATGAGTATCCTCTATGATCTCCCAGGCTTTCTGTTGGTTACGTTCGGCTAATTCAAGAACATTCATCTTTCTCCTTTTTAAGTAAGTATGCAAAAATAGGAAAAAGGACAAATATATAGCTATAAATAACTATTTAATCCCTCAATGAGCAGAGCTAACTTTGCCTGCAATTTCAATTCTTCACCATACCATTAACAAAAGATTATGATATTCAATCAAACGGAAAAACAGGAAAAAGAGTACTTGCAGCAAGTCATAACCATCATCAATGATACGATCAACACCACCAGTACTTCTGTCAAAGAACATATAGACACCCTACAGGAGTACAAAGATTACCTATGGTCGAATAAGGATATCGATCCGCACGAAATTCGTTCTATGCGCGAAAGCATATTAAACCATTTTGCAATAGGCGAAAACGTAATTGACAAACGCAGACGGCTAAGCAAAATACTGGATATCCCCTATTTTGGACGAATCGACTTTCAGGAAAAGAAAGACAAAAGCCTGATAAATCCAATCTATATAGGAATACACACTTTCTATGATTTCAAGGAAAAACGAAATCTTATTTATGATTGGCGAGCTCCTATTTCAAGCATGTTCTACGATCATGAATTAGGCGAAGCGACCTATTCTTCTCCGGCAGGTGAAATTAATGGAACAATCTTGCTCAAACGCCAATACCGTATTCGCAAAGGAAATATGGAGTACATGATTGAAAGTTCTGTAACTGTCCATGACGATATTCTGCAAAAAGAACTATGCTCCAATGCCGACAACAAAATGAGGAATATCGTTACGACCATCCAAAGGGAGCAAAACCGGATTATCCGTAATGAGAATGCCACCGTACTTATCATACAAGGTGTTGCCGGTTCAGGGAAAACTTCTATTGCCCTCCATCGTATCGCCTACCTGCTTTATGCGCAGAAAGGACAGATTTCTTCCAAAGACATATTAATTATCTCACCCAATAAAGTATTTGCCGATTATATATCGAATGTACTTCCGGAACTTGGCGAAGAGACCGTTCCCGAAACCAGTATGGAACAAATTCTTTCAGAGGTACTTGATAACAAATATAAATGCCAGACTTTCTTTGAACAAGTAACAGAATTATTGGAAAAGCCGACACAAGACTTTATCAAACGGATACAATACAAAGCCACCTTCGAGTTTATATCACAACTTGACAAGTTCATCCTTTATATAGAAAACAACTATTTCAAAGCCACAGATATAAAACTCACAAAATACATCACTATTCCCGCTGAATTTATTAACGAGCAGTTCAAACGATTCTATCGCTATCCCATACGTCAACGATTTGAGACTATGACAGATTATATCCTGGAAATGATGAAACTCCAATATAATCAAACGGTCAGTACTCCGGAGAAAAACCAACTAAAGAAAAAGATAAAAAATATGTTTGCAGGAAATAATGATCTTCAAACCTATAAGGACTTTTTTGAGTGGATCGGAAAACCGGACTTGTTCAAGATGCGTAAAAACCGCCTACTGGAATATGCAGATTTAGCACCTTTAGCCTACCTGCATATCGCATTAAATGGAAACAACACCCAATTTTATGTCAAACATCTCCTGATAGACGAAATGCAAGATTATTCTCCCATACAATACAAAGTGATTCAAAAACTTTATCCCTGTCGAAAAACAATTCTTGGAGACGCTTCCCAATCCGTCAATCCTTATGGCTCTTCTACGGCGATATGATCCAAAAAGTATTTACAACAGGAGAAATAATGAAACTTTGCAAAAGCTATCGTTCAACTTTTGAGATAACCAGCTTTGCGCAAAAATTCAACCGAACAATGAGTTAGAACCGATTATGCGACATGGAGAACACCCAAGAATTCTTCAATTCAGAAATACAGAAGAAGAAATACAAAGTCTTGCCGATCTGGTAAGTTCCTTCAAAAGCTCCCATTATACATCATTGGGAATCATCTGCAAAACAGAATCCCAAGCGAAAGAACTTGCTCAAAAGCTCCAGCCATATACAGATTGTATTTCACTTTTATCCAACCAAAGTTCAACCTATATAAAAGGTATCATCATCACTTCTGCCCACATGGCAAAAGGATTGGAGTTTGATGAAGTCATCATTCCGCAAGCAGATGATAAAAACTATCATTCCAGTACTGACAAAAGTATGCTTTATGTAGCAGTAACAAGAGCAATGCACCAACTTACCTTAACCTATTCTGGTCCTTTGCGCATTTGTCGATTCCTATGAACATGTGTTTAAACAACTATTAAAAATGAATTGAGAGAGAATATAATAGCCAATCCCCTATTATTTCCTATTTTTGCAACTATATGGAAATAAGGGAATAAAATACGAGTTTACCGCAAAAGTATGGAATTACTCATCGACAGCCGGAACAGGTGGTTGGTACATCGCCTGTCTGCCGAAAGAAATGTCCAAAGAAATAAGAGAGAATCTTAAATTCTTAGAAGAAGGCTGGGGGCGATTGAAGATGACAGCTAAAATCGGCAACACCCAGTGGGAAACCGCAATCTGGTTTGACACAAAACTCAATACTTATTTGCTTCCTCTCAAAGCAGAAATCAGAAAAAAGGAAAAAATCGGAACTGAAAAAGAGGTAGAAATTATGATTTGGATTTAAAGCGATAACAAGAGAATATAGTTTCCCTACCTCCTTCACACTACACAACAATATACAAAACAATAGACGACACCCACATATTTATTTACCTAAACAACAATCAGAAGATTTATTTACATAAATTAAGAATTACAAGTTTCTTTATTTCGAAAAGTTGAGAAGTTTACTATAGTTTTTACTTTTTGATTTTAGGAAGCATCTCGTTCCTTTAAAACCAACGAGGTGTTTCTCGGTGTGGAACAGGTTGTTCCTTTTAAAGGAACAGCCCGCTGGTTTTAAAAGGAAAAGGGCATCCACGTAACATCTTATAAAGCAACAACTTACACAAACACTATTTAAAGCAATCTTTTATCAGAAGTATTTCAATACAAAAAAACAAACACTCATGTCAAATACATTAACAAATACTTACAACCAAAGCCTGAATTACATTAAGGAATTTATGTATCCGATGAATATCTTTGCCCTTAATGTTCCACTTTCACTACCTGCCTATCTAAATATAAAATAGCAGCATAAATGTAGATATTTGAATAGGCTACACTCATAAGAAAAATAAAGATGTGATAATTCCCAATTTAAATCGAAATATTTTTATTACATTCACAGCATGAAATGCAGAATTATACTCGAACTATTAGCAATTCTCTTTTTTACAGGATGTTACAATAGAGAACAGATTTCCCGGCTCGACGAGGCGGAAGCGCTGTTACAAAATAAGCCGGACAGCGCCTTTACAATATTACAACAGCTCAAGCCGGAAGGAAGACAGGCAGACCAGGCCAGATATGCACTACTTTATTCTGAAGCCTTAGATAAAAACCATATTAAGGTAACCAATGATTCGCTGATTCGTCAGGCCTGGAATCATTATAAACATCATCCTCAAGATCTACGTCGCCAATGTAAAACTCTCTATTATTGGGGACGAATCAAGCTACGGACAGGAGACAAACCGGGAGCATTACGGCTTTTCCTGGAAATTGAAGAGAAACTAAAAGATACCAATGAGCCTTATTATACAGGGCTTTTATACAGCCAAATCGGTGAAGTATATTATGAACAAATGAATTATAACCGGGCTTATCATTATTTTCGGGAAGCTCGCAACAACTTCCGGCAATCAAATAATGTCCGGGAAGAAACAGAGGCTACTCTCGATATGGCAGCCGCTACCTTTCATTCGAAAGACATAGAAAAAGCGATGCGCTCTATTCCGCCGCACTTGATTTAGCCGATGAACTAAAGAACGATCACTTAGCCCAAACAAGTCTCACCAATCTCGCCTCTCTCTATGTAGTGTCAGGCAAGAAACAGATTCCCCATGATCTACTGCAACGTATCGAATTTTCAGCCCGGCGAGATACACTGTATGGATATCATACACTAGTAGACGTGAATCTCATAAAAAACCGTCTAGACAGTGCACGCCACTATCTGACACTTGCAGAAGCAAATACCACCGATATTCGTGATATGGCAGAACTGCAATACACCGCATATCGGATTGAAGCACAAGCCAAGAATTTTAAGCAAGCAACCGATAATATACACCGTTACATCTACCTCACAGATTCTTTGACACGCTCAAACATGCAATTTTCCGCCGGCATGGTTGAACGCGAGTATTTCAAAGAGCAATCGGACTTTACTGAATACCGGATGAAAAACCGCATAATTTGGGAGATTGCCACAGCAGCTATCGTTTTCCTGATAATAGGAGTGGCCTACTATATCATTCGTCAACATCTGCGCCTGCAACGTGAGCGTACCGATCACTATCTATTACTTGCGGAAGAAGCCAACTCCGAATACAAGACCCTGATAGAACATCTGGAAGGCCAACGCAATGCAGAAAGCCATTTAAAAGGTTTAATAGCTTCACGTTTCGATATTATAGATAAACTGGGAAAAACTTACTACGAACGTGAAAATACCGCATCCCAACAGGCTGCCATGTTCCACGAAGTAAAACAGATAATCACCAATTTTGCAGAGAATAATGAAATGCTGCAAGAACTGGAACTAATCGTGAATACCTGTCATGATAATGCTATGGAGAAACTTCGGAATGATTTTCCGACAATGAAAGAAGCTGACACCCGGTTACTTTGCTATATTTTCGTAGGTTTTTCTCCACAAGTAATCAGTCTGTTTATGAAAGACACGGTTGCTAATGTATATGCCCGTAAATCACGACTTAAATCGCGTATCAAATCGGCAGAAACTATCAATAAAGATCTGTTTTTAGCTCTTTTCGGATAGGTGTTAGACCAGTGTTAGAAATCTTAGAATACAATCCAAATAACATACTGAATATCAATACGTTAAAAAACAAAGTGTTAGATTTACAAAATCGAATTATAATTCAAAATCGATGTAATCTTAGTACTTTTGCATTCGTAAAAATTGAAAAAAGAAAAGATTATGAGAAAGATTGTTATTCTACTAAGCGCCATGCTTTTCATGGTAGCATGCGAAAAAAAAAGGAAACGAAGAAGTAAAAGAAGCTAAGGTAGTAGTATCCGTTTATGATGAGAATGGAAAATGATAACGGGAGTTCCCGTAAAAATGTATAATGAAAAAGATTATAAGATTTTTGAAAAAGATAATTTAACCTCACCTACCGCAATTATTCAGACAAATAAGAGTGGCATAGCAACCTTTACCCTACCACAAGAAGAATGGTTTGCAGCGCAATCGCAACGATTCCTGACTTTCGTGGTGCAAGAGGGAGGCGGCCCCGATAACTACCAGATATGGTCTGCCGGTAAGACTGTAGAAGCCGGAAAAGTCGTCAAAATAGAAATACGTTTAACCCAATTTCCCAACTAAACTTTTATCACATGAAACAAACCAAACTTCATAGAATGACAGCACTTTGCCTGCAAACAGTTATAGCAGTTACATTACTAAGTTGCAGCACTGAAAATGACGAATACAAGAAAGATTCACCTTTGGAGGAAAAGCCGTCTGCTCCCGCAGGAGCTTTACTTGAAAATTTCTCCATAGAACAATTACCCTCAAAGACGATTTATGCATTAGGAGAAAATATAGACTTAATCGGCCTTAACGTGACAGGTGAATACGATGACGGGAAAAAGCGCCTGTGAATGTAACCTTGGCACAGATCAGTGGTTTCTCTTCATCCACACCTGTCGACAAACAAGAAGTGACCATAACAATAGAAGGAAAGCAGAAGAGCTTCACCATTCAGGTTGCACCTGTCCGTGTAGAAAATGGAGTATTGACAGAAGTCTTGAAAGGATATAATGAAATCATACTCCCTAATAGTGTGAAATCAATTCCTAAAGACGCCTTTAGGAATAGCCAAATAAATAAGGTGGTACTCAATGAAGGACTAAAATCCATTGGAGATATGCTTTCTTCAATTCAACCGTCCAGGAAATTGTGTTTCCATCAACCTTGGAGCAGCTTAAAGAAGACATCTTCTATTATTGCTACAACCTGAAAAAAGCAGATCTAAGCAAGACTAAAATCACTAAACTTCCTGCCAGTACATTTGTATATGCAGGTATTGAAGAAGTGTTGTTACCCGTGACACTAAAAGAAATCGGATCGCAGGCATTCCTCAAGACCTCTCAATTGAAAACCATCGAGATTCCGGAGAATGTAAGCACCATTGGTCAGGAAGCATTCCGGGAAAGTGGTATTACGACAGTGAAGTTACCCAACGGTGTTACAAACATAGCAAGCAGGGCTTTTTACTACTGTCCGGAATTGACGGAAGTAATCACCTACGGAACAATGTCCAACGAGGATCCCAATGCTATGATCCACGCCTATTGCCTAGAAGGATGCCCCAAATTGACTCGCTTCGAGATTCCACAAAGCATCCGGATATTGGGACAAGGGTTATTAGGGGGAAATCGAAAAGTCACCCAATTAACAATCCCGGCCAACGTCACACAGATTAATTTTTCAGCTTTCAATAATACAGGTATTAAGGAAGTAAAAGTAGAAGGAACAACACCTCCTCAAGTATTGGAAAGAGTATGGTACGGATTTCCGGATGACATTACCATTATTCGTGTTCCAGCCGAATCTGTAGATAAATACAAGAATGCAAACGGTTGGAAAGATTATACAAATAAAATAGCAACGTCTTAACAATTCATAGCCTTTCGGTTATAATCGAAGAGTTCAATGCAGATTGCACTTCTTCTGATTATAACCGATTTTTATCAAGTTAGTATTAAATCTCTCCATTTACTCCTAATCCAAACAGGGCAAAATCGCCCAGGCAAGGATCATCAGGAAATACTTTGGCTAATGCCACCGTTATCTGACGGGCATTTTTCAAAGAAAAAGTTTCCGTATCCGTCAACTTGAAATAATGTGCTACCCGGCATACATGTGTATCTAAAGGAACAATCAAATCTCTGCGATCAAAACTTTCCCAAATCCCCAAATCGACCTCCGAATCCCGACGAATCATCCAACGCAAAAACATATTCAGTTTCTTTTGAGGACTTTTGGCAGAAACTTCAAGAAATGCACATAACTTTCCATTGGTATTCCGGGATATAACATCAAAGCTTCCTCCAGACTTTCAAACTGTGTATAAGCTATATATAATCGCCGAAAGTATCCATAAAAATCAGCATACGACAACATCCGATAAAAGCTATTGGTTGCTCCTGAAGGAAAATCCTTCTCCCACTGGCAGGACAATACATACTGATAAGGCGAATCTCCCATTAGCCCGTGCAATTCGTCCGCTTTCTTCAAGATCTGTTTGCGATTGCCAAAACTCATAATCGCCGTCAGCAAACCGCTGACTTCGATATCCTGTTTCAGCGTATAACGATGGGGAAACTGCACCGGATCGCTTTGTATAAAGTCTGCGCGATGATACATCTCCGCACACATTAAAAGTTTATTCTTTATATCTTCAGTCATTTCGAGAAAGTATCAAGTATTGAAAGTACAAAAATACATATTCTAGTTGGATTTCCTCTTTAAGTAAATGATAGATTGTATCCCTAATAAAATAACAAACAAATATTCTGCCGTCATATACACAGTCAGAGAAGCATGAAAACATTCACTTAACAGATACAGATAAATCAAATATACAAGAATGGTGATTAACTGGAAGATAAAGGCGAGCTTCGTCTTTCCTGTACCGGTAACAGCATTGATATAAACATATCCGGGCAGTGCAAAAGCATAATTCAACAGCATAACTATAAAAGGATAGAAAGCTAGTCTCACCAGATTATCGTTATTCGTATAAAATCCGATAACCCATTGGTTACCCCAAAGAGCCATAACTATCAATGGCCCCCCACGGCATAACCCAACCTAAGAACTTTATGGCAAACGGGAAAAAGTTCCTTCCCCTGCCCCGCCCCAATTAGATTGCTGACTAATGAACCAGTAGTGGATGCAAAAGAGTTGACAATCACAAAAAAAGACGGTAGAAACACTACGAGTAATATTGGAAATAGCAAGCTCTGTCCTTCCCAGATGCTCGATAGCAACGAAGAACAGAAACCAGGGAGCAACGCTGACAAAAGAGTGAAGCATACTCCATACAGATATCCTCAACAACTTTATTAACACTTTCCCATCATAAACGACCTTCAGCCCATATTTCACTTTATCTACCCTCACCCACATATATAATAGGAGTACGATAAAAGCTCCGAACTCTGCCAAAGAAGAAGCCATCGCCGCCCCGGATATACCCAGATTCAGTTTGAATATCAGCAGATAGTTAAAAGGAATATTGATACAGATAGCCATGATAGCTGCCACGGACAATGCTTTGGTCGTTGTTATCCCTACCAGAAAAGACCGGAAAGCTAAAAAAGGAAATGAGAATAACAAACCGAAGCTACGCCAATCCAGATAATGAATCACTGCCTGATAAATTTCATCCGAAGTTATCAACCGGCACAGGATCAAGGGAGAAGCCAAATGGAGCAATAGGCAAAGAATGACTGCCATCCCCGACAGGAAATATACTCCCTGAAAAAATGTACGTCCCGTCTCTTTATAATGTTGTTCCCCATTTCTCCGGGCAATCATCACCTGCAGCCCGATGCTAAATCCGAAGCCCAGCATATAAACAGCTAAATAATAGATTCCGGCAAGCGCAGAAGCTCCCAGTTCGACTTCTCCCACATGCCCCAGGAAAATAGCGTCGGTAATATTGATTAATTGTTCCATCAGAATGCTCATCATCACAGGAAAGTTGATGAGCCATATTTGCTTATATGTATAATTCATTGCTCAACTTAAAAATAACACGATACGGTATACCACATCATAGCAGCACACAGTTCCGTAAATTTATAAAAATGGATATAAAACTCTTTGGCAGGCGAGTAGTTGCCTGTCGGATAGCTGAATAGCCCTGTTAGAAATGATGCTATTCGTTGAGCGTAGCTATATGCAGAGTTTCATAAATGGATGAATATTGCTGGTTTATCAATCAATTACGCAACAAAGATAAGAAATCTTATTTTCATATCCCAATGTGGTATGGTATTAGCAGATTACTTATAGTAAAGAAATGTATTAAAAACATTGATTGCAACATTAACAGATTGATTTATACAGATATACCATATTCTAAAGCTAAGGAATGATTCTTAAATATCTTTCTCTTTTGAAAAAAGGCATATCATTTTGAAAAGAGTAGTAACCAATAAATAACCAGATAACAATGAAAGTTTGTAAATTCGAGAAAATTAAAGATGAGGATGAAATGAAGCAAGTAATCAATTGTATTCAGAAAGAACATCCTTATGTAGCTGTAGTCCCTATATTGGCACAATTACAGGAGTGGTTACAGGCTATTTCCATCAGTTGGTTTCACGAAGAAGATGAAGCTTCTCATGCCACAGTCAATGCCATCGAAGCATATTGCTGTGCCCTTGCCAATCATCTCATTACAGATTCGCACCTAAATCAGGAAATTAAAAACCGGATTCTGGAGTGCATAAAGAAAATACATATACTTGTAGAAGACAAAGCAGATTTACTGATTGATAAAATGATAAAAGCGGAAGTATACGGATTATCCAGTGATTTATTCACTTATTGCTTACGTCAACAGGGTCTTCGTGCCCAAACATTAGATACCGGCAAACTTATACAGATCAACCTGGAAAGAAAGCCGGATATCCCATATATTCAGGAATCTATCCAACAATACATTGACGAGAACCGGAATGTAGATATTTTTATCGCCCCACTTTCCATTTGCAGAAATGTGTATGGTGAAATAGACTTCATGAGCGAACAACGCAATGATTACTATGCAACAGTGCTTGCCACCCTATTCAAAGCGGACGAAATACTGTTATCCACCCCTATCAATCATATCTACGCAAACCGGAATTGTCTGCGAGAACAACATTCACTAACCTACATAGAAGCCGAACAACTGATTAACAGCGGAGTACACCTGCTCTACGCAGATTGTATCACCCTTGCGGCACGCTCTAATATAGTTATCCGCCTAACCGATACACACGATCTGTCAACAGAACGCCTCTATATATCTTCCCATGACACAGGCAACAGTGTCAAGGCCATCCTCTCACAGGATTCGGCTACCTTTGTACGTTTTACCTCATTGAATGTATTGCCCGGATATTTGTTTATGGGTAAGATATTGGAAGTTATCAACAAATATCAAATCAATGTCATCTCAATGGCCTCATCCAATGTATCCATCTCGATGATGCTGACAGCCAGCCGGGACACCCTGCGAATCATTCAAAGGAACTACATAAATATGCCGAAATGGTTATGGACGAAAATATGTCTGTAATACATATCATCGGCTCCCTTCATTGGGAACGCACACAAGTAGAAAGCCATATTATGGATACTATCAAAGATATCCCCGTATCTCTCATTTCTTATGGAGGAAGCGATCATTGTTTCACACTATCTGTACATACCACAGATAAAAACAGACTGATTGGTTCGCTATCCAGACAATTTTTTGAGAGTCAGTGCGCAGCCTGATTCAAAGCCGGATAAAAAGAGACATCTGAAAGCCAAATAAAAAAATAAAGAGATGAAAATAGCTATTATAGGAGCCGGACACATAGGGAGTGCAATCGTCACTTGTCTGGCGCAAGGACATCTTTACAATGAGAAAGACATTATTGTCTCCAATCCAAATATCGATAAACTGGAGAGACTGCAAGAACATTTCCCTGCAATACACATAACGACCGATAACCAACAAGCCATATCGGAAGCTGAAGTAATCGTCCTCGCCATCAATCCCTGGAAAGTAGATGAAGTATTGTCCCCTCTACGTTTCTCGCGTACACAAATCCTCGTATCTCTTGTGTCCGGAGTATGTATCTCCCACCTGGCTCATTTAACAGAAGCCGAGATGCCTATCTTTCGGGCAGTTCCAATATGGCCATTACAGAACGTTCCAGCCTCACTTTGATAGCTTCCCGCGGAACCGATAAAGAATATCAGCAATTAATAAAACAGATATTTGAAGAAGGAGGAAAATGCCTGTTCCTGCAAGAGAAACAACTAGATACCACTTCCGCATTAACCTCCAGCGGAATAGCTTTCGCCTTAAAATATATGCAAGCGGTTATGCAGGCAGGGATTGAGCTAGGAATTCCCGGCAAGGATGCCATGCAAATGGCAGCGTATAGCATGGAAGGAGCGACAGAACTGATTCTGAATCATAACACTCATCCATTGCTGGAAATAGAGAAAGTAACCACTCCGGGCGGAACCACTATAAAAGGATTGAACGAACTGGAGCACAAAGGCTTCACTTCTTCTATTATTCAAGCCATCAAAAGCAGTGCCACAACTTTGATTGACAAAGAGGAAGAAGATGCAAAAAATTTCCGATAGTCCTTATGGTATGGTTTCTCAAGTCCTTTTTGCCTATTTTGAAATGCTATATATCCCAAAGCCAGCATAAAAGGACTTAAGAAAATATATGCTTAGATTTTATATTCCTCTATCTTCCGGTACAGGGTGGTAAGTCCGATTTTCAACAAACGGGCAGCTTCCGTTTTATTCCCTTTTGTATATTCCAACACACGTGCAATATGTCTGTGTTCCATTGCGGCCAACTCAAAACTACCTACACTATCATCCGAACATTCATAATGAGTGTTTTGGATTTCCAAAGGAAGATCACAAATATCCAGTCGCCCCCCTTCACACACAATCAGGCTACGCTCAATCACATTTCTCAATTCACGGATGTTCCCTTTCCACGGCTGTTGTTCCAGCGCTTCCAGAAAAGCGGGAGTCATCTCATTGACGGCATACGAGAGTTTTTCAGAGAAACTTTTGGCGAAAGCAGTCGCAAGAATCCTGATATCACCGGTACGTTCACGAAGCGAAGGAAGATGCACCTGAAAAACCGAAAGACGATAAAACAAGTCTTCACGGAAATGTCCTGCTTTGATCTCCTCCTGCAGGTTGCGGTTGGTAGCAGCAATGATACGCACATTGACTCTTGTCGGCTTGGTATCACCGATCTTTATATATTCTCCCGTTTCAAGGATACGCAGTAACTTTGCCTGCAATTCGAAAGCCATCTCTCCGATTTCATCCAGAAAGATCGTTCCGTTATTAGCTTCTTCAAAAAGTCCTTTCTTATCCTTCAGCGCACCGGTAAACGAGCCAGCCTTATGTCCGAACATCTCGCTTTCGAGCAGTTCTTTACTGAAAGACGAACAGTTGACCGCCACAAAATTCTGTTTGCTCCGTTTACTACTATAATGTATAGCTTGCGCAAAGACTTCCTTTCCTGTTCCTGTTTCCCCCGTCAGTAATACGGAACATCTGTCACAGACACTTTCTGCGCCAGAGATACAGCCTCTTTCAACACCTTTGACTCACCCAGAATAGAATCGAACGAGTACATCTGCCCGACTTTCTTTTCCAGTTTTTCCAAACGGACATTCATCTTTGCTTTCTCCACGGCACGGCTGATTAAAGGAATAATCTTGTTATTATCATCTCCTTTCGTTATATAATCAAATGCACCGTTTTTAATAGCCTGCACCCCGTCGGGAATATTGCCGTGAGCAGTAAGAAGAATCACCTCTACATTGGGAGCCATTTTCTTGATGTTCAACACCAGATCTACTCCGTTTCCATCAGGAAGAAAAACATCGCATAAAGCTACGTCGGGCGATTGAATTTCCAGTTGTTTGAGGGCAGCTTTGCAATCACCTGCCTGACACACTTCATAGCCCTCAAGTTCCAGCATACGAGCTAAAAGGCTACGAAATCTGGACTTCATCGTCAATAATAAGAATTTTATTCATACAATTTATCTACATTAAATAGAAGAATGAAAAACAGGGTGCGCAAATATAGTTTTTTTATCTGAATCCATGAACATTTCTTCCATACAGTTTGTTCTTTCCACAGGAAACTATTTACGCTATAAACAGATGAAAATAATTATTATTGGGGGAGTTGCAGGAGGAGCCACCACTGCTGCCCGAATCAGACGAGTAGATGAAACAGCTGAAATTGTCCTTTTAGAAAAAGGAAAGTACATATCATACGCCAATTGTGGCCTACCCTATTATATAGGGGAGTGATAGAGGAACGGGATAAATTGTTCGTGCAACGCCCGAAGCCTTTTCTACACGCTTTCGCGTAGATGTACGTACAGAAAACGAAGCGATTTTCATTGACCGGAAAAGAAAGACAGTGACCATCCGGCAAAGCAGTGAAGATACTTATGAAGAGAGCTATGATAAGTTAGTCATATCTACCGGAGCCTCTCCGGTACGCCCCCCTCTTCCCGGAATCGACCTAAGTGGAATTTTCACACTAAGAAATGTCACCGACACAGATCGGATCAAAGAATATATCAAGAGCCACGCCCCACGAAAAGCCGTTGTCGTAGGAGCCGGATTTATCGGCCTTGAAATGGCGGAAAACTTACATGCACAGGGAGCGAAAGTATCGATTGTGGAAATGGGCAATCAAGTGATGGCCCCTATTGATTTTTCGATGGCATCACTTGTTCATCAACATCTGATGGATAAAGGAGTAAACCTCTATTTGGAGCAAGCTGTCGCCTCTTTTAGCCGGGATGGAAGAGGATTGAAAGTTACTTTCAAGAATGGCCAGTCAATCTCTGCCGACATCGTTATTCTATCTATCGGCGTACGTCCGGAAACCAATCTGGCACGGGCTGCCGAACTGACTATCGGTCCTGCAGGAGGTATCGCTGTAAACGATTACCTGCAAACCTCTGACGAGTCTATTTATGCCATCGGTGACGCGATCGAGTTCCGCCACCCGATCACGGGCAAACCCTGGCTCAACTATCTTGCCGGACCTGCCAACCGTCAGGGACGCATCGTTGCAGACAACGTTCTCGGGGCAAAAATACCTTACGAAGGTTCTATCGGCACTTCAATCGCAAAAGTTTTCGACATGACCGTTGCTTCAACCGGTTTACCCGGCAAGCGCCTGCGCCAGGAAGAGATAGATTATATGTCATCTACCATCATCCCGCCTCTCATGCCGGCTACTATCCGGATGCCATGCCGATGAGTATCAAAATCACTTTCGACAAAAAGACAGGAAGATTGTACGGCGGGCAAATCGTCGGTTACGACGGAGTGGACAAACGGATTGACGAACTCGCGCTTGTCATCAAACACGAGGGAACGATCTACGACCTGATGAAAGTGGAACAAGCGTATGCTCCTCCGTTCTCTTCGGCCAAAGATCCGGTAGCACTGGCAGGATATGTAGCTGAAGATATCATTACCAGCAAAACCAATCCGGTATATTGGAGAGAGTTGCGGGACATTGAAATGGAAAATAAGTTCCTCCTGGATGTCCGCACCCCGGACGAATATTCTTTAGGCAGCCTACCGGGTGCGTGAATATTCCGTTGGATGAACTTCGCGACCGGTTGGCAGAATTACCGAAAGATAAAATGATTTATACATTCTGTGCAGTCGGGTTACGGGGGTATCTTGCTTACCGTATACTGACACAACACGGATTTGACAAGGTACGTAATCTCTCGGGAGGATTAAAGACTTATCGGGCTGCCACTGCTCCCATCATCATACGGGAAGAAAATGGAAACGAAATAGACGAATCACCCATACAAAAGGAAACCGCTTCCCAAACCAGTCAACCCAACGTTTCTACAGCTCCCGTCACTGCTGCAGCTGATGCTTCCGCTACCCCTGCCAAAACAGTCCGGGTGGATGCCTGCGGGTTACAGTGTCCCGGTCCGATTCTGAAAATGAAGAAAACAATGGATACACTGGTTTCAGGCGAACGGGTGGAAATCACCTCAACCGATCCAGGTTTTCCGCGCGACGCCGCCGCATGGTGCAGTTCGACGGGTAATCAATTGATTTCGAAAGATACCTCCGGAGGAAAATCTATTGTTGTAATAGAAAAAGGAGAACCAAAATCGTGCAATATTGTTACTTCATGTGAGGGCAAAGGAAAAACCTTCATCATGTTTAGTGATGATTTGGACAAAGCTTGGCTACTTTTGTACTGGCAAACGGCGCAGCAGCTACGGGACAAAAAGTCACCATCTTCTTCACTTTCTGGGGACTGAACGTTATCAAGAAGTTGCACAAACCGGAAACCGAAAAGGATATTTTCGGAAAAATGTTTGGTATGATGCTGCCTTCCAGCTCCAAGAAACTGAAACTTTCTAAGATGAGCATGGGTGGAATGGGCGGAAAAATGATGCGGTATATCATGAACAAAAAAGGGATTGATTCACTGGAATCTTTGCGCCAGCAAGCTCTGGAAAACGGTGTGGAATTTATCGCTTGCCAGATGTCAATGGATGTGATGGGAGTCAAACAAGAAGAACTCCTGGACGAGGTGACCATTGGCGGTGTAGCAACGTATATGGAACGGGCGGATAACGCAAACGTTAATCTATTTATTTAAAAAATGAACTAATAAAATATTCAAATAAGGTATGAAAACAATATGTGCAATGCGTGATGTATTCAAAGCAATGGGAAACTTTGAAACAGCATTTGAAAAAATGTACCAGATAACGCTAAATGAAGCAATGATATTGTGTGCCCTCAAAGAGGCATCGGAGAAAGTGACGGCTACCAACCTGTCCAAGCAAACCGAGCTAAGCCCCTCACACACATCTAAAATGCTGCGAATACTGGAGGAAAAAGGACTGATCGTCCGGTCGCTCGGAAGCGAAGACCGGAGACAGATGTACTTCCACCTGACCCATACGGGCAAGCAGCGAGTAAATGAACTGGAACTTGATAAGGTAGAGATACCCGATCTACTTAAACCCCTGTTTAAATAAACGGATTTTCAAACAATTATCTGTAAATAATGAACGGTGAGCAAACTCCCTGATAATGGGGCAGAGTGCTCACCGTTTTTCTTTAAACAGGGCAAAAGATATATGTTAATTTTCCGGCAAAAGAAATTTCCATCTGAACCTTTTTCCACCTTTCTTGTTGTTTCTATCAAAAGCCAAGGTACCTGGGCGCGATTTTTATATAACCTAAACATTATAAAAGATATGAAGAAATTAATTCCTATTTTATTGGCGGTCTTTGCACTCGCTTCATGTGAAAAAGACCCGGACATGGGTAAACTGGATGACAATTATCTGGTATACACTAACTATGACAAGAAAGCCGATTTCAAAGTTCCTACATTCTATCTGGCACCCCAGATTCTGGTGATTAGTGACAGTAAAGAACCGGAATATCTCGAAGGTGAAGGCGCAGAACAAATTCTGGCTGCTTATACAGACAATATGGTAGCCAGAGGCTACGAAGCAGCAGCAGACCAAGAAAGTGCAGATCTTGGTATCCAAGTGAGCTACATCGCAAGTACTTATTATTTCACCAGCTACACACAACCTGAATGGTGGTGGGGTTATCCCGGATACTGGGGACCTGGCTACTGGGGTGGCAACTGGGGTGGTGGATGGTACTACCCGTACGCTGTAACTTATAGTTATAGCACCAACTCCTTCCTGACAGAAATGGTGAACTTGAAAGCCGAACAGGGAGACAGTAAAAAACTGCCTGTTGTATGGACAAGTTATCTGACCGGATTTGAAACTGGTTCCAAAGCTATCAACCGTACTCTTGCAGTAGAAGCTGTCAACCAGTCATTTACACAGTCACCTTATCTTACTAACAAATAAACAACTACAACTGTTATGAAAACAAGAAAAATATATACTTCAAGGTAGTAGCCTTGGCGGCTATTGCCATCGCCTTCGCCATGCCGGCTAAGGCACAGCTATCAGACAATGGATATGCGAATATCGACTGGCAGTTCAATGCTCCGCTAAGTAACCATTTTGCAGATAAAGCAAGCGGTTGGGGTATGAACTTTGAAGGTGGTTATTTTGTGACTCCTAACATTGGCTTGGGTCTTTTCCTCAACTATCACAGCAACCACGAATATGTAGGTCGCGAAACCTTCCAGATGGGTGCCGGTGAAGTGACTACCGATCAGCAACATACCATTTTCCAATTGCCTTTCGGTGCCGCTGCACGTTACCAGTGGAATCGCGGTGGATCTTTCCAACCTTATGTCAGTGCTAAATTAGGTGCTGAATATGCAAAAGTCCGCTCTAACTTCAATATGTTGGAAGCAAGAGAAAACAGTTGGGGATTCTACGCTTCTCCTGAAGTAGGTATCAATGTATTCCCATGGGTTTACGGACCGGGCTTGCACTTTGCTTTGTACTACAGCTATGGTACCAACAAGGCTGATGTACTGCATTACAGTGTAGATGGATTGAGCAACTTCGGTTTCCGCCTGGGTGTATCGTTCTAAAAAGTAACTGCAACTATCAGAATATTACGTTAAATAAATAAAAAGGTAAAAGGTTAGCTTTTAAATATAGATTAACCTTTTACCA
>ENA-OQDE01000260-OQDE01000260.1-human-gut-metagenome-genome-assembly--contig:-NODE-260-length-34514-cov-3.116992_pt1 | contig 34514 bp, 41 predicted proteins | sample MGYA00242768_ERZ504595 | MGnify/ENA primary metagenome ERZ504595 (study PRJEB26092, sample SAMD00036307) | human gut metagenome | host: Homo sapiens | study: EMG produced TPA metagenomics assembly of... | reverse complement strand
GTATTGCGTAAAATATCTAAAGAAAAGAATGTCATGAAGCAAGATATTCAGCGTATCATGCTGGCTGCAGCAAAGCCTTTGTTTCTTATTTTTATTCTCTATATACTCAAGATTATGGAAGTCGGAATGGACTGGGACTTCTCTCGCTTGGGGGTATATCCTATGGAGAAACGGGGGCTGGTAGGTATTTTAACTCACCCATTGATACACAGCGGATTTAGTCATTTACTGGCAAATACAATTCCTTTATTTTTCTTGTCATGGTGTCTTTTTTACTTTTACCGGGGGATAGCAGGTAAGATTTTTATCCTAATCTGGTTCGGAGGCGGACTACTTACTTTCCTGATTGGAAAACCGGGATGCACATTGGTGCCAGCGGATTAATTTACGGACTTGCCTTCTTTCTCTTTTTCAGTGGTATTCTCCGCAAATATGTTCCACTCATTGCCATCTCTTTACTTGTCACCTTTTTATATGGAGGGATTATATGGCATATGTTTCCTTATTTCTCCCCCACCAATATGTCGTGGGAAGGACATCTTAGCGGAGGAATTATGGGAACACTCTGTGCTTTCGTTTTCGTAAATCACGGACCGCAACGCCCGGAACCTTTTGCGGACGAAATGGAAGAGGAAGAAAATACAGAAGAAGAAACAACAGCAGCAGCAGAAGAAGAAGAAACGTTATAAATGCCAACTCGTGCCACCACATTGGCACACTTGTGACATCAAAGTGGCACGATTGCGACAAAGACATGTCACAGTTGTGCCAACACGATGGCACATCCGATACAATAGCTTTCAATTTAATAAGAAAATCAAGACCGATGCAACGCCTCAATCAATAACGTTATATTGGCTGTAAACAACCTCACAGAAATAGCTAATAAGATGATACCAAAGAATTTACGAATAATATAGATGCCTCCTTTTCCCAGGAAACGTTCTACACGACCGGTCATACTCACTACAAAGTAAACCCAGATCATATTCAAGACTAAAGCTATAATGATATTAACACTGGCATATTCTGCCCGAAGAGAAAGCAAAGTGGTGAAAGCTCCGGCACCTGCCAACAGAGGAAAGACAAGCGGCACCAAAGTTGCTTCTTTGATAGGACCCTGGTTCTTGAAAATCTCAATATCCAGAATCATCTCCAAAGACATAAGGAAAATGACAAATGCACCGGCTACTGCAAACGATTCAATATCTACATGAAAGAGTTTCAGCATCATATCTCCCGCATAGAAAAATCCGATCAGCAAAGCAAAAGAGATGACAGTAGCTTTCATTGCATTCACATCTTTCCCTTTTTCTTTCAGGTTAATTATAATAGGTATAGAGCCGATAATATCTATCACGGCAAAAAGTACGATAAACGCACTAATCATCTGCTGCCAATTGAAGCCTGCGAACATAATTCCCTCCTTTTTTTCTGCAAATATACTCTATTTTTATGCATTCAAACAATAAAAAAACAAAAAGAACGGTCAGATGTTGACAGCAGTATTGTATTATGAGTAAATTTGTACGATTAACAAGAGATTACAACATATGGAAACAATGTTCGACACTTTGCTCCAATTGCCTTTATTTCAAGGTCTTTGTCATGAAGATTTCACAAGTATTCTGGATAAGGTCAAGCTACACTTTATCAAGCATAAAGTGGGAGAAACTATCATAGAGAGTGGTAGTCCGTGTAAACAACTCTGCTTCCTATTAAAAGGAGAGGTTTCTATCGTCACAAGTTCCAAAGAAAATATATACACCGTCATCGAACAGATGGAAGCACCTTATCTGCTGGAACCACAGTCGTTGTTTGGCATGAATACCCATTACACTTCTGCTTATGTGGCACATACGGAAGCGCATACCGTCAGTATCAGCAAAGCATTCGTACTTAGCGACCTGTTCAAATATGAAATATTCCGGCTGAACTATATGAACATCGTAAGTAACCGGGCACAAAATCTTTACTCACGTTTATGGGAAGAGCCGACACAGGATTTAAGAGAGAAAATCATTCGCTTTTTCCTGTTACATTGTGAAAAGGCGCAGGGAGAAAAGATATTCAAAGTAAAAATGGACGACCTTGCCCGCTACTTAGATGATACCCGGTTGAATACATCGAAAGCACTCAACGAGCTACAAGACAAAGGATTATTAGAGTTACGCCGGAAAGAGATTCTTATTCCGGACGCACAAAAGCTGGTAAGCGAGTAGATACGGACTGAGCAATCAAAAAAAACTATCCATCATAATAGCTCAACGGAAATTCCTGTTGAGGCTATTTTTATGATGGATAATGTTATTATTCCCATTCAATGGTTGCTGGCGGCTTGGAACTGATATCATAGGTTACACGGTTCACTCCTTTCACCTTATTAATAATATCATTCGATACCTTACCCATAAATTCATAAGGTAAATGTGCCCAGTCGGCTGTCATAGCATCTGTAGATGTCACAGCACGCAAAGCAACCGCTCTTTCATAAGTACGTTCATCTCCCATTACGCCCACAGACTGTACCGGCAACAAGATAACTCCTGCCTGCCATACTTTATCATACAATCCCCAGTCACGCAATCCCTGGATGAAGATATCGTCAGCATCCTGCAGAATACGTACTTTTTCAGGAGTAATATCTCCCAAAATACGCACTGCCAATCCCGGTCCCGGAACGGATGACGAGTAATCAGATGCTCCGGCATACCCAGCTCACGACCTACCCGGCGCACCTCATCCTTAAATAACAAACGAAGCGGTTCACACAACTTCAGATTCATCTTTTCAGGAAGACCGCCTACATTATGATGGCTCTTTATCACTGTACCCGTAATAGACAATGACTCAATACAATCCGGATAAATGGTACCCTGCGCCAGCCATTTCACGTCTTTTATCTTGTGAGCCTCCACATCAAATACATCGATGAAGCCCTTACCTATAATCTTACGCTTACTTTCCGGTTCAGCCACACCAGCCAGTTCTGCGAAGAACTTTGCGCTGGCATCAACACCAATCACATTCAGACCGAGACACTCGTAATCCTTCATCACATTCTTGAACTCATTCTTACGTAGCATACCGTGATCTACAAAGATACAAGTCAAGTTCTTACCGATAGCCTTGTTTAACAACACTGCTGCAACTGAAGAATCAACTCCGCCACTCAAACCGAGAACGACTTTATCATCCCCCAACTGCGCTTTCAGCTCGGCAACCGTACTTTCAATGAAAGAAGCCGGCGACCAGTCTTGTTTGCAACCACAAACATCTACCACAAAGTTCTTCAGGATTTGAGTTCCGTCTTCACTATGGAATACTTCCGGATGGAATTGAACACCCCACACTTGCTCACCTTCTACCTGATAAGCAGCAATCTCTACTTTATCTGTTGAAGCTATTTTCTTGAAATTATCAGGAATAGCAGTAATCGTATCTCCATGACTCATCCATACCTGCGATCCATCACGTACACCTTTAAATAGCACATTATCTTTGCAGAAAGAAGTCAAGTGAGCACGTCCATATTCGCGTGTTCCGGCTGGTTCCACTTTTCCGCCATTGGTGTATGACATAAATTGTGCACCATAACAAATACCCAATATCGGATATTTACCACGAATTTCACTCAAATCTACTTTGAAAGCATCTTTATCGTAAACCGAGAAAGGACTTCCGGAGAGAATGACTCCTTTAATAGTAGGGTCTTCTTTAGGAAATTTGTTATAAGGAACAATTTCACAATACGTATCCAATTCACGTACACGACGGCCTATAAGCTGTGTTGTCTGCGAACCGAAATCAAGAATTATTATTTTTTCCTGCATATCAATGGTTGGATTTTGAATAAATTGAGTTGCAAAAGTAGAAAAAAGTACGCAATCTATATTAATAATGAAGAGAAAAATAAAGGAGATTCACAAGTTTATACTTGGAATCTCCTTTATTTTAATTAGAATCAACTATTCTTTTCTTTCAGCAAATCGCGTATCTCCGTCAACAAGACTTCTTCCTTCGTTGGTGCAGGAGGAGCCGGAGGAGTAGCTGGCACTTCTGCCTGTTTTTTAGTTGTCAGTTTCGTAATCAACCGTATAAATAAGAATATAGCAAAAGCAATAATCAGAAAATCAAAGGTGGCTTGCAGAAACTGACCATAATCCAATGTCACAGCCGGAGCTATCTCCTTACCGTCAGCACCGATCTCCGCCGCTTTCATCACCCATTTCAAATCCGTAAAGTTCACACCGCCAACCAGTAAACCAATCGGAGGCATAATAACATTAGCAACCAATGATGATACGATTTTTCCAAACGCACCACCAATAACTACACCGACAGCCATGTCTATGACGTTACCTTTCATAGCAAACGCCTTAAAGTCCTGTAAAAATGTGCTCTTTCCCATCTTTTTTCAATATTTAATGTGAATTTAATATGCGAATATAAAAACATTTTTGTAATTTTGCACCGCATTTGAAAATAAAACAAGTGCGCAGGTCGAGAGATATTTGAACAAATATTATAAAACCCTTAAAAGTTTAAACAAAATGATTAAAGTAGGTATTAATGGATTCGGACGTATCGGACGTTTCGTTTTCCGCGCTGCAATGGAGAGAAACGATATTCAAATCGTAGGTATCAATGACCTTTGCCCGGTTGATTACTTGGCTTACATGCTGAAGTATGACACAATGCACGGACAGTTCAACGGTACTATCGAAGCAGATGTTGAAAACAGCAACTGATCGTTAACGGTCAAGCTATCCGTATCACAGCTGAAAGAAATCCGGCTGACTTGAAATGGAATGAAGTAGGTGCAGAATACGTTGTTGAATCTACAGGTTTGTTCTTGAGCAAAGACAAAGCTCAGGCTCACATCGAAGCTGGTGCAAAATATGTTGTAATGTCAGCTCCTTCTAAAGATGACACTCCGATGTTCGTTTGCGGTGTAAACGAAAAAACATATGTAAAAGGTACTCAATTCGTATCTAACGCTTCTTGTACTACTAACTGTTTGGCTCCTATCGCTAAAGTATTGAACGACAAGTTCGGTATCCTTGACGGTTTGATGACTACAGTTCACTCTACAACTGCTACTCAGAAAACAGTTGACGGTCCTTCTATGAAAGACTGGAGAGGTGGTCGTGCTGCTTCTGGCAACATCATCCCTTCTTCTACTGGTGCTGCTAAGGCTGTAGGTAAAGTAATCCCTGCATTGAACGGCAAATTGACTGGTATGTCAATGCGTGTTCCGACTTTGGACGTATCTGTAGTTGACTTGACAGTTAACTTGGCTAAACCGGCTACTTACGCTGAAATCTGCGCTGCAATGAAAGAAGCTTCTGAAGGCGAATTGAAAGGTATCCTGGGTTACACTGAAGATGCAGTAGTTTCTTCTGACTTCCTGGGTGACGCTCGTACTTCTATCTTCGACGCTAAAGCAGGTATCGCTTTGACTGATACTTCGTTAAAGTTGTATCTTGGTATGACAACGAAATCGGTTACTCTAACAAAGTTCTTGACTTGATCGCTCACATGGCATCAGTTAACGCTTAATTAGAAGTCTGAACAATATAGAAACCGCTGCGGGAAACCGTAGCGGTTTTTTATACATTTCATTTTATATATTGTTAAAAAGCAACGTGTTATCCGTTGAATAAGCTACAATTTTAGTAGCTTTGTAACTCTATGGAGAGATTATTAATAACATTGATACTAGTTTGCACTATGAACAATATAACAAATGCCCAGAATCCTTTCTACGGGCAATACCACACGCCGCACGAAGCCGTGCCGTTTGACCGGATTGAAACAGAACATTATGAGCCTGCTATCCTCGAAGGAATCAAGCTACAAAATGCTGAAATAGAGGCCATCATACAGAATCCGGAAAAGGCTGATTTTACCAATACGATAGAAGCTTTCGAAGAGTCAGGGGAATTACTGGACAAAGTAGTTGCCGTCTTCGGTAATATGTTGAGCGCAGAAACGAATGACGATCTACAAGAACTCGCTCAAAAGATTATGCCGTTGCTTAGTGAACACAGCAATAATATCACACTGAACAAAAAGCTATTCGCACGTGTGAAGGAAGTGTATAACCAAAAAGAGACTTTGCAACTAACAGAGGAACAAAAACAGTTACTGGAAAATGCATATAACAGTTTTATTCGTCATGGCGCCAATTTAGAAGGAGAAGCACGGGAAGAATACCGTCGTCTGACTACCGAATTGAGTAAATTGACGCTTACCTTCAGTGAAAACAACCTGAAAGAGACGAATGCTTATCAAATGCTGTTAACGAAAAAAGAGAGCCTCGCCGGACTACCTGAAATTATCATAGAAGCAGCTGCAGAAACGGCCAAGAACGAAGAAAAAGAAGGATGGGCATTCACACTTCACGCTCCGAGCTATATTCCTTTCATGACGTATTCTGACAATCGGGATTTACGTCAAAAACTCTATATGGCTTATAATACCAAATGTACACACGATAACGAATTCAATAATATCGACATCGTAAAAAAGATAGCCAATACACGCATGAAAATAGCCCAGTTACTGGGATACAAAGATTATGCGGAATATACGCTAAAGAAAAGAATGGCTGAAAACAGCAAGTCGGTATACAAGCTGCTCAACCAACTGCTGGAAGCATACACTCCTACTGCACAACAAGAATATAAAGAGATACAAGAACTGGCTCGCGAAGAACAGGGAGCTGATTTCGTTGTCATGCCTTGGGACTGGAGTTATTATTCAAATAAACTAAAGGACAAAAAATTCAATATCAACGAAGAAATGCTCCGCCCTTACTTCGAACTGGAACAAGTGAAGAAGGGGTGTTTGGCTTGGCAGAAAAGTTATATGGAATCACTTTCCGGAAAAATACAGAAATTCCGGTTTACCATAAAGAGGTAGAAGCCTTTGAAGTGTTTGATAAAGACGGTAAATTTTTAGCCGTCTTATACACCGATTTCCATCCGCGTCCGGGAAAGCGGGCCGGAGCCTGGATGACGAGTTATAAGGACCAATGGATAGATAAAAAGACCGGTAAAAACAGCCGCCCTCATGTATCCGTTGTGATGAACTTCACCAAACCAACCGAGAATAAGCCCGCTTTATTGACTTTCAATGAAGTAGAAACATTCTTGCATGAGTTCGGGCATAGTCTGCACGGTATGTTTGCCAATTCTACTTACAGGAGTTTAAGTGGAACCAATGTATATTGGGATTTCGTGGAGCTTCCCTCGCAAATTATGGAAAATTTCGCCATAGAGAAAGATTTCCTCAATACCTTTGCCCGCCATTATCAGACGGGAGAAGTATTGCCGGATGAATTGATAAAACGCCTTGTAGATGCATCAAACTTCAATGTTGCGTATGCTTGTCTACGACAAATAAGTTTCGGTTTACTTGATATGGCATGGTATACGCACAACACTCCTTTTGAAGGAGATGTGAAAGCTTATGAACAAGAAGCCTGGAAGGATGCGCAAATATTGCCGGTAGTACAAGAAGCTTGTATGAGTACGCAATTCTCCCACATCTTTGCCGGTGGATATGCCGCCGGATACTATAGCTACAAATGGGCGGAAGTATTGGATGCCGACGCATTTTCATTATTCAAGCAAAAAGGGATATTCAATCAGGAAGTGGCAGACTCATTCCGCAATAATATTCTGTCGAAAGGAGGAACGGAACATCCGATGATACTTTATAAACGTTTCCGCGGACAGGAACCGAGCATTGATGCTTTGCTAATCAGAAATGGGATAAAGAAATAAGTATTAAGTTATTAGATATTAAATATGAAGAGAAGTATATTTCAAATAGTAGGATTGCTTTTATTGCTTCCTTTATTTTCAGGATGTAATGATTCGGACGATGTAGCTGCTATCTTTACAGGAAAAACCTGGAAACTAAATTATATCACAGTAGATGGAGGTCATGAGATGTTTGGCTTTTGGGAGAATGAAGAACAAGAGAAAGCAAGTATTAAAGAGCTTAATAAAAACGGTACATATAATATTGTATTTGATGGCACAGTAGATGGAGATGTTATTAACGGAAATATAAAAGGAACTGTAATTGCAACCAGTACTTTTGAAGGAAAATGGAATGCCAACGCCAAAAACAATAGCTTCAAAGCTACAGTTACCACTGCAGGTAGTTATGGCGACGACAAACTCGCCAAAAATTTTATAGAGGGGCTTAATGCAGCTACATCTTACGAAGGAGATAGTAATAACTTATACCTTTTATACAAACCGGCATCCGGTAAACAAACTTTCCGTATGGTTTTCCGGGTAGTAAGCAGTAAATAGTAAACAACATGGACACTGAAAAGAAACAATTAGAACTTGACAAACGTTATATACGTATGGCCAGTATATGGGCTGAAAATTCCTATTGTCAACGCCGTAAAGTAGGAGCTTTAATCGTTAAGGATAAAATGATTATCTCCGACGGATATAATGGAACACCTTCCGGATTCGAGAATGTATGTGAAGATGAAAACAACCTGACAAAACCATACGTTCTGCATGCGGAAGCCAATGCCATTACCAAAATAGCGCGTTCAAATAACAGTAGCGACGGTGCTACCATGTACGTCACCGCCTCTCCTTGCATCGAATGTGCAAAGTTAATCATACAGGCAGGAATCAAACGGGTAGTTTATTCCGAGCATTATCGCCTGGAAGATGGAATAGAGTTATTAAAACGGGCGGGAATCGAAGTTATCTACACAGAGTTAGATGATAATTCCTCTCCAAATAAATAAGAAGACGAACGTTTTAAAAAAGGAATAGACATGAGTACAAAAAACTCTTCACGTTTTACACCTGTCATCATAGCAGTCAGTGTGGTAGTCGGGATTCTTATCGGTACATTTTATGCCAAGCATTTTGCCGGCAACCGTTTGGGTATCATTAATGGTTCCTCCAATAAGCTAAACGCTTTGTTACGCATTGTAGACGATCAATATGTCGACACCGTAAACATGGCCGATTTGGTAGAAAAAGCCATGCCGCAAATTCTAGCCGAACTGGATCCGCATTCTACTTATATCCCAGCCCAAAATCTCGAAGAGGTCAACTCTGAACTGGAAGGTAGCTTTAGCGGAATTGGTATCCAGTTTACCATACAGAATGACACCATTCATGTAAATGCAGTTGTTCAGGGGGGGCCTTCTGAAAAAATAGGATTAATGGCGGGCGACCGTATTGTTACTGTAGACGACAGCTTGTTTGTGGGCAAGAAAGTAACGAACGAACGGGCTATGCGCACCTTGAAAGGTCCGAAAGGCTCACAGGTAAAATTGGGAATCAAACGAACAGGAGAAAAGGACTTATTACACTTCAACATCACACGTGGAGATATTCCTCAAAATACCGTAGATGCTGCGTATATGTTGAATGACGACATCGGTTACGTAAAAGTCAGCAAATTCGGACGTACCAGCCATGTAGAATTGCTCAATGCACTGGCACAACTCAACCATAAGAAATGTAAAGGCCTGATCATTGACCTACGCGATAATACCGGAGGATATATGGAAGCTGCCATCCGCATGGTAAATGAATTCCTACCTGAAGGCAAGCTGATTGTATATACTCAAGGCCGTAAATATCCACGTGCTGAAGAATTTGCTAACGGTACAGGTAGTTGTCAGAAAATGCCACTTGTCGTATTGATAAACGAAGTTCTGCTTCTGCCAGTGAAATCTTCACCGGAGCTATCCAGGACAATGACCGGGGAACAGTTGTAGGACGCCGTTCTTTCGGTAAGGGACTTGTGCAACAGCCTATCGATTTCAGTGATGGTTCGGCTATCCGTCTGACAATCGCCCGCTACTACACTCCCTCCGGACGTTGTATCCAACGCCCATACGAAAGTGGTAAAGACCGCAACTACGAGTTAGATATATATAACCGTTACGAACATGGAGAATTCTTCTCCCGTGACAGCATCAAACTAAATGAAAGCGAACGATATAATACAAGTTTGGGACGTACCGTATATGGTGGTGGTGGCATTATGCCGGATATATTCGTACCACAAGACACAACGGGAGTCACTTCCTACCTTTCAACAGTTATTAGCCGGGGAGTAAATGCCCAGTTCGCATTCCAGTACACCGACAACAATCGGAAGAAGTTAAGCCAATACGAAACAGAGGAAGAACTACTGAATTATCTCCGCCATCAGGGTTTGGTGGAACAGTTTGTCCGTTTTGCCGACAGTAAAGGAGTGAAAAGAAGAAATATCCTCATTCAGAAATCATATAAACTATTGGAAAAGAACCTCTTCGGCAATATCATCTACAACATGCTTGGACTGGAAGCTTATCTCCAATACTTCAACAAGACAGATGCCACTGTCCTTAAAGGTATTGAGATACTTGAAAAAGGAGAAGCTTTTCCCAAAGCTCCGGTAGCCGTTGAAGAGGAAGAAGTGACGAAGGATAAAAAAGATGGAAAGAAAAAAAGAACTGCGCAAGCATATAGCATTACTGAAGACCCAACACGCGGATTCAACTATGCGAAAGCTGCAATCAGCTAACATACTTGCCGCCCTTGAAGCCCATCCGGCTTTCAGGGCGGCAAATACAGTATTACTATACCATTCGCTGAATGACGAAGTAGATACACATGCCTTTATTCAAAAATGGAGTAGCGAAAAGCGGATTCTACTCCCTGTAGTAGTAGGCGATGATTTAGAACTACGGATATACACCGGACCGAAAGACATGTCAATCAGCGGTATCTACGGTATAGCAGAACCAACCGGAGAAATATTCACAGACTATGCGGCCATAGACTTCATCGTCGTCCCCGGAGTAGCTTTCGATGCTAAAGGTAACCGTTTGGGGCGGGGAAAAGGATATTATGACCGTCTCCTGCCACGCATACCATCAGCCTATAAAGCAGGAATCTGTTTCCCGTTTCAATTAGTAAAAGAAGTTCCGGCGGAATCATTCGACATCCGCATGGATATAATCATAACAATCAATGAAGACGAATTATCACACCCACACCACCCGCTGCCATCATGCGACAGGGAGTGACGAAGAATTTGTTTTAAGTGCCATCAAAGGCGGCTATCAAGAATTAGGCTTTTCCGACCACACTCCGTGGAAATATCACACTGATATATATCCGACATCCGGATGCTTCCTGAAGAATTACCGGGATATGTGGAAAGCATCCGTTCGCTGCAAGAGAAATATAAAAATCAAATCAGCATAAAAATAGGATTGGAATGCGAATACTTTCCTGAATACATACACTGGTTAAAAGGAATCATCAAAGAATATAAACTGGACTATATCATCTTTGGAAATCACCATTTTCACACAGATGAGAAGTTCCCCTACTTCGGCCGGAATACAGATTCGGTAGACATGCTCGAACTCTATGAAGAGAGCGCTATTGAAGGAATGGAAAGCGGACTATTTGCCTACCTTGCCCATCCGGATTTATTTATGCGTTCTTATCCCGAGTTCGATCGTCACTGTAAGCTGGTAAGCAGACATATCTGCCGGACGGCAGTACGGTTAAACTTACCGTTGGAATATAATATCGGATATGAAGAGTACAATGATATTCATGGCATTACTACCATTCCTCATCCGGATTTCTGGAAAATAGCCGCCCATGAAGGTTGCACCGCTATCATCGGCGTAGACGCTCATAACAATCAATATTTGGAAAATTCTTTTTATTACGACCGTGCAACTGAAACACTCCGGAAGCTAGGCATAAAGGTCATAGACAGAATATCTTTCCTCAACGAAAAATAATATTTGTAATTACGGTAGCTCCGACTCTCTGATTCAGCGTGCGTATCAATACCTCACGCCCCATCATCAATTCCTGACGAAGAGCTGCGGAAGTCAGATGCACATATAATGTCTGATTACGAATATAAAGATTGCTGGTATAAGCTGCCGCCGGTCCCAAGATTTGAGGCCAGGCATCCAGCAGTCTTTGTTCGTTCAGCGGAGATTCCAAACTCTCCTGACGAAGAAACTGTTGAATCAGTTTTCCTATTTGTTCGGCATCATTGCGCTTCATTATCAGCCTCCGTTTCTTGAATTGTACCCTCTTCTACACGAAATATTTTATAATCGCTGCCTACCTTATGTAAAATACGATCTAGATGTCCCCGGTTCGTATCCGTTATAAATATCTGCCCGAAATTATCTCCAGCCACCAGCTTCACTATTTGCTCTACACGGGAAGCATCCAACTTATCGAAAATATCATCTAATAATAATAAAGGAACAGTCCGACCGGTACGCTTCAAGAAATCAAACTGCGCCAGTTTCAATGCTACCAGATACGTTTTGTTCTGTCCCTGCGAACCTTCTTTCTTTATCGGGAATTCACCCAACAACATATTCAACTCATCTTTATGAATCCCGCGCAAAGAGAATCCCATTATCTTATCCCTCTCCCTGCTTTGCTTCAACACTTCCAACAAAGATGCATCCCGCGCATGAGACTCATAAGATAATCCCACCACCTCTTTATCCTGCGAGATAAAGGAATAGAAAGATTGGAAAATAGGAATAAACTCCCGGATAAACGCTTCACGTTTCTGGAATACGATTGCACCGGCTTGCGCCATCATCTCCTCCCATACAAGAAACAGCTCCTCCTCCACCGGAAGCTCACTCTTCAACAATGTGTTACGCTGCACCAATGCTTTATTGTACCGTATCAGCGCTTCAAGATATTCCTTATCATACTGCGAAATCACTACATCCATAAACCGACGACGTTCCTCACTTCCCCCGGCTATCAATTCGGAATCGGCAGGCGATACCATCACCAAAGGCAGAAAACCGATGTGGTCCGAAAAACGGCTATATTCTTTCTTATTCCGCTTAAATTGTTTCTTCGAACGGCGTTTCATCCCACAATAAATCTCTTCAGGAGTTCCGTCCTCCGCTTCATAAAAGCCCTGAATCACGAAAAAGTCTTGTTCATGACGAATATTTTGAGAATCAATCGGGTTTCCGGAGCTCTTACAGAAAGACAAGAAATACACCGCATCCAGCAAATTCGTCTTTCCCATTCCATTCAGTCCGAAAAAACAATTCAGCTTAGCAGAGAATCCCAGTTCTACCTCTTCCAGATTCTTATAGTTTAATATGGATATTCGTTTCAGTATCATTGTGTACACGTTAATTTGTTCACAAAAGTAGCAAGATTTTCGTGGTTTTCGGGTGTAAAACAAAAAAAGATGCTTCTAAATTTCGTTTGTAGATATAAAAAAACTACTTTTGCGAGTCGAAATATCAAACTGTGAATAATAACAAAAAGAATCATATAAAATGGCAGAACAAAAGAATCAGAACGAACATCTGAACGTAGAAGATGCACTGACACAATCGGAAGCATTTCTTATCAAGTACAAAAACGCAATTATTGGCGGTGTTGTTGCTGTGATTATTATTGTAGCAGGTTTTATCATGTACAAAAACCTCTATGCTGAACCACGTGAAGAAAAAGCACAGGCAGCTCTTTTCAAAGGACAGGAATACTTTGAACAGGATGCTTTTGAACAGGCTTTGAACGGTGACAGCATCGGTTATACAGGTTTCCTGAAAGTTGCTGATGACTACAGCGGAACAAAAGCTGCCAATTTGGCAAAAGCTTATGCTGGTATTTGCTACGCACAACTTGGCAAATATGAAGAAGCAGTGAAGATGCTGGACAGCTTCAATGGAAAAGACCAAATGGTTGCTCCGGCAATTTTGGGTGCTGCAGGTAACTGCTACGCACAACTTGGCCAATTAGACAAAGCGGCTTCTACTTTATTGTCGGCAGCAGACAAAGCTGACAACAACACATTAAGCCCGATCTTCCTGATACAAGCTGGTGAAATCCTGGTAAAACAGGGAAAATATGACGATGCTGTAAACGCTTACACTAAGATCAAGGATAAATATTTCCAATCTTATCAGGCTATGGACATCGACAAATATATCGAGCAAGCTAAATTGATGAAAAAATAATATACCATCTATTATATAAGGAAATCGAGCACGATTACACCGGATTAAGCGGACTATCTATTAAAACCGTGGAATCCGTGAAATCCGTGCCTTTCTTCTTAAATCTCTCATACTCTCAAATCTTCATTTTATAATTCTCAACTTTTAATTAACTATGGCAACAGCTTACCATAACTTATCCGAATATGATTTCAATTCCGTTCCGAATGCAGAAGCAATGAAATTTGGTATCGTCGTATCCGAATGGAATTTCAATATTACCGGTGCTTTACTGAAAGGCGCAGTCGATACATTAAAAAAACATGGAGCAAAAGACGAAAATATTCTGGTGAAAACTGTACCGGGAAGTTTCGAACTTACTTTTGGAGCCAACCAAATGATGGAAAATTGCGATCTTGATGCAATTATTGCAATTGGTTGCGTAATTAAAGGAGATACCCCACATTTTGATTATGTTTGCATGGGAGCAACCCAAGGAATTACCGAATTAAACGCAACTGGCGATATACCAGTTATTTACGGATTAATTACCACAAATACAATGGAGCAAGCAGAGGATCGTGCCGGTGGCAAACTGGGTAACAAAGGAGATGAATGTGCAATTACTGCAATAAAAATGATCGATTTTGTTTGGAGTTTAAATAAATAGTTGTATCTTTGCACCGCAATTGAGAAACAAACCTCCTCAAAAGCAAAAAAGGGCAAATACCAGAGTGGCCAAATGGGGCAGACTGTAAATCTGCTGTCTTTCGACTTCGGTGGTTCGAATCCATCTTTGCCCACAAAAATTGCGGAAGTAGCTCAGTTGATAGAGCATTAGCCTTCCAAGCTGAGGGTCGCGGGTTTGAGCCCCGTCTTCCGCTCTCCAAAGAGAATCTGAGAAATTAGATTCTCTTTTTTTTGTTTTATTTTAGACCGCTAAGCTTATGAAAAATTCTCCGGTACAATCGCATGTACTCCGACTAGCACATCCCCCTATCCCCACTGTCCACATCGGGATTATAGGACTGGGCAATCGAGGATTGCTCACCTTACAACGTTATCTGCAAATTGAAGGAGTAGAAATCAAAGCTCTTTGTGAAATAAGAGAAGGAAATCTAAGTAAGGCCCAACAACTATTAAAAGAAGCCGACCGTTCCGAAGCCACCGGATATACCGGAGTGGAGGGATGGAAGAAGATGTGCGAATCGGATGAAGTAGATTTAATATTCATCTGCACCGACTGGTTAATGCATACTCCAATGGCAACTTTCGCAATGGAATGCAATAAACATGTAGCTATTGAAGTTCCGGCTGCTATGAGCGTGGAAGAATGTTGGCAATTGGTAGACACTGCAGAAAAAACCAGGCGACACTGCATCATGCTCGAAAATTGTTGTTATGATCCTTTGCACTAATGACTCTCAACATGGCCCAACGAGGATTGTTCGGAGAAATCATGCATGTAGAAGGAGCCTACATTCACGATCTTCGTTCAATGTACTTTGCCGAAGAGAGCGAAGGCGGCTATCACAACCATTGGGGAAAAAGATACAGCATCGAACATACAGGCAACCCTTATCCCACTCATGGGTTGGGCCCCGCCTGCCAGATACTGGATATTCATCGCAGTGACAGAATGGAATATCTCGTGTCCATGTCTACTCATCAGGCAGGAATGAGCGAGTATGCCCGCAGACTATTCGGCGAATATTCACCGGAAGCCCACCAAAAATATCAATTGGGAGACGTAAACACCACTCTTATCCACACGCTCAAAGGGAAGACAATCATGCTTCAATACGACATATCCACCCCACGTCCTTACAGCCGCCTTCAAACAGTATGCGGCACACTGGGATTCGCCCAAAAATACCCTGTCCCCTGTATCGCCCTAGATCCTAATGGAGACACTCCACTTGAAGGAGAACTGCTAGAAAAAATGATGGCACGCTATAAACATCCTTTTAGCGCAACCATTGGCGAAGAAGCACATCGCAGAGGCCTACCCAATGAAATGAATTATGTTATGGATTACCGCCTTATTCATTGTCTGCGCAACGGGCTTCCACTGGATATGGATGTATACGATGCAGCCGAATGGTCGTGTATCACAGAACTAAGTGAAAAATCTGTACTGAATAAGAGCATGGCAGTAGAAATACCGGATTTCACCAGGGGAGCCTGGAAAAAATACAAATACTAGGTTCTATCAGAAGTACAGACGAAGTAGGTAGTTTACCCCAACAGGAGCAGTAAACGTTAAGCAATTCTAAAAAGGTGACTTCTTTTTAGGAAGAGCCTTTTTATGGCATGTCTTTTATATGTATTTGACATCACATAAGCCTACACAAAATCAGGTAGAAAAAGTCAGACTCATCTTTTACCTCATAATAGAAACTTTTATGATGAAAATATCGATTATAAATATAAATAGTTGGCTAATTAATTACTATTTTTGACACGTAAATGAAAAACATCGAATAACCCCTATTAAAAACTTTAAAATATGATGAAGAAACTATTTACAGTCACGGCTATCGGCTTGGCTTTGTTAACTTGGCACACCAGTTGTACTCTACAACCAAAGGCTCCCGAAGCCTTTACTCCTATCAAAGTAGAAACTCCTGCCCGCCCTGCCGGACAAGAAGATGTAATCCAACTCGTTACTCCTAAAATTGATACCGTTCGTGTCGGTTTCATCGGATTAGGAATGCGTGGTCCTGGTGCCGTGGCACGCTGGACCCATATCCCGGGAACTAAGATTGTAGCATTATGCGACCTGCTTCCCGAACGTGTTGAAAAATCACAAGAAATTCTGAAGAATGCCGGACTTCCTGAAGCTGCTTCTTACAGTGGCTCGGAAGAGGCATGGAAGCAACTTTGTGAACGGGACGATATTGATCTGGTATACATAGCCACCGACTGGAAACATCATGCAGCAATGGGTGTTTATGCCATGGAACACGGTAAGCATGTAGCTATCGAAGTTCCTGCCGCCATGACACTGGATGAAATCTGGCAGCTAATCAATACTTCCGAAAAGACACGTAAGCATTGTATGCAGCTCGAAAACTGCGTATATGACTTCTTTGAACTGACTTCTTTAAATATGGCACAACAAGGCGTATTCGGAGAAGTACTTCATGTAGAAGGTTCATATATCCATAATCTGGAAGATTTCTGGCCTGAATACTGGAATAACTGGCGAATGGATTATAATCATCTACACCGCGGTGATGTATATGCTACCCATGGCATGGCCCTGCTTGTCAGTACTTAATATCCACCGTGGTGACCGCATGAAAACATTGGTATCGATGGATACGAAAGCTGTCAACGGACCGGCTTATATTAAGAAACAAACAGGAGAAGAGGTGACTGACTTCCAGAATGGTGACCAGACTTCTACCCTGATTCGCACAGAGAACGGTAAAACAATGTTGATTCAGCACAACGTAATGACTCCACGCCCATACAGCCGTATGTATCAGATAGTGGGAGCCGATGGTTACGCAAGCAAATATCCGATTGAAGAATATTGCCTGAGACCTTCACAAGTTGATTCAAAAGATGTGCCTAATCATGAGAATCTGAATGCACATGGTTCTGTACCTGAAAACGTAAAAAAAGCCTTGATGGATAAATATAAAGATCCTATTCATATAGAGTTGGAAGAAACAGCCAAGAAGTAGGTGGACATGGTGGTATGGACTTTATCATGGACTACCGTCTGGCATATTGCTTGCAGAATGGACTGCCATTGGATATGGACGTTTATGACCTGGCAGAATGGTGTTGCATGGCTGAACTTACCAGACTTTCTATCGAGAACAATTCAGCTCCGGTAGAAGTACCCGACTTCACTCGCGGCGGATGGAATAAAGTACAAGGCTACCGTCACGCTTTTGCAAAATAAAACAGCATATTTCCTTTTAGCACGAGCATAATGAACCAATCCGGCTTCTCCTCTAAAGCCGGATTATTCATGGGTTCGTGTTTGAACATTTTATAGATTATCATAATCACGTTTATGAAAACAGCTATTCCAAAGCCTTCTAAGCAAAGCATTATCCGTGAAGCCAGAGATTATGTAATGATTGCCATCGGCATGATTTTGTATGGTATCGGTTGGACCGTTTTTCTGTTGCCTAACGATATCACCACCGGGGGAGTACCGGGTATTGCTTCTATCGTATATTGGGCCACAGGTTTTCCGGTACAATATACGTACTTCAGCATCAACTTCTTCTTGCTGTTACTGGCCCTCAAGTTGCTGGGACTAAAGTTTTGCATCAAAACTATTTTTGGTGTATTTACCCTCACCTTCTTTCTGTCCGTCATTCAAAAATTGACGGCAGGTTTCGGGCTTCTCCACGACCAGCCTTTATGGCATGTGTCATCGGAGCATCCTTCTGTGGAGGCGGCATAGGTGTTGCTTTTTCGGCTAATGGAAGTACGGGAGGTACAGATATTATTGCAGCCATCATCAACAAATACCGGGACATCACATTAGGAAGAGTCGTGCTCATCTGCGATATGATTATCATTCTTCCAGTTATTTTGTCTTAAAAGACTGGGAAAAAGTGGTGTATGGGTTTGTAACTCTTTATATTTGTAGTTTCGTTCTCGACCAGGTAGTGAATAGCGCCCGCCAATCCGTACAGTTTTTTATCATATCTAACAAATATGAAGAAATTGGACGGCATATTAACGAATATCCGCACCGGGGAGTAACGATTATCAATGCAACCGGCTTTTATACAGGACGAGAAGTAAAGATGATGTTTGTATTAGCCAAGAAAAGGGAATCGCCTATCATCTTCCGGTTGATAAAAGACATAGACCCGAATGCATTTGTATCGCAGAGTGCTGTCATCGGAGTGTATGGAGAAGGATTCGATCATATCAAAGTAAAATAAAAAAGAAATGAAAAACCAATATTGAGAAACATGAAATTTCGACCAACCCCCAACTTATTAACAGGCATTTTCATGGGAATATTTTCCCTGACAACACTTAGTACAATGCTGAGAAAGCCGTGAAACCTTATTGGCAGGACGTACAGGTAGTTGAAGTCAACAAAGAGTATCCACGTACTTCTTTTATGACATACAACAATCGCGCTGATGCTTGAGTGGCAAGTTCGAACGAAGCAAGTATTACCGCTTGCTGAACGGAACCTGGAAATTCTACTTTGTAGACTCTTATAAAAAACTTCCCGAAAACATTACCGATCCGAACACCAATACAGATTCGTGGGATGATATTCAGGTGCCCGGCAACTGGGAAGTACAAGGACACGGAATAGCCATCTACACCAATCATGTTATGAATTCAAACCGCGCAATCCACAACCTCCTACTCTTCCCGAAGCCAATCCGGTAGGAGTTTATCGCCGGGACATCGATATTCCGGCAGACTGGGACGGGCGGGATATCTACTTGCATTTGGCAGGAGCTAAGTCCGGCGTATATGTATATATCAACGGACAAGAAGTAGGATATAGCGAAGACTCCAAGAATCCGGCAGAATTTCTTATCAACAATTACGTGAAGCCGGGAAAGAACGTACTTACAGTTAAAATCTTCCGTTGGAGCACCGGTTCCTATCTTGAATGTCAAGACTTCTGGCGTATGAGTGGTATTGAACGCGATGTTTTTCTGTATTCACAGCCTAAAGCAGCTCTCAAAGATTTCCGAATTAAGTCTACGCTGGACGACAGTTACAAAAATGGAATCTTCGGTTTAAATGTCGATTTGAGAAATCACGAAAAGGCTGCAACTAATCTTACATTAGTTTATGAACTATTAGATGCACAAGGAAAAGTTGTAGCTACTGAAGAGAAGACAGCCTATATTCCATCGAACGAAGTACGTACACTTTCTTTCGATAAGAATCTGACAGATGTCAGCACATGGACCTCCGAACATCCGAATCTATACAAACTGTTGATGACAGTAAAAGAGAATGGCAAAATCAATGAAATCATTCCTTTCAATGTAGGATTCCGCCGGATTGAGATCAAGCCTATCGAACAGAAGGCTGCTAACGGAAAACCGTATGTCTGCTTATTCATCAACGGTCAGCCTCTGAAACTGAAAGGGGTAAATATCCACGAACATAATCCGTCAATAGGTCATTATGTTACAGAGGATTTAATGCGCCGTGACTTCGAACTGATGAAACAACATAACTTAAACAGTGTACGCCTTTGCCACTATCCGCAAGACCGCCGTTTCTATGAGCTTTGTGATGAATACGGACTTTATGTATATGATGAAGCCAACGTGGAAAGCCACGGAATGTATTATGATCTCCGGAAAGGCGGTTCACTGGGTAACAATCCCGAATGGCTGAAACCGCACATGGATCGTACCATCAATATGTTTGAACGTAATAAGAATTATCCGAGCGTTACATTCTGGTCGCTGGGAAATGAAGCCGGAAACGGATATAATTTCTATCAGACTTATTTGTGGTTGAAAGAGGCAGACAAAGATCTGATGGATCGTCCGGTCAACTACGAACGTGCTCAATGGGAATGGAACTCCGATATGTATGTTCCGCAATATCCGGGTGCCGACTGGCTGGAAAATATCGGAAAGAATGGTAGCGACCGTCCTGTAGCTCCTTCGGAGTATGCACATGCCATGGGAAACTCCACGGGAAACCTGTGGGGACAATGGCAGGCAATTTACAAATATCCGAATCTCCAAGGTGGATATATCTGGGACTGGGTAGACCAAGGTCTTCTCCAAAAAGATAAGAATGGAAGAGAATACTGGGCCTACGGAGGTGACTTCGGCGTAGACGCACCTAGCGATGGTAACTTCCTCTGCAACGGTCTTGTCAATCCGGATCGTGGTCCGCATCCGGCAATGGCTGAAGTGAAATATGTACATCAGAATGTAGGTTTTGAAGCAGTAGATGCCGCAGCCGGTATATTCAAAATCACCAACCGTTTCTATTTCACTAACCTGAAAAAATATCAGATTCACTACAATGTACTTGCTAACGGAAAGACAATAAAAGGTGGAAAAGTATCTTTGGATATTGCTCCGCAAGCCTCTAAAGAATTCACCGTACCGGTAAATGGTCTGAAAGCCCAACCGGGAACAGAATATTTTGTCAACTTCAGTGTAACAACCACAGAGCCTGAACCGTTGATTCCAACCGGATATGAAATTGCATACGACCAGTTCCAACTTCCTATCCAGGCAGAGAAGAGTATATATAAAGCAAACGGTCCGGCATTGAAAACAACGATTCAAGGAGATGAATTAATCGTTTCTTCCTCCAAAGTAAACTTTGTATTCAACAAGAATAGCGGATTAGTAACCTCGTATAAAGTAGATGGTACAGAATATTTCAAAGACGGATTTGGTATTCAGCCTAACTTCTGGCGTGCTCCTAATGATAATGACTATGGTAACAGCACTCCTAAACGTTTGCAGGTATGGAAACAATCAAGCAAAAACTTCCGCATAACGGATGCCACCATGACAGCAGAAGATAAAGCAGTCTCCTTAAATGTAACCTACTTACTGGCTGCCGGCAACTTGTATGTTGTCACTTACAAAATCTATCCGAACGGAATAGTTAACGTAAATGCCAAATTCACATCAACGGATATGCAGCCTACAGAAACAGAAGTTTCCGAAGCTACCCGCATGGCTACATTTACCCCCGGAAGTGATGCTGCCCGTAAGGCTGCCTCCAAACTGGAAGTCCCCCGTATCGGTGTGCGTTTCCGCTTGCCGGCACAGATGAACAATGTACAATACTTTGGCCGTGGCCCGGAAGAGAATTATATCGACCGCAATCACGGAACGCTCGTTGGCGTATATAAGACAACAGCGGATCAAATGTACTTCAACTATGTGCGTCCACAGGAAAACGGACATCACACTGATACCCGTTGGATCGCTTTATCTCCTAATAAAGGAAACGGCCTGGTGTTGGTAGCGGACAGTCTTATCGGTTTCAATGCCTTGCGCAACTCTATCGAAGACTTTGACTCTGAAGAAGCTCTGCCCCACCCTTACCAATGGAATAACTTCAGCCCGGAAGAGGTTGCCAATCACGACGAGAACGCTGCCCGCAACGTATTACGGAGAATGCATCATGTCAACGACATCACTCCCAGAGATTTCGTTGAGGTTTGTGTAGATATGAAGCAACAAGGAGTAGGCGGATATGACAGTTGGGGTGCTCGCCCGGAACCTTTCCACCAGATCCCGGCTAACCGTGATTACCAGTGGGGCTTCACATTAGTACCCGTTCGCTCGGCTAACCAGGCCAACGAAGCTGCTAAATATGATTATCGATAACCTTAGTATAAATTTTTAAAGAAAAAAAACATGAAAGATTTATCTAGCATCGTAGCTAAATTTAAAGTCCAAGGTACGATAGAAGAAATCAAACCTTTGGGTGCAGGACTTATCAACGACACTTATAAAGTAAACACCAAAGAAGCAGATGCTCCCGACTATGTTTTGCAACGCATCAATCATGCCATTTTCCAGAATGTAGAAATGCTTCAATCCAATATTAGCGCTGTTACCAATCACATTCGCAAGAAACTGACGGAAGCCGGAGAATCGGATATAGACCGCAAGGTGTTGAGTTTCCTCGAAACAGAAGAAGGTAAAACATACTGGTTTGACGGTGACAGTTATTGGCGTGTGATGGTATTCATCCCACGTGCAAAAACGTATGAGACGGTAAATCCCGAATATTCCAATTATGCAGGAGAAGCCTTCGGTAACTTCCAGGCTATGCTGGCCGATATTCCGGAAACATTGGGTGAAACCATACCCGATTTCCACAACATGGAGTTCCGTCTCAAACAACTACATGAAGCCGTTGCGAAGGATGCTGCCGGACGGGTAGCAGAAGTGAAGTACTATCTGGATGAAATAGAGAAACGCGCAGATGAAATGTGTAAGGCTGAACGTTTATATCGTGAAGGGAAACTTCCCAAACGCGTTTGCCATTGCGATACGAAAGTGAATAACATGATGTTCGACGAGGATGGTAAAGTGCTTTGTGTCATTGATCTGGATACGGTAATGCCTAGCTTTATATTCTCCGATTATGGTGACTTCTTACGTACAGGTGCCAACACAGGTGATGAAGACGACAAAGACCTTGATCGTGTAAACTTCAATATGGAAATATTCAAAGCATTTACCAAGGGCTATCTGAAAGGAGCCAAATCATTCCTGACTCAGATCGAGATTGAGAATCTTCCTTATGCGGCGGCTTTATTCCCATACATGCAGTGTGTACGGTTCCTGGCAGATTATATCAACGGAGATACTTATTATAAAATCAAATATCCGGAACATAACCTCGTTCGCACCAAAGCACAATTCAAATTACTTCAAAGTGTGGAAGCAAATACACCGGAAATGATAGCGTTCATCAACGAATGCTTATTAAATTGAGAATGCTCCATTTTTCCAATGGTAGACTACAGGGCGGCGGAGAAACGGTTTCAGTTTCTCTGCTGTTTCTTTTGACATATAGTCGGGGGTTGTTAACGTAAGTGTCAGTTCCGTATTTTCTTTATTAAAATCGGCTTTCATCAATAGCATATCTGCCGAACGGCGTGCTTCATCAAACTCATAAACTCCTGCTGAATCGGGAGCATTCAGAAAATCATCCATCAGGGGCAGGGTAATAAAGAGAGATGTTGTAAGCGGTTTCCAGTCGTCCGTATAGAAATGGATGCTGCTATCACAGGCAGGAGCACAAACAGTAGAGACTGTACAGATTACGTTCGTTGAATCATTTAATGCCAACACTTTCATCTGCCAGGTCGATTGAGCTGACATTTGCATACGGATATAGTCTTTGCTAAGATCAGTCATCTCCGACTTCTTGCCAAAACGGTTTTCTACTTGCGCTTTCATCTTACTTTCCAGAAAGTCTATGCAATCTTCACGATTCACTTTTGTAAGCAAGGGACTTAGAGAATCCGGCATATTCACAAACAACGTTTTGGCCTCTTGTGCCTGAAGAGCAGTCGAAACAAAAAGTCCGACAGCAGAGAAGAATATAGTAATAACAAGTTTATTTATTTTCATATCTATCTTATTTAACCTATGACAAACAGTCTTGTGTAACTGTTTTAACTTTTAGACCCCAAATATAAGAATATCATTCCGATTAACACCAGTATAAGGTCAATCGCTTTGCTTTTTAAATTCTTTTCACGGAAGAAAAGCGCACCGAAAGTGAAAGAAACAACCACACTTCCCCGACGAACCATCGAAACAATAGAAATCATCGAATCGTCGTAACTTAATGCGTAAAAGTAAACAAAATCGGCAGCAGAAAGGAAAATGGAGATCAGGATAATCGTCCAGTCCCAGCGAAACGGGGTGGTAGACTTTCTTTTAGGCCACCAAAGCAATAACAGAATAGGACACATAATAAACACCTGATAAACATTATACCAGGATTGTACCAGCATCGGATTCAGAGACTTCATCAGATACTTGTCATACAATCCGCTGATAGCACCTGTAATGGCAGCCAGTACAATAAAAAAGATCCATTTGTTATGCTTAAAATCAATTCCTTCTTTCTTTCCCGAACGGCTCAACATAAAGAAAGAGGCAATGGCCAGCATCACACCAATCCATTGATAGAGATTCAATCGTTCACCGAATACCAGCATAGCTCCCACGAGCACCATCACCGGACGGGTGGCATTGATAGGTCCTACAATGGTTATGGGCAAATGTTTCATTCCGAAATATCCGAATATCCACGAAGACAATACGATGAACGACTTGATGATAATATATTTATGCTGTTCCCAACCAGCAACGGGAACATTGAATATTGTTCCTCCCAACAAGTCCGGTTGATAAACGGATATCAGGATAAACGGTAGAAAGATGAGACTGGAAAAGAATGTATTTAGAAACAAAACAGGAAGTACTGCATTATCTTTCAACGATTTCTTCTTGAATACATCATAAAAGCCCAGCAAAGTAGCCGAGAGGAATGCTAATAATAACCACATGAGAATATTTATTATTTATTATTCAAATATACTTTCGGGATATTCCACATTTACCAGAAACAGGGCTTGCCCCGGAGCAGATGTTCCAGCCTTGCAACGGTCTTGTTGTTCGATAACCCGCCGGAAGCCTTCAACAGTAAGTTTCCCCCGTCCCACTTCAATCAGCGTACCTACGATAGCTCGCACCATATTCCGCAGGAAACGGTCGGCACGGATGGTAAACACCCACGTAGCATCATCTTCTTGGATCCATTCGGCATGAGTGATATGGCAGATATTGGTCTTCACATCTGTATGAAGTTTGCTGAAGCTCGTAAAGTCAGTATACTCAAAAAGGGTACGTGCAGCTTCGTTCATACGTTCATAATCCAACTGATTATAACTCGCCAACGATATTGCCGGTTAAAAGGATATTTCGATGTCGTTACATAATACTTGTAAGTTCGCGCAGTCGCGTCAAAGCGGGCGTGCGCATCCGACCGGACCCGGCAAACACGATAAATGGAAATATCAGGAGGCAGCAGGCGATTTAATTTATCGGCAACAGATACTGTATCTAATGGTCCATCATAATCGAAATGAGCCACCATTAAAGAAGCATGTACCCGCGTCTGTCCGCCCTGCCCCTATCACCTCTATTTCACGACGCAGAAAAGTGGATAATGCTTTCATCAAACATTCCTGCACACTAATTCCGTTAGGTTGAATCTGCCAACCGTGATAGTTGCTCCCGTCATAAGCCAAATAAATGAAATACCTTTGCACGCTAATTCCTGTTTTTAGGGTTTTCGTGTGCAAAAGTAGTCATTTTTTTATTCATACGTAGAAGGAGTTGTGCCAAAAGCGTCCACAAAATGCTTGCGGAAAGTCGGAATATCATTATACCCCACCATTTCAGCTACTTCCTGCACACCATATTGTTTCGTTTTCAACAATACACCTGCCCGACGCATACGTACTCCTCTAATAAGTTCAATAATGGTATAATCGGTGCTCTGCTTTACTTTTCGATACAGCGTAGGTTGACTCATATTCAATTCCGACGCCAGTTTCTTCACACTAAAGTCAGCCTCACAAATATTTTCCTCCACAATTTTTATTACAGAAGTGATAAACGGATCTTCCGGCTTTACTTCCTCTCCCGACTGCTCTGTTTCATCGAAATTAACAATATCTGTTCCAGGCAATTTAAACAACTTAGTATACATCTGTTTCAGTGCCTGACGACCATTTATCAAATTGCTAACCTTCGCCTTCAGAATTCCGGGAGTAAAAGGTTTCAATACATAATCATCCGCTCCCAACTCCAAACCATGAATTATATCGTCATCCTCTACTTTTGCTGTTAGCATAATAAAAGGAATACTACAAGTATCCGGACATTCCTTCACTTCACGGCAACATTCAAATCCGTCCTTGATCGGCATCATGACATCACAGATAATCAAATCCGGCAACTCCTTCATCGCCATATCAACCCCTTCCTGACCGTTAGTCGCCATTAACAAATTATATTCATTGCCGAATAAGACTTTCAGATAAAGACGAATATCTTTATGATCCTCTACAATCAGTACTGTCTTTTTAGTAACATTCGTATCAGGTTGTACTACTTCTTTAAAAGGTAATACTTCAGTAAAAAGTGTTGGCTCCTGTTTTACTACATTATCATTTACTTTCAGCTCTGATTGAGATTGTTCTGATACTTCCGATTCCAGTTCTGGCAGTTCTTCCGGATCAATAAACAATATGTTCGGTTCATTTTCCAAAACAGCTCTATCTATCGGAAGATTCACTGTTACCTTCGTGCCTTTTCCTTCAGTACTTTCTAATAAAATTGTTCCCCGATGTGCTTCAATCATCTGTTGCATAACGGTAAATCCTAGCTGTGCAGCAGACAAATCATTCTCCAAAACCTCACTCTCACTCATTAGTTGTTCGGCAGTTCTCACCTTCCTCTTTCCATTATCTTCTACCGTCAGACTAACATAATGCGAATTATTTTCCATTATCTCACAAACAGAAAAAGAAACCGTCCCCGCATAATGTGTATGAGTGAAAGCATTTGTCAATAGATTATGAATAATAAATTCTATTTTCTTTTTATTTACATAGAACTCCAGATCTTTCTTAATCCTTTTCTCGCAACGAAAATCAATCGGATATACTTTCAGCAAATCACGAATCCCAAAAACATTGCTATCAATCATCTTTTCTACGGAATAAGGAGCTACCTCCAATTTCGTCTCCAAATTCCCCTGACCATATATAGCTAGTAACTGATCGCAAGCGTCGAGCATGCGAAGCGAATTCCGGTATGCCACCTGTAAAGAGAGATTCGATGTCTGGGAATTATCTTTCTGTAATTCTTTCAACGGAGCAATAATCAACGACAGAGGAGTACGCAATTCCTGTACAAACAACATAAGCAAACGATTCCGCAAAGCTTCTATCTCTTTCTTTTGGGCCTGTTTTATCTTTTCCAAATTTAGATTCTCCTTTAATACCAGTTCCCGGTCACGATGTATCTGCCTACGATGTTCTTTCTTCCTGAAATAAGTGTAGAAAACATAAAAGAATGCGACAAGTAACAATACATAAGCTATATAAGCCCACACTGTTTGAAACCATTTATCTTTTACGACAACAAGAATCTCATTCACATTCCCTTCCTTGCCATCCGGAAAGACAAGTTTTGTCTGCAAAGTATATTTCCCGGCAGACAGCCCATTGAACCATAACCCTTCCGAAAGAGGCAGCATCCTCCAATCTTTATCTGACGGAAGTAGCCGATAAGCAATCTTACGTTCTGCCACCCCATAACGTAAATCAGAAAAAACAAATGAAAATCATTATTAGCAAAATCGAATACAAGCTCCTTCTGTTGTTCCGGTGTCCCCGAAAGAATCACCTGCCCATTTCGTTTCTCTCCTGCCAGAATTGTTTCTCCTCCCACTTCTACATCTGTCAACATTAACTGTATTTTTTCACAATCGGTTTTCGTTGCAAAAGGATCAAAGAAAATTAATCCCCAGGAATTTGCCCAAAGCAGTCGTCCATCATTCAAACGACATACCGCACTGCAATTTCCTACCGAAAGATAATTATAGAAAGCTTCCTGCCCATTTCTAATTGTCATCACTCCGACATTATTTCCTGCCCAGGTATTACCAATACGATCATCTACCATGCACCCACATGTCCATTAGTCAATCCGTTTTGCAAAGTATATATAGCTTCTATCTTATCCTTCTCTCTTCCATCAATACGGACAACGACATTCAAATAAGCTGCATAAATCTGATTATAGTTATTTACGTAAATAGTTCGTACAGCAGTCTCTTCTAACCCATTTTCCTTTTCAAAGTTTCCTTCCACCGAATTTGCACCCCGTCCGTTTCAAGTCTCTTTAGACCTTTATCCGTTCCAATCCATACATTACCTTCTTTATCCTCTGCTATTGCAAATACATTTTTTATTTCTTCTGGTAATTTAATACTCTTACATTCGTGAGTTTTAGGTTCAACTTGTATCAATCCATTGGAAGTACCTACCCACAAACGATTCCATGAGTCCAGACAAAGCCTATGAATAACAGTTTGTATCCTCTCACCTTTACTGTTTTGCAGATAAAAAGACTCTACATCATTTGTTAATGGATTGATGATAACAATCTCCCCCGATTACTTCCCAACCAAATATTCCCGTTCTTACCTTTATATATATGAAAGCGTCCGGAAAAGTCTGACGCTTTCTTCCAAGGTTCAAAATGTGTATCCAACGAAAATACAGGAGTAGTACTTTTCATGATCCCCCCGTCGCTAACAGTCAACCAAACATATCCCTTTGAATCTTCGACTATACCATCCACCCGAGAGCCAAAATCTTGCCGTACCCTACTATACATACTATCACTAATATCAAATTTCACGACTCCCCCGCCAAATGTACCGACCCAAAGTATTTGTTGTTTATCATCCCAAAACAAACTAGTCATTTTATTTTCAATACTTGAATGAAATGCCTTCTGATTCTTCGTCAGCAAAGTCAACACAAACGGACTCTTACACAGACTTTCATTATCAAAGCGTAACTTATACAACCCATTCCAAGTTGTCAGATAAAAAGTCAGATTATCCTTCGAAGTCAGATCCGTAACATAAGAATTTGAGAATTCAGACTGATCTTTCCCCTCCATCGAGATAACACGCTCTTCATTCGTTTTAAGGTCATAACATATAATATCATCCCATAATCGGCAAATCCATAAATAACCATGTCTTAAAAACAATCTATTTACTACACTGTATTCCTTGATTAAAGAAGCTGTTTTCGTCACCAAATCATAATGCATCACTTCCCTTGATTAACAGAGAAATACAGATTTGTTTTTCCGTCACTACAAAGATGAGCTACCTTCCTCTTACCAAAGGTTCCGGATTCAAAATACATAACACAAAATCATTTTCTCCTTCTGTCTTACGAACAACACGCGATTCAAATAAGCCTTGTGAGGTAGTCAGATAAAGGTTTCCTCCATTCCAATAAAAATCAAGAACGTCTTTCAACTTCAAAGTCTTATCAAAACGCACCGGTAGAAACTTTTCATTACCTTTGTCAAAACAAGCAATTCCACCTTGATAAAGTAAAGCATAATATAAACCGTCGGGACCTTCGCGAAGAATTTTCACAGCCTGATGTAGAGGAGTAGAAAGAGAATCAATGCTCATAATGAGAGGATAATCACGAAATCTAAATCCATCATAACGTGAAATTCCCTTATCTGTAGAGAGCCATATAAAGCCATCACTTCCATAACAAACATTATAAATAGTATTGTTACTGACCCCATTTTTGATTACTACTGGTTCCAGATCCCAATGGCTGTCTATTGAATATACAGGGAGCAAACTTAACAGTGACAGTAATAAAAAGAAGAATTCCTTCATATCTTAATAGTATTTTGTTCATGTGTATTGGTCGATAAAGGTATATAAAATAATTATCATCAAATCGTATAACAAATATTTTTTAGAAATAATTCACAATAAAACAAAAGTCCCTCTATTCTTTTGAAATAGAAAGACTTTTTCTGTCTGTTTTGCTCACTACGCAATTAATCTCCAATTACTATATTGTTTGCTGTTTGGTCCCTCTTTTTGCTCAAAGAAGCTATTTTTATATGACACACACGCTCCTTAGTAATATATATAGTACTAATACCTAAATGCAATAAATTCTTATGATATTTATTTAGCAGCTTTCAGAGTAAAGCTATAAGTACCTTGCCCAGCAGCGAAGTTATAGCTACCCTTAAAATTAACTGGCACCTTTACCACACAATTGCCCTGGTCGCTAACACGGAAATAAAGATAAGTAGTAGAATTGAAGATGCTGTTACCATCAGCAGTTGTTGATAAAGAAGCACCATATCCCTGCCAACTGAATAAGTCAGTTGAAGAAGAGTAAGTAGTACCTACATAATATACCGTACCTTTATCTATATTAAAATTCAATGATACACACAATGCGAATTGTTCAACGAAAGCACCACTTCTTGTGCGAGCCTGATATTCGGCAAGCATTTTCACTGCTTTCTTATCAGTAGCATCACCATAAAATCCTTCTGTTGTTTCAGATTCACAGTTACGGACAGTATTACCATTCTGACGAAGTGCTTCTAATACACTTGCCATTTCCTCTGCAGTGACAGCAGGAACCTCATCAGTTTTCTGATCATAAGCAGCAGATTCAATACCATACAAAGATTTCATGGATTCAAAATTTGAAGAGTTATCTTCAAAACTATCACTTTCAGCATTAGAACATGCTGCAAAAGTTAATGCCAATACACATGCGAAAAAGAATTTAATTGATCTCATATTAGTTCCTCCTAAATTTTACTTGTTTTTTTAACTTGCTTGCGAATTGTTGTTTATCAGTTCGCGGTCCTTTTACACTTTTAATTGTTTATTTATTCATGTTCCTTAGGAGGGGAATCTTAAACTTAAGTTATCTTATTTATCTTTCCTTGTTTGTTTGTACACTGCAAACATAGGTATTTTATTCAACTAGAAAAACTTTTCAAGGGGGAAAATGAATGATTTACCACTCTTTAACGAACAAAATACAGCTTATTCAAGCTTATGATTAAGATATGCAAGTATCAAAACACCATCCATGCGTAAATCATTCAACATAAGCAAGGAAAATACCAACCAGCAACACCGAATGATTAACCACCCACACAAGAATTATTCACCACCCACCTTATCAATTTCCATTGAAGACGAAGCCAAGAAAGATGAATCTGCCAATCAGCATCTATCTATAATATGCCTACTTTTGTATCATCAACAAACAAAACCCATCATGCGATGAAAAAGAAAAGAATCTTATTTTTGTTCGTTACCTTGTTTGCTTCTACCTTATTATATAGCCAGGTAGTTGGAGTTAAAACGAATGTCGTAATGGACGCACTTAAAATTATCAATCTTGGAGCCGAAGTCGGCTTAAGTAAAAAATTAACCCTGGACTTGTATACCAACTATAATCCCTGGAAATACAAAGATCAGAAGATGATGAAGATGCTTGCTTTCCAACCGGAACTCCGGTATTGGTTTTGTGACAAATTCAATGGTCATTTTGTAGGTATGCACCTTCACGGAGGTGTTTATCAAGCAGCCGCCATCGATATGCCATGGGGCATTTGGCCCGAATTGAAAGAGCACCGTTTCAAAGGGCATTTCTATGGTCTGGGTGTCTCCTACGGTTATCAATGGATTCTGGGCAAGCACTGGAACCTTGAAGGAAACATAGGTGTAGGCTATGCACGTGTCAAGTACGAGCAATTCGAATGTAAGACATGCGGTGAAAAAGTCAAAGAAGGACATAAGAATTATGTAGGTCCAACCAAAGCCGCAGTCAGTTTAATCTATTTATTTTAAAACAAAACAAATATGAAAAAGATATTATGCATACTCTTCTGCCTGCTGCCTGTATTAGGCGGGAAAGCGCAGACTCTATACAGAGATCAAGTGCGTATAGAAAAAGAATCTATCACACGTAGTGAAGATAATAATGTATTGACTATCAATCTGGATATTGTCCTGCAGGAAAATCTAAAGTTAGCATCCAATCAAGTTGCTACATTAACTCCATTTCTTGAGGCAGACGGAAAGACGCAGATATTGCCTTCTATTATAGTGTACGGGCGTAAGCGTGACATCGTCAGCCAACGCAACCATCAAACTCCCGAAAATACCTATACCATCTTGCGGCGTAAACAACATCAGGCACAAAAAGTAAACTATCTGGTGCAAATGCCGTTCAGAGCATGGATGCGCAATGCGAATATGAAGCTAAACATTGACTTATGCGGCTGCTGCGACATCCTAGAAGAGAACAGTGGTGAATTAATCACCCGGTTGAACATTTTACCACTGAAATTAAAACCCGCTATCGCCTATATTACTCCTAAAGCCGAAAACGTAAAACACCGTGCGGTAGAAGGAAGTGCTTTTCTGGATTTCCCGGTCAACAAAATTATTATCTATCCGGAGTATCGCCGCAACACTAGCGAATTGGCAAAAATACGCGCAACGATTGATACAGTACGTAATGACAAATACACCACTCTTACCAGTATAAGGATTCACGGTTATGCTTCACCGGAAGGTAGCTACGCTAATAACACCCGCTTGGCGAAGAATCGTACCCAGGCACTTGTAGATTATGTAACCAGTTATTATAACTTCGACAAGCAACTCATCACTTCGGATTACACCCCGGAAGATTGGGAAGGTTTCCGTAAGTTTGTTGCAGCTTCATCTATGGAGAAGAAAGAGGAAGTTCTTCGCCTGATAGACAACAAAGGCATAGACATGGATAAGAAAGAACGTGATATTGCCAATTGGTTGGTGCGCAAACATACCAATATATATTAGCAGAATGTTATCCGGCTCTTCGCCATTCGGATTATACAGTCAATTATACAGTACGCGGTCTTAGCCTTGAAGAGTCTAAAGAGATAATCAACAAGCGTCCGCAGTTATTGAGCTTGCAGGAGATCTACCGGATCGCGGAAAGTTGCGAACCGGGAAGCGAAGAATTTAACCACTCTTTCCAAGTAGCCGCTACTATGTTTCCGGACGATCCCATTGCAAACCTCAATGCCGGAGCAATGGAGATACAAAAAGGTGGCGATATGACAATTGCCAAAAAACATTTGGCTAAAGCTGACCAGAAAGCAGCAGAAACGCTAAATAATTTAGGAATTATCGCATGATAGAAGGTGATTTGAAAACAGCTGAAGAATATTTCAGTGCAGCCAAAGTAGCCGGCCTTACAGAACAAGCGGATACCAACCTGAAAGAATTAAAGAAGAAACAAAATTACCCCGTAAAATAACAAAATCACAAACACAAATAAACATCGTTTATCCCTATGATTTTATAATTAGAATCTATCCCCAATTAGAAACGCATTACTTGAGAAAGTAGTGCGTTTTAATTATATATCCAGACCATCTATCCAGTCACTTACTAAAAAAAACGACTCTTCTTAAAAAAAGAATATTTAAGCAACCCAGAAAGAGCTGAATCACATCATCCTATTAAAAAGAGCAGGAAAGCTTCGGCATTAGCAAGTACGAAAATTCATATTCCTACTGTTCGATAGACTTTAGTAATCAAAGCGCAATAGTTTCCCCTTTTTAGTTATAAAGTAGAGAACTTTAAAGTGAATAGCATGTCATTCTGCCAGTTCTTACACTTCCGATATTTATGATTAACCAGAGAAAAAAGAGGCTCTTAATAACCTCTTCACATCTTCCTCACCGAGTAGCGCTAGTTTCCCCGGTGAGGAAGGAACCGATGCACACCGAGGAACATCTCATTGGTTTTAAAGCAACGAATGCTTTATAGACAAAAAAAGATGTATATTCTGTATCGGTTTATACAATAACCGTTTGCATTTACGTATATGAATACATTTATTTATACAGTTTCTTCCCCGGTTCATTATTTTTAGAATGGTCGTATTCTTACGTAATCTTAAAAATAGCACATTAAAGCTGAAAAGGCATATTATCCATATTTTATATCACCGACCTGTTCCACATCATATAGTTTACTATACAGTACAGCATCAGTAGTAAATCATTCAAAACAGAATAGAAGAAATGCAAATTATTCCATTCCACCCAGATAGTTGCATAATTTATTCCACAATACAAAAAAAGTTGAAGAAAAAAGCATAATATACAACAGTGGAAAAAGAAAAAAACAGGTGGCATATCATTCACCACCCTCAACAAATCATTCACAAAACGACTAATTCACCCGCCTAAAAAAGGATATTCGAACGATTGAAAAATTCACCCTAAAAATTGAAAAAAACACCAATCAACGATTAAGCATTTCTCCTATACCTTTGCAATGTCGATGAGGAACAAAAGTT
>ENA-OQDE01000259-OQDE01000259.1-human-gut-metagenome-genome-assembly--contig:-NODE-259-length-34587-cov-4.597853_pt1 | contig 34587 bp, 39 predicted proteins | sample MGYA00242768_ERZ504595 | MGnify/ENA primary metagenome ERZ504595 (study PRJEB26092, sample SAMD00036307) | human gut metagenome | host: Homo sapiens | study: EMG produced TPA metagenomics assembly of... | reverse complement strand
CAAAGAAATCTCAGAAAAGAAAAAGATCTGAGAAAATCTACTGTTGTTGATGCTACTAATGTTAAGAGCATGAAGAAAGCATTACCATATTTATAAGAAGCATTTATTCATTGAAGATAGACAAACAGGAGGAAATTTAAGAAATGGCAAGAATTAAAGGCGGATTAAACGCAAAGAAAAAACATAATCGTACATTAAAACTGGCAAAAGGCTACAGAGGAGCCCGTTCCAAACAGTATAGAGTTGCTAAACAGTCTGTAATGAGAGCACTTGCTAGCTCCTATGCAGGAAGAAAGCAGAAAAAACGTCAGTTCAGACAGCTCTGGATCGCTCGTATCAACGCAGCAGCAAGAATGAACGGATTATCCTACAGCAAACTGATGCACGGACTGAAAGTTGCAAACATCGACATCAACAGAAAGATGCTTGCTGAACTTGCAGTAAACGATGCAGAAGGATTTACAGCACTTGCTGAGATTGCTAAAAAAGCAATTGCATAATTGTCGGTTTAGAGAGACATAAGATTGATAAATTAAATCAGAATTTTGAGGTACACATAGAAATTGTTACGGTTTCTGTGTGTACCTTTTTTAATGCATTTTTCGATGAATGGGATAAAATTGCGTGTGCGGTACGGTCAAGTGTCCATGAAAGACGGAAAAATCTTAAATTTCCATAAAGTTTTTCTTGCATGGTCAAATATATGGTGATATAATTTAAAACAGCAACATATTAAAGTGTCAGTGGAAGCCAAAGCCGGCTGGGAACCCAGTTGGCTTTTTGTTACTTTTCAGTCCCTCTACATAATAAATGAACTTGCGGAATTTAGCACATCGAAAATGATGTACCAGATGGAATGAATGGTAACGGAAGCTAACCTTATGAGCCGTAAGAGGGACGAAAGGACTGACAAAATATAAGGAGGATTTTATTATGAAAAACCTGAAAAAAATCATCAGTGTTACTGCGGCAGCAGCAATGGTAATGACAACAGTTGCACCTGTATCCGTATTTGCAGATGATGCTACATTTAAGATCGGTGGAATCGGACCTGTAACCGGAGCAGCAGCAATCTATGGACAGGCTGTAAAGAATGCAACAGAGCTTGCAATCAATGAAGTAAACGAAGACGGCGGAATCAACGGATATCAGGTAGAGTTCAAATTTGAAGATGATGAAAACGATGCTGAGAAAACCCTGAACGCTTACAACGCATTAAAAGACTGGGGAATGAACATCCTGGTTGGTACAGTTACTTCCACACCTTGTGTAGCTGTAGCAAATGAAACAGCAGCAGACAATATGTTCCAGCTTACTCCATCCGGATCTGCAACAGAGTGTGTTGCTAATCCGAACGTATTCCGTGTATGCTTCTCTGACCCGAACCAGGTACTGCAGCAGCTCAGTACATTGGAGAGCATAAACTTGCTACAAAAGTAGCTATTATCTACGATAGCTCTGATGTATATTCATCAGGTATCACACAGAACTTCACAGCAGAAGCAGCTAATCAGGGTATTGAAATCGTATCTTCCGAAGCATTCACTGCTGATAACAATAAAGACTTCTCCGTACAGCTTCAGAAAGCAAAAGACGGTGGTGCTGAATTAGTATTCCTTCCGATTTATTATACAGAAGCTTCCCTGATCCTTGCACAGGCAGACAGCATGGGATTTGAAACTAAATTCTTCGGATGCGACGGTATGGACGGTATCCTTGGTGTAGAAAACTTTGATACATCTCTTGCAGAGGGCTGATGCTTCTTACACCATTTGCAGCAGATTCTACAGATGAGAAAACCCAGAACTTTGTAAAAGCATACAAAGATGCTTACAAAGACACACCAAACCAGTTCGCAGCAGATGCTTATGATGCAGTATACGCAGTCAAAGCAGCAGCAGAAAAAGAAGATGTAAAAGCAGACATGGATGTTGCAGATATCTGTGCAGCACTTGAAAAAGGCATGACCGAGATCACACTTGAAGGTGTTACAGGTGACGAGATCACATGGACAGAAGACGGTGAGCCGAACAAAGCTCCGAAAGCTGTAGAAATCAAAGATGGTGCTTACGCAGCAATGGAATAATGAAATTGAAATAACTGAAAAGATTTCATAAGAAATAAAATGCGATTGTTCCTGGAGTGGACAATGGTTGCATGCCAACGGGGCTGTCTGAATTATGCAGACAGCCCTGTTGCCTAATACGTTATTACATTAATGCGTTAATGACAGATTTACTTTTGGCAAAATAAACAAGACAGATTTCGCTAAAGGCAAATCTGCCAGTTTTACACACAATAAAATTATTTAAATATAAGAAAGGAAAGACTTCTATGAGTAGTTTTATATCATATCTTATCAGTGGTATCAGCCTCGGAAGTGTATATGCGATCATCGCCCTTGGTTATACCATGGTATACGGAATCGCTAAAATGCTGAACTTCGCTCATGGAGATGTTATCATGGTCGGCTCTTATGTAGTTTATGTCGCAGTCAGCGGCATGGGATTAAATCCGATTTTAGCCATCCTGCTGTCCATTATCATCTGTACACTCATGGGCGTTGTGATCGAAGGCGTTGCGTATCGACCACTGCGTAATGCAGCTTCACCTCTGGCTGTTCTGATCACAGCAATTGGTGTCAGCTACCTGCTTCAGAACGTGGCCTTCTGATCTGGGGAGCAGATACCAAATCATTCAGTAACGTGATCAGTCTTCCATCCCTGAAACTTGCAGGTGGTTCTATCGTGATTACTGGTGTAACCATCGTAACCATTATCGGTGGTATCCTGATCATGGCAGGTCTGATGCTCTTTATCAGCAAGACAAAAACAGGACAGGCAATGCTTGCCGTATCTGAGGATAAAGGCGCTGCCCAGTTAATGGGTATTAACGTAAACAAAACAATCTCCATTACTTTTGCAATCGGTTCCGGACTTGCAGCAATCGCAGGTGTGCTCCTCTGCTCTGCATACCCGTCTTTGACACCATATACAGGTGCTATGCCTGGTATCAAAGCATTCGTTGCAGCTGTATTTGGCGGTATCGGATCTATCCCGGGAGCTTTATCGGAGGTGTTGTTCTGGGTATCCTGGAAATTTTTGGTAAAGCTTATATCTCTTCACAGATGCTGATGCCATTGTATTCGGTGTTCTGATCGTAGTTCTGGTTGTGAAACCTACCGGTATTCTTGGTAAGAACATTCAGGAGAAAGTGTGAGGTGGCAGACATGGAAAAGAAGAAATTAAACAAAACAACAAAAAGCAATCTCATTACATACGGAATGGTTCTTGCAGCATATCTGATCGTACAGGGAATGATCGCAGGGAATCTGCTTTCCAACCTGATGCAGGGTCTTTTGGTGCCTCTTTGTGTATATATTATCCTGGCACTTTCTCTGAATCTGACGGTTGGTATTCTGGGCGAGTTAAGTCTTGGACATGCCGGATTTATGTGTATCGGTGCTTTCACCAGTGCAGCATTTACAAAGGCAACTATGGATACATTTACAAATGCAGGACTTCGTTTCTTCGTTGCTCTGATCATCGGAGCTGTATGTGCAGGTATCTTTGGATTCCTGATCGGTATTCCTGTACTTCGTCTGAAAGGTGACTACCTTGCTATCGTAACACTGGCATTTGGTGAGATCATTAAGAATATCATCAATGTGCTTTATGTAGGAATTGACAGCAACGGAATCCATTTTTCCATGAAAGACCAGATGTCTCTTGGAATGGAGCCTGGTGGAAAATGATTATCAGTGGTGCCATGGGTATCACAGGTACACCGAGACAGTCAACCTTTACTATAGGTGTGATTCTGATCCTGGTTACTTTATTCGTAGTTCTGAACCTGATCAATTCCAGAGACGGACGTGCGATCATGGCAATCCGTGATAACCGTATTGCAGCGGAATCAATTGGTATTGATATCACAAAGTATAAACTGAAAGCATTTGCAATCTCAGCAGCATTAGCCGGTATCGGCGGTGTGCTTTATGCTCATAATCTTGCAACTTTAACAGCACTTCCGAAGAACTTCGGTTATAACATGTCTATCATGTTCCTGGTATTCGTAGTTCTCGGTGGAATTGGAAATATGCGTGGTTCTATTATTGCGGCAGTGATTCTGAACCTTCTTCCTGAGCTTTTGCGTGGACTCAGTGATTACCGTATGCTGTTCTATGCAATCGTGCTGATCGTAATGATGCTGATCAACTGGGCACCTAAGGCAATCGAGATGAGAGAGCGTCTTTTCAGTAAATTTAAGAAAAAGGAGGCATAAGCTATGGCATTGCTGGAAGTAAATCATTTAAATATTTCATTCGGCGGTCTTCATGCAGTGGATGATTTCCATGTCTCCATCGAGAAAGGACAGCTTTATGGTCTGATCGGTCCGAATGGTGCCGGTAAGACTACAATCTTTAACCTACTTACAGGTGTGTATAAGCCGGACGAGGGAATCATCAATCTGGACGGACAGGATATCACAGGAAAGAGTACCATTGATATCAACAAGGCGGGAATCGCCAGAACATTCCAGAATATCCGTCTGTTCCATCAGATGAGTGTGCTGGACAATGTAAAGGCAGGACTTCACAATCATGATAAATACAGCCTTTTTACAAGTATTGTACATACTCCGAAATACTTTAAGGTTGAGAAAACCATGAATGAGGAAGCAATGAAGCTTCTTAAAGTGTTTGATCTGGACAAAGAGGCGGATATCCTTGCATCCAACCTTCCTTATGGTAAACAGAGAAAGCTGGAGATTGCCAGAGCACTGGCAACAAAGCCGAAGCTTCTTCTTCTGGATGAGCCGGCTGCAGGTATGAACCCCAATGAAACTGAGGAACTGATGGATACCATTCGTTTTGTTCGTGATAACTTTGATATGACCATTCTTCTGATCGAGCATGATATGAAGCTGGTTTCAGGTATCTGTGAGGAGCTGACTGTACTGAACTTCGGTCATGTTCTGAGACAGGGCAAGACTTCAGATGTGCTCCATGATCCGGAAGTTATCAAGGCATATCTTGGAGAATAGGAGGAGAGACAGATGGCATTACTGGAAGTACAGGACATACAGGTTTATTATGGAATGATTCAGGCATTGAAGGGTGTTTCTTTCTCTGTAAATGAAGGTGAAGTTATTGCTCTGATCGGTGCAAACGGTGCAGGTAAAACAACTACCCTGCATACAGTGACAGGGCTTCTCCGGGCAAAATCAGGACATATTATTTATGACGGACAGGATATCACAAAGGTTCCGCCTCACAAGATTGTAACAATGGGTATGGCACATGTTCCGGAAGGAAGACGTGTGTTTGCAAATATGACTGTTCTTCAGAATCTGAAGATGGGTGCTTTTACAAGATCTGATAAAAATGAGATTGATGCGACCATTGAGAAAGTGTATAAACGTTTTCCACGTCTGAAGGAACGTCAGAATCAGACAGCAGGTACACTAAGTGGTGGTGAGCAGCAGATGCTTGCCATGGGACGTGCGCTGATGAGCCAGCCGAAGATTATCCTGATGGACGAGCCGTCCATGGGTCTTTCACCGATCTTTGTAAATGAGATCTTTGATATTATTAAAGAGGTAAGTGAGAGTGGAACAACGGTTCTTCTGGTTGAGCAGAATGCGAAGAAGGCTCTTTCTATTGCTGACAGAGCTTATGTTCTTGAGACCGGAAGGATTACACTGGAAGGTAAGGCAAGTGATCTTCTTCATGATGAGTCTGTTCAGAAGGCTTATCTTGGAGAGTAAACAGGAGGGGGTTTTATGGAGAATTTTGTAATTACCATTGCGAGACAGTATGGAAGCGGTGGACGTACCGTTGGTAAGATGTTGGCAGAGAAACTGGGAGTTTCTTTCTATGACAAGCAGATCATTCAGATGGCTTCTGATGAGAGCGGGATTGATGTGAAGCTTTTTGGACAGGTGGAGGAGGGCTCCAGTGTGAAGGCATCTCTGTTTAATAAGACAGGGCTATATAAAGGAGATCTGATCGCACCGGACCAGAAGGGATTCGTTTCTGATGAGAATATTTTTAATTATCAGGCGAAGATTGCAACGGATCTGGCAGAGAAGGAATCCTGCGTGATCGTTGGGCGTTGTGTGAATTATGTGTTTAAGGACAGACCGAATACTTTGAGAGTGTTTGTTCATGCACCATGGGAGTTTCGTGTGGAGAAGTCCAGAGAGAAGATCAGCGGCAGTGATGAGGAGATTGAGAAGTTTCTTCGCAGGGATGATAAGAGAAAGCAGGATTATTATCGCAAATTTGCCGGTGGGGACTGGAGTGATGCGACGAATTATGATCTGTGTCTGAATGCAGGAAAGCTTGGATTTGAGAAATGTGTGGATGCGATTTTGGCGCAGATGAACGTTATGGGAATTAAATGATGAAAAGGGCAGTCTCTCTTTTTTGGGGGCTGCTTTTTTTTGTATGGGGGACGCGCAGAAAAATAGTTTATTTTATGTGCGGTTTCGGCATCTAAGATATTCTAAGGTGAAAAAAATCTGCTAAGGGCATGAGCCGGCTTCTCAAACTCGCTTCGTTGCAAACTTCGCTCAGACAGTGAGACAGCCGGCTCATAACGCAGATTTTTTTTACCTAAGAATATCTAAGATACCTGCAAATGCACATAAAATAAACTATTTTTCTGCGCTGTGTATTGGTTATAGGAAATAAATGTATGTCTGGGGATTTTGGGTGTGGAAGTAAATTGTGTAGGAATAAAAATCCAGCAGAAAAGTATTTCTGCCGGATTTTTTTATTAAGACTGGGATTTGATTTTGGTTTGGTATTCTTTTAAGGTTTTCTCGTAGCCCATTTCGGAGAGTTCGTAGAAGTGTTCTCCCTGGATTTCGGTGGGGAGGTATTGTTGGTGTACGTAGTGGTTTGGGTAGTCGTGGGCGTATTTGTAGCCGATGCCGTGGCCTAGTTTTTCGTGGCCGCCGTAGTGGGCGTCCTGGAGGTGTGGCGGGACTGTGGTTTTTGTGCGTTTGACGGAGTCCATGGCAGCGAAGATGGCGTTGACTGCGGAGTTGCTTTTGGGGGCGCAGGCCATGTAGGTGACTGCCTGGGAGAGGATGATCTGGGACTCGGGCATTCCTACGCGTTCTACTGCCTGGGCTGCGGCGACTGCTACGCAGAGGGCCTGTGGATCGGCGTTTCCGATGTCTTCGGAGGCGAGGATCATGATTCTTCGGGCTATGAATTTGACGTCTTCTCCGGCGTAGAGCATTTTTGCAAGGTAGTAGACTGCTGCGTCAGGGTCTGAGCCACGCATGCTTTTGATGAAGGCGGAGATGATGTCGTAGTGGTTGTCTCCGTTTTTGTCGTAGCGGACGACGCGTTTCTGGATGCACTGAGATGCCACATCCAGGGTGATGTGGATGAGACCGTCTTCGCTACGGGGGGTAGTGAGGATGCCCAGTTCGATGGCATTGAGGGCATTTCTGGCGTCGCCGCCTGCCATATCTGCAAGGAAGTCGAGGGCGTCTTCATCTATCCGGGCTTTATAGTTTCCCATTCCTTTTGTTTTGTCGTTGACTGCGCGAAGGATGAGTTCTTTGACTTCGGAGATCTCCAGGGATTTCAGTTCGAAGATGATGGAACGGGAGATTAAAGCAGCGTTGACTTCGAAGTATGGATTCTCTGTTGTGGCACCGATGAGGATGATGGTTCCGTCTTCTACGAATGGGAGGAGATAGTCCTGCTGGCCTTTGTTGAAGCGGTGGATCTCGTCGATAAAGAGGATTGTTTTTTTGCCGTACATACCCAGGTTTTGCTGGGCTTCTTTTACAACTGCCTCCATATCTTTTTTGCCTGCTACAGTGGCGTTGATCTGGGTGAATTCTGCGCTGGTAGTATTGGCGATTACTTTTGCCAGGGTGGTCTTTCCGGTTCCGGGAGGACCGTAGAAGATGACGGAGGTCAGTTTGTCAGCTTTGATAGCCCTGTATAATAAGGTGTTTTTTCCGATGATGTGTTGCTGCCCTACAACTTCATCCAGGGTTGTGGGGCGAAGTCTGGATGCCAGAGGGGATTCCTGGTCCAGGGTTTTTGATTTGGCGTATTCAAATAAATCCATAGTTTTTTCTCCATAGAATATGATGATAAAACAGTCACATTTCATTTCGTGTTTATAGTAACATAAAGCATTTCTGACAAATTATAGCAAGTCTCTTAATCAATATACATTATTTACGAGGAGTGCTATAGAACGTATATTTGTTTTAGTATAACGTATCCCTGTTTTTTTGTAAAGATTAGGAAATAAAAAGGAAGAGCATTATAAGAGCTCTTCCATTATTTTACCGTATATTTCCTGGTAATGTGTGGACCATTTTTTACAGATTGACTGTGCTGCCTCAAGGTTAGGAGCTGCGATGTTCAGGTCGATGAGGGAGTTGCCCTTTTCGATGAGCTGGCATCTTACAGAATAGGTTCCCTGTTTGGTGATGTAATAATCGGCAGGAGTGACGATTCGCTCCTGGGCTTTGAAGCCGGTAGATTTCAGGTATTCTCTGACTTCCTGTTTGATCTCAGGAGAGAGATCTTTCTGGAAAAAGGAGAGAGTCTTTATGCCATCTTCGGTAATCCGGTAATGGGAGACATTGGAACGGGTGTCCATGGTAATCAGTTCTGCCTCTACCAGTTCTGAGATTGCTGCTGGAGATGGAAATAGTTTGTATATTCCCGGTCCAGGATAAATTCCGAAATCTGCGAATTTGTCAGGGTTTTTTCGGTATTCTGAAGCATGTATAATACGATTAATTTATAAACTGTGAATGGTGTTGCCATTTTATCCCTCCTTTGCGTAGAGTAGCAGGGAATCGTTTAGTGTGAAAACAGTCTTCCCTGGTAGGTTTGTTCTTCTTTCATTCTGTGATGCAGCATATTTAATACCTCACGTTTACGGCTTGCCCACAGTGGTGCAATCAGCAGATCTTTGGGGCCGTCGCCTGTGATGCGGTGTATAACCATATCCGGTCTGAGATGTTCCAGACAGTTTATAAGGAGAGAGATGTATTCATCCCGTTCGTAAGTCTGAAACAGTCCTTTCTCGTAATCTGCTGCCAGATCAGTGCCGCGAAGCACATGAAGTAACTGCAGTTTGATTCCCTGAATATCCATATGGTTGAGGTATTCCATAGTTTCCAGAATATCTGCTGTGTTTTCACCAGGCAATCCGAGGATTGTATGCACGATTACTTCGATATTTTCTTTTCGCAGGTGTTTTACGGCATCATCAAAAACGCAGAGAGGATATCCCTTCGGATATACCTGGCAGTGGACTCATGGATCGTCTGAAGTCCAAGTTCAATCCAGACAGGTTTCTGTTTATTTAACCGGGACAAAAGAGCCACGATCTCAGGACTGAGGCAGTCTGGTCTGGTGCCGATGGAAAGAGCCACGATCTTTGGATGAGAGATTGCTTCTGTAAAAATTTTCTCCAGATATTCCACAGGTGCGTAGGTATTTGTGTATGCCTGGAAATAGGCAATATATTTATGAATCGGACGTTTCTGTGAAAGGATACTGATCTGGCTTTCTATCTGGTCAGTGATGGAAAGTGCAGCATCAGCTGCGAAATCTCCACTTCCCCCTGCGCTGCAGAAGATGCAGCCCCGGTTCCGATCTTTCCGTCTCTGTTGGGACAGGACATACCGCCGTTTAGCGTGACCTTATAAACCTTTTCTCCAAACCGGTCTCTGAGCATATAGTCCAGAGAGTGGTATGGTTTTTCTCCCCATTTGGTCATACTGTGTGATCGTTTTCTGCTGATGAAATTTCAGCAGAATTTTCATTCTGAAGGTCTGTATCCTGGGTATCTGCATCAGCCGGAATATAATTATCAAAGATCTTTACCAGAAAATGTCCGTTGATAAATGCTTCCAGTGCAAATCCAAACAGGCACAGAAGCATGATGATCATGGACTGTATGCGGAAACTCTTGATAAAAAACACGCCTGCAGGCAACAGAGTGATGACTGCCATCAGGACTGTATATGGAAGATGACGGATAGCCATCAGGAATGCATTGCGGAAGGTGTTTTTGATGGAGTTGTAGAATTTGGCAAGCACCGGATAAATATACAGAAATACCATCATATAAAGGATACCAAATGCAAAGAAAACGATATACAGTACCTGAGACATTGTTCCGTCGATATTGCCTACAATACGCAGATCCATGTAAAGGATAGCTGCAACTGCAAGCATGATAAGATTGATGACAGTTGCCTGTTTGAAGTTCTGCTTAAAGGATTTGAAGAAGCTTCTGATAATATAAGATTCTTCGTTACGTGCCATTTTCAGTGTGACATAGTGGAGTGCAGTCAGTGACGCACCAATAGTCACGATTGGCAGACAACAGATCAGAAAGACCACATTAAGCATAATAAGATCAGCCACGCGTCCCATGACGGTGAAGAATTTGTTGTCCATGTTAAATAGTCTGTCCATTCGTTTAATTACTCCTTTTGTATATAATGATGTACAGCATACTCTGCGGATAATCCTGCTACAGAGAAATCTGTACAAGCTTTGTATAACAGTATAACGAATCAGGCAGGAAAAAGCAAATCTTTTATGTGAGCAGGAGCTGGTCTGCAGTGACAAAAACATAGCCTTTTTCAGTAAAAAGATCGGCGATTTCCAGGGCTGCATCCACAGATGTCTGATAGCGTCATGCATCAGGATGATAGAACCGTCATGAACCTGTTTCTGGGCGATAGACAGGATAGAATCGATGTTTTTGCTTTGCCAGTCCAGGGTGTCTACATCCCAGAATACGGGAAGCATGGTGACAGAAAGTTCCATATCCTTGATCCATGCGCCGAAAGGCGGTCGTATATAAGAAGGGTAAATTCCGGAAGCTTCATAGATTCTGTTATTTGTTTTTTCAATTTCCAGTCGGGCCTTCTCCGCCGGGATCTTGTCAAGCTGTACATGATCCCAGGTGTGATTTCCGATAAGATGTCCGTCTTTTCGCATTTGCAGGAGTATATCTTCGTTTCCTTCAATGTTCTCGCCTATCAGAAAGAAAGATGCCCTGATGTTTCTTTTTTTTAATCCATCCAGAAGCATGGGGGTATACCGGGCATTAGGACCGTCATCAAAGGTCAGTGCGATTCTGGGAGGTTCTTCGACGGGAAGCCCGGCGGTGGTGTCAGTTGAAAAATTCTCAGAAGCTGTAGCTTTTGCAGATGCCTGTTTTACAAGGGAAAGCATACCGGGACCTGCCAGTGAAGTAAGGAACTGTGTGCGTTTGTCAGCAGAAGAAAAGAGCAGGAAAAAAATCATGCATAATATTTCAAAAAATATTAAAGTCCGCTTCATGCAAAGATACTCCTTATAAATTATCAAAAATATGCAGATATGGATGTTAATATGTTTTGGGGAGATTGTGGGATAGTTATAAGCTGATGTAATAGTATATGAAATAAAGAAGGAAAAGATGTAGGGAGTTTGTCAAGGAGGGGACGCGCAGAAAAATAGTTTATTTTATGTGCGGTTTCGGCATCTAAGATATTCTAAGGTGAAAAAATCTGCTAAAGGCATGAGCCGTCTTCTCAAACTCGCTTCGTTGCAAACTTCGCTCAGACAGTGAAACAGTCGGCTCATAACGCAGATTTTTACCTAAGAATATCTAAGATACCTGCAAATGCACATAAAATAAACTATTTTTCTGCGCTGGTTACTGGCAAACAGAATTGCTATAGATAAAATGCATTGAAAATCGGAAGGGAAGATTGTGGGAAATTTTTGGTTTTAGGAACTATCAGAGGCGTGATGATGTCTTGGTATTTTGTGGTGTAAAATACTTGCGGGATGTTGAGAGTGGGTCGTATAATTAAGGGGAAAATTTGTCAAAGTAAGGAGAGATTTGTTATGAGATATAATTCTGTGCTGGATTTGCATACGCATACTGTGGCCAGTGGGCATGCTTATTGTTCTCTGAGGGAGATGGCGAAGGCGGCTTCTGAGAAGGGGTTGGAGGTTCTGGGGATTACGGAACATGCACCGAGTATGCCGGGGACCTGTCATAAGTTTTATTTTAATAATCTTAAGGTTGTGCCAAGGGAGATGTACGGAATTCAACTGCTACTGGGATCCGAGGTGAATATTTTGGATGCGCAGGGGACTGTGGATCTGGAAGAGAAAACGCTCTCCAATATGGATGTGGTGATTGCCAGTCTGCATACTCCCTGTATGAAGCCTGCGTCCAGACAGAAGAATACAGAAAGCTATCTGAATGTGATGAAGAATCCATATGTAAACATTATCGGACATCCGGATGATGGGAGATATGAGATTGATTATGAGGCACTGGTTCAGGGAGCGAAAGAATATGGGAAGGTTCTGGAACTGAATAATCATTCTATGGATCCGGAATGTACTCGTGAGAATGCTGTGGAAAATGATACTGTGATGCTGAATCTGTGTAAGAAATATCATGTTCCGGTGGTGATGGACAGTGATGCCCATTTTGATCTGCTGATAGGGGAGTTTGATCTGGCGAGAGATCTGCTGGAGAAGCTGGATTTTCCGGAAGAGCTGGTTCTTAACCGGTCTGCGGATGCAATCAGGGAGTATGTGAATCGTAAATTCTGATAAACTGAGAAGTAGTTATTTGGTGTAGAGCCGCATCGCAAAGAGGATGATTTTATCTGCATTACTCTTCGAAAGAGGTTTTTGTGAGAAAAATAAAAAATCTGTAATTTCTTTTGGGTTAAAGTCTTGCTTCCTATAATTTAACGTGGTAAAATATCACTGTTAGAAATATAACACGGACATTTTAAAGACAAATGTCCGTCCAGTGAAGTACAGAGTTCTAAAAGGAGCATGAAAATGAGTAAAAAAATCAGAACAGAGGCTGTAGATCAGCTTTTTGAAGCGATTTTATGCCTGAAGGATAAAGAAGAGTGCTATACTTTTTTTGAGGATGTATGCACGATCAATGAACTTCTTTCCTTATCACAGCGTTTTGAGGTTGCCAAGATGCTGATGGACAAGAGAACCTATCTTGATATTTCGGAGAAAACCGGAGCTTCCACAGCAACGATCAGTCGTGTGAATCGTTCATTGAATTATGGAAATGACGGATATGAGATGGTGTTTTCAAGAATGGCAGAGAAGGAAACTAAAGGGGAATAAGATAGCGGAAGGCTGAATAAATGCAGTGCTATTGTGGGGCAGGTGAAGATCACCTGCCTTTTTTGTATAGGGAGTTTTCGGATAAAAGAGAAGTCCGATTATTCCTCTTCTGGGAGAGTGTTGTGCAGGCTGAGAAAATGCTGCGAAGGATCAATTTATAAAAGTCGAAAATGAATATTATATAGTCAAATATGCAAACTATGCGGATTGGTATAATGTTATAATTTTGCTTATGAGGGATAACTGGCTGTTGGCAATATCGTATAAGATATTTTTATGAAAAAAGTCATATATAAAGTATTTTGCTGGAAGTATTTTACAAATGCATGGCGAAATGTAATATTGCAGGCAGAGAGAACAGTTATAAAAAAACAAATCATGAGGAGAACATAAGAGTATGAAGGCATTTGATTATTCACTGGTAAAAGATCCACAGTATTTCTGCGATAACCGAATGGAAGCTCATTCAGATCATGTATATTATAGAGATGGGAATGAAATGCAGACTGCTGTGCAGGATGGGACAGAAACTTCTTTCCGTTACAGTCTGAACGGTTTATGGAAGTTTCATTATGCGCGTAATTACAAAAGTGCAGTTCAGGGATTTGAGAAAGAGGATTACTGTTGTTATGACTGGGATGACATTCATGTACCTGCACATATCCAGATGGAAGGATATGATGCACCGCAGTATGCTAATGTCCAGTATCCATGGGAAGGACATGAGGAAATTTATCCGGGTCAGATTCCTGAGAGATTTAATCCGGTTGCAAGCTATGTGAAATATTTTACAGTGCCGGAACATATGAAGGGAAAGAGGTTGTTTATTTTCTTTCCAGGGAGCAGAGAGCGGACTTGCACTGTGGCTGAACGGAGCCTTTGTTGGCTACAGTGAGGATTCTTTCACCCCATCTGAATTTGAACTGACAGATTATCTTAAAGATGGACAGAATAAGCTGGCAGCACAGGTATTCAAATGGACCTCCAGCAGTTGGTGCGAAGATCAGGACTTCTTCCGTTTCTCCGGAATTTACAGAGATGTGTATCTTTATACAGTTCCGGATACCCATGCATATGATCTCCAGATCCGTGCAATCCCGGAAGAGAATCTGGATGTAGCAGATCTTGAAATTAAGGTAAAGACATGGGGAAAGGGAAGCATTGTTTTCAGACTTGAGAAAGATGGAGAATGTGTGCTGGAAGAGAAAAAATCTCTTACAGAAGCTGGAAATGAAGAAGCAAATGCAGAGCCATTTTATATTCAGAAAACAAATAGCAGCAAGACTGTACAGAACAGTTTTGCATGGAAAATCAATAATCCAAAATTATGGAGCGCAGAAGATCCGCAGCTTTATGATCTTACAATTGAACTTTATGACGAAGCAGGAAATATTCAGGAGGTGATTCCTCAGAAGGTTGGATTCCGCCGTTTTGAGATGAAGAACGGTATTATGACTCTGAACGGAAAGCGTATCGTGTTTAAGGGCGTAAACCGTCATGAATTCAGTTCTGTCAGCGGCAGACATGTATCAGAGGAAGAACTTCGCAAGGATCTTCGCATTATGAAGCAGAATAATATCAATGCCATCCGTACCTGTCATTATCCGGATACATCACTGATCTATCAGCTTTGTGATGAATATGGTATTTATATGATCGATGAGACAAACCTGGAATCCATGGTTCCTGGGATGTGGCGGAATTTACAAAGGATTATACTCATGTTGTTCCTCACAACAAACCTGAATGGCTTGATATGATGCTTGACCGTGCCAACTCCATGTATCAGAGAGACAAGAATCATCCGGCAATCCTGATCTGGTCCTGTGGAAATGAATCTTTTGGCGGAAAAGATATCTATGAAATGTCTCAGCTTTTCCGTAAGAATGACTCTACCCGTCTGGTACATTATGAGGGACTTTTCCATGACCGCAGTTATAATGATACCAGTGATATGGAAAGCCAGATGTATCCGTCTGTAGAAGCAATCAAAGAGTTTCTGGCAAAGGATGACAGTAAACCGTTTATCTGCTGTGAGTACACACATGCCATGGGAAATTCCTGCGGTGCCATGCACAAATATACTGACCTGACAGATACAGAGCCCAAATATCAGGGCGGATTTATATGGGATTACATTGACCAGTCTATTTATAAGAAAGATCGTTATGGAAAAGAGTTTCAGGCATATGGTGGCGATTTCGGAGAACGCCCTACAGACTATAATTTCAGTGGTAACGGAATCGCATATGGCGGTGACAGAGAGCCATCTCCGAAGATGCAGGAAGTGAAATTTAATTATCAGAATATTACTGCAGAAGTAACTGCGGATACAGTAAAAGTGATTAACAAGAATCTGTTTTTAAACACAAATACTTTTGACTGTAAGGTAACACTTGCAAAGAATGGAAAAGTGATTCGTACAGAAGCACTGGAAATAGCAGTTGAGCCATTGAGTGAGGAAGAATATAAACTGCCTTTTGAAAAAGCCGAAGCAGCCGGAGAATATACAGTTACTGTTTCCTTCCATCTGAAAGAGGAAGAGGTGTGGGCACCAGCAGGTCATGAGATTGCGTTTGGACAGCATGTATACCAGGTACAAGAAAATGCTTCAGCAGAAACAGCAGCTGCGAAACCACAGATTATCCGAAGCACACACAATATTGGTGTCCGCGGCGAGCACTTCGAAGTAATGTTCTCCGTCCTCAACGGTGGTCTTGTTTCCTACAAATATGCGGGCAAAGAGATGATCGAGGCAATCCCGAAACCAAACTTCTGGCGTGCACCAACAGATAATGACTGTGGAAATCTTATGCAGATGCGCTACGCACAGTGGAAAATTGCCAGCATGTATTTAAGCCACAAAGAATACAGAAAAGGTGCATACGGTCCATCCAATTCACCACAGGCAGAAGAAACAGACCACTCTGTAAAAGTAACCTTTACCTATCTGATGCCAACCACACCAGCCAGTGAGTGTCAGCTCACCTACGAAGTATTCGGCGATGGAAAAGTGAAGACAACTTTAACTTATGATCCTGTAAAAGAACTTGGTGATATGCCGGAATTTGGGGTGATTTTCAAATTCAATGCAGATTACGACAATGTTCAGTGGTATGGACTGGGCGAAGCTGAAACCTATGCAGACCGAAAAAAAGGTGCAAAACTGGGCATTTATCAGAACAAAGTTGTGGACAACATGGCAAGATACATGGTACCGCAGGAATGTGGAGCAAAAGAGGAAGTACGCTGGGCGAAGGTCACAGACCGCAAGGGCAGAGGAATGTACTTTGAAATGGATGGAGAATCAATGATGTTCTCTGCACTCCCATACACTCCACATGAGATGGAAAATGCCATGCATCCATATGAACTCCCACAGATTCATTACACAGTAGTACGCGTAGCCAAAGGCAGATGGGAATTGGCGGCGATGACAGCTGGGGAGCATATACCCATCAGGAATATCTGCTGAATGCAGACGGAAAGATGGAATTCTCCTTTAGCTTTAAAGGAATTTAATATAGTTTATTTGTTTAAAAAGGGGCTGTCAGAATAGGCAGTCCCTTTAGTTATTATAGATAAATAGACAACAAAAAATGATATTTATAACATTGAAAATGTGATATGATATACAAGTAGATTTTGATTTATAATGCAAGGCGAAAACGTGGGTATTAAATTATTTCTGAATGATTAATATGATCTTCTAAGGTTAATGTATGATGATGAAGTTATGATTTTGGATGAAAAAGTGAATTACATTGACACGGCAGAAAATTTATGGAAGGTGATTGCAATGACGATTGAAGAAATTTTATCAAAAGAAGAAAATCAGACATTTGATCGAAAAAGTATAAATATTTCTCCAAAAGATTTAGCAATACCAATTGTTGCATTTGCTAATGCAGATGGTGGAGATATTGCATAGGTATAACAGATAAAAACAGAAGAATTGAAGGCATTGATTTTGAAACCAAGAAGTTAAATGAACTATTGAGAGTACCATTTGATTTCTGCAATCCGACTATTAAAGTTGGAATAGAAAAAGTTCCGTGTGTCGATGAAAAGGGAAGAAAGAATCCACAGAATTTTTTTCCACGTGCAAGAATCAGGTTTATACGTTATGAAGGAACAGAAGAAAAATTTGGAACAGAGATGAATGTAATTAAGGATGTTATCTTTGAAGGTACACTGCTTAATATGATAAATGAGGCAATTGCATATTTGGATACGCAGGTAAAAGAAAAAACGTATCTGGGTCCAGATGGAACATTTGTTACGGATGAGGAATATCCTAAGTTTGTCAGGCAAGAATTAATTGTAAATGCTGTTACTCATCGGGCGTATAGTATTACTGGTACAGATATTCAGATTAAAATGTTTGATGATCATATAGTAGTTGAAAGCCCTGGAAAACTTCCGGGACTTGTAAGGGCAGACAATATACGGTTTACTCATTTCTCCAGAAATCCTAAAATTGCAGAGTTTTTGAAAAACTACAAATTTGTCAAAGAATTTGGAGAGGGTGTTAACCGTATGTGTAATGAGTTGGAGCAGGTTGGATTAAAAGATCCGCTTTATCATACAAATGCTTTTATGTTGCAAACGGTTATTTATAATTCAAAAGCAGGAAAAACTATTGCTGTAAAAAACGTTGATTCACTAAAAAAATTAGGCGTTGCTGTTAATAAGTCGTTCAACGATTCTCAAAAATCGGCGATTGACGATAAAAAATCGGCGATTGATATGATAAAGTCGGCGATTGCTCAACAGAAATATAATGAACCATCGAAAGCCAATATTCTTAAGGTATATGATGAAATAGAGAAAAATCAGATTTTGGCACAAAGGAAATAGAAGAAATACTTGCCTGTTCACCTTCTACAGCAAGAGCAGTGATGAAAAAACTCAGAGATGTGAAGGTTGTTAAAGCAGTAAATGGTAAAGGAAAGGGAAAATATGTATTTATAGAGTAAATCGGTTATGAGCAAGTAGCGAAGCGGATTGCGAATATTCGCTTGACTTCACAGATATTGAGAAAGCGAAGGCCAAGAGAATAGTAATAAAGATATGCAAATTTGACTGCTGTATGAAAAAAGGGAGGAATTATCTTATGTATCAGGCAGATGAAAAACGTTATGAAACCATGAAATACCACCGCTGTGGTGCCAGTGGCTGATGCTGCCGGAGTTATCTCTGGGGTTATGGCATAATTTCGGAGACACCGGTGTTTATGAGAATATGAAGCAGATGTGCTTCACAGCATTTGATAATGGAATTACACATTTTGACCTTGCAAACAACTATGGCCCACAGCCTGGAAGTGCGGAGGAAAATTTTGGGAAAATCCTGAGAGAGGAATTTTCTGCATACAGAGATGAGCTGATCGTCAGCACAAAGGCAGGCTATGATATGTGGCCGGGACCGTATGGAAACTGGGGAAGCCGTAAGTATCTGATCGCCAGTCTTGACCAGAGCCTGAAACGTCTTGGTCTGGATTATGTAGATATCTTCTATCATCACAGAATGGATCCGGAGACTCCTCTTGAGGAGACCATGGAGACTCTTGAACAGATCGTCAGAAGCGGAAAGGCATTGTATGTTGGAATTTCCAACTATGATGGTGAGACAATGAAACGCGCCGCAGATATTCTGGAGGAACTGCACTGTCCGTTTATCATTAATCAGAACAGATATAATATCTTTAACCGTACCATCGAGATAAATGGACTGAAACAGGCTGCAGCAGAGAAGAAAAAGGGAATTATCGCATTCAGCCGTTATCTCAGGGAATGCTCACAGACCGATACCTGAATGGAATCCCAAAAGACAGCCGTGTCAACACAGACGGACGTTTTCTCCATGCAGACCAGTTCAGCGAGGAACGTCTTAACAGTATCCGCAGTTTGAATGCAATTGCAGCAGAAAGAGGGGAAAGTCTTGCGCAGATGGCACTGAAATGGATTCTCCGTGACGGAATCGTAACCAGTGTGCTTATAGGAGCATCCCGTCCACAGCAGATTCTTGAGAATCTGAAAGTGCTGGACAGTGCATCCTTCAGTGAAGAGGAATTAAAGAAGATAGATGAGTGTTCGCTGGCCTTATGATATAGCCGGAAGTTAATGGTTGTTTATAAAACAGGAGAGCAGACTATATATTATGGAAGATTCATATGTCTTACAATTACAGGAACCAAAATTCAGAGAATTTTATCTAAGCTACAGCGGCTACGCACAATGCGGGCCGCTGCATTGCTATGGCCCGGCGTCCCGTCCACATTATCTGATCCATTTTGTAGTGAAAGGAAAAGGAATGTATCAGGTGTCCGGACAAAAACATTATCTCACTGCCGGACAGGGGTTTCTGATCGAGCCAGGTACACAGACTTTCTATCAGGCAGATAAAGATGATCCCTGGAGTTATCTTTGGATCGGAGTAGGCGGCACCAATGCAGGAAAATATATTCGAGATATCGGATTAAACAGCGAGCAGTTGATCTTCCGTTCGGAAAGTGGAGAAGAGTTAAAGAAAATTGTGCTGGATATTCTGAAACATACAGAAAGTACCACTTCAAATCTGTATTATCTGCAGGGACGATTATATGATTTCTTTTCAGTTCTTACAAAAGATGTGGTGATTGATACTTATTTTGGTAACACAAAAGAAAAGAAATATGGAAGCGAAAATGGGTATGGAGAATATATCAAAGAAGCCATGGCATTTATAAAAAATGAATATGCCTGTGGAATCGGAGTACAGGAACTGGCAGAGCATTTAAATGTTAACCGCAGTTATCTGTACACGATTTTTATGAATGAACTTCATATTTCACCAAAGGACTTTCTGCAGAAATACCGTATTACAAGGGCAAGGGAATTGCTGGTTCTTACGGAATTGTCTGTAGAATCAATTGGAAAATCCTGTGGCTATGGAAATTCAGAACGATTTGCCAGGGCATTCAAACATGAAACAGGACTGACACCAACGCAGTTTCGCAGGCAGGACAGAAGTAAAAACCGCAGAAACCTGGAAGTGTCAGAGGATGGGCTGGAACAGCTGATCAACAGTTAACATTTTGAAGGTTCAGACAAACATAATGCCATAACACCTCAGGATAACTTTCTCTATAATAATGTATATGATACCAGGGTCAAAAGGTCAAAAAGCTGTTCGTGCTTGCACGATAAAGCTTTTGAACTTGGGACCCGCCAAATATGAGGAAGTAGCGATTTACGCAGTAAATCAGCGGATTCCGAATATTTGAATTTATTATAGAAAGGGGATAAGTTATGAGTATTATTTTTCATGAAAGTTCAAAGACATTCCATTTATACAACAATGAAATCAGTTATATTATGTGTGTGCTTCCAAATGGACATCTTGGAAATCTCTATTTTGGGAAAAGAATTCATGATAGAGAAGATTTTTCATATCTTCTTGAAATGAAGCAGCGACCAATGACAGCCTGTGTTTATGAGGGAAACCGCAAATTTTCTCTGGAGCATCTGAAACTGGAATATCCGGTGTATGGTAGTTCTGATTACCGTTATCCGGCAGTGGAAATCCTTCAGGAAAACGGCAGCAGGATATCTGAATTTACTTATGTAAGTTATACAATTGTAGCTGGAAAACCAAAACTTCAGGGACTTCCGGCTACTTATACTGAGAAAGACGAAGAAGCCCAGACCTTATGTATAAAACTGAAAGATGAAGTAACAGGAATTGTACTGGAATTGCTTTATACTATTTTTGCACAGGGGGGAATTATTACCAGAAGTGTCAGATTCATCAATGAAGGAACAGCCCCTGTACATCTGTTAAATGCAATGAGCCTTAGTCTTGATCTGCCGGACAAGGATTATGTGTGGATGCAGTTTTCAGGTGCATGGTCCAGAGAACGTCATGTGAAAGAGCGCAGATTAGAGCAGGGAATCCAGTCTGTAGGAAGCATCAGAGGAAATTCCTCTCATGAACATAATCCCTTTATTGTGCTCCGACGTCCGTCAGCAACAGAAAACGCAGGAGAAGTGATGGGATTCAGTCTGATCTACAGCGGAAATCACAGAATGCAGGCAGAGGTGGATACGCATGATACAACCCGCATCACTGTGGGAATCAATCCGCAGAATTTTGACTGGAAGCTGGACTGTGGTGAGAGCTTTCAGACTCCGGAAGCAGTAGTAGTGTTTTCTGATAAGGGTCTGAATGGAATGAGCCAGACCTTCCATAAATTATATCAGAAGAGACTAGCAAGAGGTTACTGGAGAGATCGTCCAAGACCAATCCTTAACAATAACTGGGAAGCTACTTATTTTGATTTTACAGAGGACCGTTTGGTGGAAATCGCAGCAAAGGCAAAGGAATGCGGCGTTGAATTATTTGTACTGGATGACGGATGGTTCGGTGCACGAAGCAACGATTATGCAGGACTTGGTGACTGGGTGGCAAACAGAGAGCGTCTTCCGCAGGGAATCAAGGGAATCGCAGACAGGATTGAAGAGATGGGTATGAAATTTGGTCTGTGGTTTGAGCCGGAGATGGTGAACAAGGATTCAGATCTTTATCGTGCACATCCGGACTGGATTCTGCAGACACCCCAGAGGCATTCCTGTCATGGCAGAAACCAGTATGTGTTGGACTTTTCCAGAAAAGAAGTAGTGGACTGTATTTATGAGATGATGTACAAAATCCTCTCAGAAGCAAAGGTTTCCTACATCAAATGGGATATGAACAGAAGTATTACGGAATGTTATTCAGCTGCACTTCCTGCAGACCGCCAGGGAGAAGTGTTCCACAGATATATTCTCGGAGTTTATGATCTGTATGAGCGGTTAAATACTGCATTTCCGCAGATTCTCTTTGAGTCCTGCGCAAGCGGCGGCGGACGTTTTGACCCGGGAATCCTTTATTATGCGCCACAGGGATGGACCAGTGATGATACAGATGCGGCAGAGCGTGTGAAAATCCAGTACGGCACAAGCATGTGTTATCCGGTAAGCTCCATGGGAAGTCATGTTTCTGTAGTGCCAAACCATCAGTTAAACCGCAAAACTCCGTTACATACAAGAGCAAATGTAGCTTATTTTGGAACTTTCGGATATGAGCTGGATCTGAATAAACTGTCTGATGAGGAAATCAGTGAAGTAAAACAGCAGATTACCTTTATGAAAGAATACAGAGAACTGATCCAGTTTGGAATTTTTTACAGACTGAAGAGTCCTTTTGAGGGCAATGAAACTGTGTGGATGACAGTCAGCGAGGACAAAAAAACAGCGCTGGTATTCTGGTACAGGGAAAGAAATGTAGTAAACGCAGATTTTACCAGAGTGCGGCTTCAGGGACTGGATCCGGATCTTATCTACAGAAATGAGTATAATGAAACAGAAAACTACGGGGATGAGCTGATGAATCTGGGACTGCTCACCACAGACTGTACAGCAGGTGAACCTACAAGTGAAGACGAACCATGCACAGACTATGAGTCCAGAATTTATGTTTTAACTGCAAAATAATAACCGAATCAGGTAAGCTCCTTATGGAGGTTGCGAAAAGCAATAGACAGAAATAAAAAATCAACAAAAAGCAGGCAGAAGATCACACGGGATCGTCTACCTGCTTTTCGTTAAATTTATCCATCATTTCTTTATGAGTCTTATAATTCTTCGGACTCATTCCAAACTTCTTCTTAAAAGCTTTTGAAAAAACAAGCTGGTCTTCATAGCCCACATTATTAGCAATCTCTTTAACAGACAGACTGGTGCTGACCAGAAGACTGGCTGCTTTATGCATCTTATAATCAATGAGGAAGGTCTGTGCAGACATTCCAAGCTCTTTCTGAAAGGAACTGTTCAGATAGGCACGGCTGATTCCGATATTATCTGCAATATCAGAAATCCCGATTCCCTTTTGATACATATCTTTAATATATTCAATGGCAAGCTCCACGTAGACACTGGTGCTGTAGGCATATTTGGCATTTTTTTGTTCTGTGCAGACTGTTTTTCATGAAGTCGGCAAGCTCGGCTAACAACAGGATCAGATAAGCCTGGCGCTTCAGATCATTGGCTTTGGAAAGCTGCTTATGATTCAGCATATAATCGATGTGTTTCAGGATTATTTTCTGATCCGGTGCAGGAAGTACTAATTGATTTTTGGAAAATCCACATTCTTTTACCATTGAGTGAGCTCGGATTCCGCGAAAACCAATCCAGGCATAAGACCAGGGATTGGTTTCATCAGCACCGTATGTGACAGGTTCATTTGGATAAATTACAAACATCTGTCCGGGAGTAAGGCTCCAGGTCTGACCTCCGGCAGAATAGAATCCGGTACCGTCCAGTACAAAATGAATGATAAATTCATCTCTCGGCATGGAACAGATATGTCCGGGCGGCAGTGCTCTTTGCCCGTATGGATCAGACTGATATCAAGGGAACCCTCTTTCAGATTTTCAAGACAGCGGAAAGTAGCGCTGTCCGTATATTTTACATTTGGCATTTGCACCATTCCTTTTTTATTTTCTTTGACTGGGGATATTATTGATATAAAGACATATGGACTCATATCCTGTAAATACGCACAAATTCAAGTCGTTGTTGACATTTTACCATATATTCAGCGTTTTTTCCATAACGATTATGACATAAATTCATTTCATTAGTCCATTTAAAAAAATAGACAAAAACGTATAATAAGAATCACAAGGAACACGTCGAAACGACGAATAAAGGAGGATGTATATGAGAAAAAACATGAAAAAACTCACAGTCGCAACAGTGATCGGTGCTATGACAGTTACTGCACTTGCACCGGTAAGCGCACAGGCGAAAGACAAAACTCTGACAGTTGCAATCTGGGATAACGGACAGAAAGCCGGACTTCAGGAGATCATGGATGAGTTTACAAAAGAGACAGGAATCAAAACTGAACTTCAGGTAGTAGAGTGGAGCAGCTACTGGACACTTCTTGAAGCAGGTGCATCAGGCGGAGACATGCCGGACGTATTCTGGATGCATTCCAATGAAGCTGTAAGATATATGTCCAATGATATCTTACTGGATCTGACAGACAAGGTTGCAGACAGCGATAAACTGGAAATGGACAAATTCCCGGAAGATATCAAAGAAATGTATCAGTGGGACGGAAAAACATACGCAGTACCGAAGGATATCGACACAATCGCTATGTGGTATAACAAAGATATGTTTGATGAAGCAGGAATCGACTATCCGGACGGAAGCTGGACATGGATGAATTCTATGATATCGCAGAGAAACTTACAAAAGAAGACGGAAGCCAGTATGGTTTCGCAGCAAACCCGTCTAACGAGCAGGATACATGGATGAATATTATCTACTCCATGGGCGGATGTGTACTGACAGATGATAACAAATCCGGTTTTGATGATCCTAATACTATCAAGGCAATGGAATTCGTTGACAAATGCGTTAAAAATGTAATGCCTCCTGCATCTACAATGTCCGAAACAGGTACAGACGTACTCTTCGGATCTGGTAAAGTAGCTATGATCTCTCAGGGATCCTGGATGGTATCTGGTTTCAAAGACAACGATTATATCAAAGAACACTGTGATGTAGCAAGACTTCCGAAAGACGCTGAGACAGGCAGAAGCGTATCTCTTTACAATGGTCTTGGATGGGCTGCTTCTGCAAACACAGATATGCCGGACGAAGCTTTCCAGCTTATTGAGTGGTTCGGTACAAAAGACATGCAGCAGAAACAGGCTGACCTTGGTGTAACAATGGCAGCTTACGAAGGAATGTCCGATGGATGGGTTAACAGTGTTGACTGCTTCAACTTACAGCCATACATGGATGCAATGGATGACATCGTATTCAGACCACACACAAATGCAACACTTGCATGGTGGAACCCAATGTGTGAAGAACTGAAGAAACCATGGAATGATGAGGAAAGCATGGATGATGCATGCAAGAACATCGTTACTATTATGAATGATGCCATTGCAGAAGAGTCCTATTAATTAATGTTTAACAAAACCATTCATAAAAAATAAGAAACAGAAAAGCTGCCGCAGAAAAGATTCCGATCATGTGATAACCGCAGAAGTCACAACAGGTATGCAGATATGCGGCAGTTTTCCATTCAAATCAGCAACAAAATTTTATGATAAGAAGGAGTGAGAGCCGTGGCAAATCCAAAAAAAGGTACCAGTCAGGCGCGGAATGAATTCATCTGGGGATGGGCGTTCATTCTTCCTACAATGCTTGGCCTGATCATCTTAAATATCTATCCGATTTTTAAGACCATTTATGAGAGCTTTTTCAAGACCGGAGATTTCGGTAAGGGAAATATCTTCATTGGTTTTGACAACTATGTAAAGCTGTTCCACGATGCGGAAGTCTGGCAGGCATTATTAAATACATTTAAATATGCCATTGTGGAAGTTCCGTTTTCCATTGCCATCGCACTGGTACTGGCAGTTTTATTAAACCGTAAAATGAAAGGCCGTGCTGTTTACAGAACTATTTTCTTCCTGCCTATGGTTGCTGCTCCGGCTGCGATCGCCATGGTATGGAGATGGCTGTTTAACTCAGAATTTGGTCTTCTCAACCATATTTTCCATACAAAAATCAACTGGATCTCTGATCCGAAGATTGCAGTTTATGCGATCGCAGTGATCGGTGTATGGTCCATCATTGGTTACAATATGGTTCTTTTCCTGTCCGGTTTGCAGGAAATCCCAAGAGATTATTATGAAGCAGCAAGCATTGACGGAGCAACTGGTGTGAAACAGTTCTTCCATATTACAATCCCGCTGCTTTCGCCGACCATCTTCTTTGTAATGGTTACCCGTGTCATCGGCGCCATGCAGGTATTCGATCTGATCTTTATGGTTATGGACAGAAACAATCCTGCACTTTATAAAACACAGTCACTTGTTTATCTGTTCTACCAGAATTCCTTTGTACAGAATAACAAAGGCTATGGTTCAACAATCGTCGTACTTCTTCTGGTTGTGATTATGATCATGACAGTATTCCAGAACATTGCGCAGAAGAAGTGGGTTCACTATAATTAAGGAGGGATAATTATGTCAGCAAGAGATAAAGCAAACAGAGTTCTGATCCATGTTATCCTGATACTGGTATCTATTACCATGCTGGTTCCTTTCTTATGGATGATCCTGACAGCTTTCAAAACCATGACAGAGGCAACTTCTGTCAACCCGTTCGTAATCCTCCCGTCTACATGGAGATGGGACAGCTTTAAAGAAGTTATTGAAAATATGGATTTCTTACATCTGTATATCAATACATTGCTTCTGATCCTGGGCCGTGTTGTATGCGCAGTTCTGACAGCAACACTGGCAGGCTATGCATTTGGACGTCTGAACTTCAGGGGGAAAAATCTGATGTTCTCTCTGGTTCTTTTCCAGATGATGGTTCCTGGACAGATCTTCATTATCCCACAGTACTTAATGGTAAGTAAAATGGGAATGCTCAATACCATTTTTGCCCTGGTATTTCCCGGTATTGTTACTGCATTTGGTACATTCCTCCTCAAACAGGCTTATATGGGACTTCCAAAAGATCTGGAAGAGGCTGCACGTCTTGATGGATGTAACATCGGTCAGACCTTCCTGTTCATCATGGCTCCTCTGACACGTTCTTCCATGGTGGCACTGGGAATCTTCACAGCAGTATTTGCATACAAAGACCTGATGTGGCCTCTGATCTGTAACAAGGATGTAATGCCTCTGTCAGCAGCACTTGCAAAAATGCAGGGACAGTACACCAACAATTATCCGCAGCTGATGGCAGCATCTCTGCTTGCATGTATCCCGATGATCGTACTGTATCTGATCTTCCAGAAGCAGTTCATCGAAGGTATTGCAACATCCGGCGGTAAGCTGTAATATAAATAAACAATAAATATTAAGTAAAAGTTCAGGTGTTCAGACAGAGTTTTCTCTTGATCTGAGCAGCACAGGCAGGCTTTGTTATAAAATCGGACCAGAGATTGTAGCAGGGCTTGCCTGAAACTGGATTTGATAATATTTAGAGTGTGTTTGAAAAATGCTTTCCTCAAGATGCGCGTCACAATTTGCGGGAATGGTTTTTTTTAACATGCTCTAGAGAAAGAAAACTGAAATATAAAATAAAAAAGATAAATGACAGGAAAGGAAGAGGTAGATAGAAATGAAACCAGGAAGTCTCTTTGACAGAATATTTGGATTTTTAGGTCAGTTGATCGCATTAAATTTGCTGTGGATCGTGTGCTCTCTTCCGATTATCACAGCAGGGGCATCCACCACTGCATTATTTTACTGTACATTGAAGCTCCATAAAGATGGAGATATCAGAGTACTTCATGATTTTTTTAAGAGTTTTAAGCAGAATTTCAGGCAGTCCACACTGATCTGGATTCTGATGGCTGCAGCAGGAATATTTATTTATATGGAAAAAGAAGCTCTGGCAACAATGCCGGGATCCATGTCACAGATTTTTAATTATGTGATCTTTGCGGTATATATTCCTCTGGTGGCAGTTGCACTGTATGTATTTCCAACAGTTGCAGCATTTGAAAATAAAACAATGACTTTGATCACAAACGCATTTTATTTTGCGGTTAAACATATAGGTTATGCCTTAGCTGTGGCAGTGATCACAATCCTGCCAATGACAATGACACTTGTAGATGCAAAACTTTTCCCGGTATATCTGCTGATCTGGCTGATGTTTGGATTCTCCCTGACTGCCTATGCAGATTCCTGGTTTATGTGGAAACTGTTCAAGCCCTACTTCAAAGAGGAGGAAGAGGAACATCACTACGTGGACACAGAACCTGATCAGTATGCGTTTTAAAAAAATAGATAGACATCTATAAAGAACATCTATAAAATAGAAAGAACAAAGAAATGAGAGGTACAGAGTATGGAATGGATCAAATATCACGAGGCAGAGAAAGTATTCGACCTGAGAACAGAGCACAGCACTTATCAGATGCAGGTAAGAGAGTATGATACTCTGGTTCATCTGTATTATGGAAGTCCGGTAGGCGATGCGCTGATCACAGACAGGATCGTATGTGTGGACAGAGGATTTTCAGGAAATCCTTATGAGGCAGAAAAGGACAAAACATTTTCATTAGATACCCTGCCACAGGAATATACTGCATATGGAAATGGTGATTATCGTATCAATGGTCTGGAAACAGAGCAGGCAGACGGCAGTGATACTGCAAATCTGAAATTTGAGTCCTATGAGATCACAAAAGGAAAGTACAGCCTGAAAGGGCTTCCTGCAATGTTTGCAAAGGAAGATGAGGCAGAGACTTTGGAAATTGTTCTGACAGACCGTGCCAGCGGCCTGAAAGCACATCTTCTCTATGGTGTATTTCCCCATCTTGATGTGATCACCAGAGCGGTACGCCTGGAAAATACAGGTACAGCACCGGTTACAGTAAAAAAAGCAATGTCTATGGAAATGGACTATGAATACAGAGAACTGGATGTAGTCCACTTCTATGGCAGACATAATGTGGAGCGACAGATGGAGAGAACTCATCTTGGCCATGGCAACTGGTCTGTGGGAAGTATCCGTGGCACCTCCAGCCATCATCACAATCCATTTGTGATCCTCTGTGACAGAAATACAGAGGAAACTTATGGAAACTGCTATGGATATGCACTTGCATACAGTGGAAACTTCTTATTTGAAACAGAGGTGGACCAGGTAGGACATACCCGTGTGGCAATGGGAATCCATCCATATCATTTCTCCTGGACACTGGAAAATGGAGAAAGTTTTGAGACACCGGAAGTGATCATGCATACTCAGCAGAAGGTTTCGGAAAGCTTTCCAGGATCTATCATGATGCATACAGAAGCAATCTGATCCGCAGCAAATATGTAGAGCAGCCAAGACCGATCCTGGTAAATAACTGGGAAGCAACTTATTTTGATTTTGACGCAGATAAGATTTACCACATTGCAGAAGAGGCAAAAAATATCGGACTGGATATGTTTGTCCTGGATGACGGATGGTTTGGAAAGAGAAACAATGACTGGTGTGCACTTGGCGACTGGGAAGTAAATGAAGAGAAGATTAAAGGCGGACTTCCTGCACTTGCAGAGAAGATCCATGGACTTGGACTGAGATTCGGTCTGTGGGTAGAGCCGGAGATGATTTCTGAGGACAGTGATCTGTACAGAGAACATCCGGACTGGGCACTGAAGATCCGGGACGTGCCATGAATCGAAGCAGACATCAGTTAAATCTGGATATCACCAGAAAAGAAGTACGTGAACACATTATGAACCAGATCTTTAAGGTTCTGGATGCATGCAAGGCTGATTATGTAAAATGGGATATGAACCGAAGCGTAGATAACGTATTCTCAGCAGCTCTTCCAAAGGAACGTCAGGGAGAGGTTTACCACAGATATGTGCTGGCTGTCTATGAAATGATGGAAAGCCTGGTACAGAGATATCCGGATCTTCTGTTTGAGTCCTGCTCAGGCGGAGGCGGAAGATTTGAGGCGGGAATGCTTTACTATTCTCCGCAGATCTGGTGCAGTGACAATACAGATGCTATTGACAGACTGAAAATCCAGTATGGTACCTCCTTCGGATATCCCATAAGTGCAATGGGCGCACATGTCAGCGTATGCCCGAACCATCAGTCCGGAAGAACGACTCCTTTTGAGACAAGAGGAATTGTTGCATCCGCAGGTACCTTTGGCTATGAGCTGGATCTGATGAAGATGTCCGAAGAAGAGAAAAATACAGCCAGAGAGCAGATTCTGAAGTATAAAGAAATGGAGCATCTGGTACAGTCCGGAGACTACTATCGTCTGGTGAACCCATTCGAAAACAACAACCATGTACTTTGGCAGTTTGTATCCAAAGACAAAAAGGAAACAGTTGTGTGCGGAGTAAGACTCCACAGCGAAGCAAATCCTTATATTTATCTTTTCTACCACAGGGATTGGATGCTGATATGAAATACGAAGACACAGCAACAGGAAAAGTATATATAGGTGCAGCTCTTATGAAAGCAGGTCTGCCTCTGCCACTGACAACAGGTGACTACCAGCCAATCAGATTTACATTTAAGGCAGTGGAAAAATAATACAGTTATTATCGGTATCAACACAGTCGATAAGGAATCGGCTCTGACGGCAGAGGGAAAAATAGCATAATCATTATTTCTATGACATATAAAAGCAGCAGATTTCCAAAATCAGGAAAAATCTGCTGCTTTTTGAAATATTATTTTTTCTTTTTGGAATTATGCTCCGATTCCGGATTCATCCCGTCGATTATATGCTCGATCATCATCTTTTTTACATAAACATCAAAGCTTAACAGACAGATAAAGGAAAATCTTTTCAGATTCGCCTGATCTTCGTCATCTGCGTCCCCGAAAGTATCCTGTGCTGTTTTGTATTTGCGCAGAAGGTCTTTTTTTAGGGATTCAATCTGTTCCTTTTCCATGCTGAAAACTTCATTATAAATATAAGTCATATCTTTCTCAGTCATGGATTTAAAATATTTCTGCGCAATCGGTGTGAGCAGAGTCTGGATATCATTGATGGAAAGAATATTCTTGAAATAGTAAATAAAAATCAGCATCAGCACATGTTCTTTGGAATAACGTTTCTTCTCAGGCGGGGGAAGAAGTTTATTCTTTGCATAATTGTTGATCATAGTCTTGGTGAGAATCTTATCATCTGCGTAACGTTTGGAAGAAACGAGCTGCTCTTCCATAAAGGTTGTCACCTGGTCCATATATAAATCAATATTTGGGATGTCTTCCGGTTTAATATAGTCAATCCTGGATACACTTTCCAGAATGCTGTTTATCATATCTTTATCATCGATTGTCATCTTTCATCACCTCTGTTCCTTATTATATAGTTTTAAATACTACTTGTAAATGTTTTTTTCACTAATTACAAAATTTATATCCGCTTGAATTTACAGGAATCAGTTGTAGGCGAACAGATTTTTGTGTATAATCATAAAGATATATGCCTGTTCAGGCACAAAAAATATTTCGAGAGATGTAAACGGTAACCGTACATATTTTGAATCTGAAAGATTGTTGCAGGAATCAACTTGTTGATCAGCATGGTTGTTTGTAAAATAATGTACCGTACAGGAAGAAGACAGGAGAAAATATGAGCGATATTTATAGTACATTAAATCCTCAGCAGCAGGAAGCGGTTTACCATACAGAAGGTCCACTGCTGATCCTTGCGGGAGCGGGTTCGGGAAAGACAAGAGTACTTACCCACCGCATTGCTTACCTGATAGATAAAAAGGGAATCAATCCCTGGAACATTCTGGCTATCACATTTACAAATAAAGCAGCCAGTGAGATGAGAGAACGTGTAGATAAAATAGTGGGATTTGGTTCCGAGAGCGTATGGGTTTCCACATTCCATTCTACTGTGTGCGTATTCTGCGTCGTTATATTGACCGTCTTGGATATGATACCAGATTTGCTATTTATGACACAGAAGATCAGAAAACTCTGATGAAAGAAGTGTGCAGAAAACTGAATATTGACACCAAGAAAACAAAGGAACGTTCTCTTCTGGCACAGATTTCCCATGCAAAAGATGAACTGATCACACCGGATGAGATGGAACTGAATGCAGGTGGGGACTTTGTTAAAAAGAAGGTTGCTGAGGTATATCGGGAATATCAGGCTGCTTTGCGCAGAAATAATGCGCTGGATTTTGATGATCTGATCGTAAAGACCGTAGAGCTTTTTCAGAACTGCGGAGATGTTCTGGAAAACTATCAGGAACGTTTCAGATATATCATGGTGGATGAGTATCAGGATACCAATACTGCACAGTTTAAGTTTATAAGCCTGTTGGCCTCTAAATATGAAAACCTCTGTGTAGTCGGTGATGATGACCAGTCTATCTATAAATTCCGCGGTGCAAATATAGGAAATATTCTTGGATTTGAGCATGTTTTTCCAGATGCAAAAGTTATCCGTCTGGAACAGAATTACCGTTCCACAAAGAATATTCTGAATGCAGCCAATGCGGTGATCGCAAACAATACTTCACGTAAATCAAAAACACTCTGGACTGAGAATTCGGAGGGGGAACGAATCCATTTCCGCCAGTTCATGAACGGATATGAGGAAGCAGAGTATGTGATAGGCGAGATTTCCAGAGCTCACAGAGAGAATGGTGCGAAGTATAAAGACTGTGCAGTTCTGTACAGGACCAATGCACAGTCACGACTCTTTGAAGAGAAGTGTCTTCTTGCGAATATCCCTTACAAGATTGTAGGCGGTGTGAATTTCTATGCGCGTAAAGAAATCAAAGACCTGTTATGTTATCTGAAGACAATTGACAATTCCAGAGATGATCTGGCAGTCCGCCGTATCATCAATGTACCGAAGCGTGGAATCGGAGCCACAACTCTTGGCAGAATACAGGATTATGCGGATAAAATGAGTGTGAGTTTCTATGATGCCTTGCGTGTGGCAGAGGAGGTCCCGTCTATTGGAAGAAGCCTTTCAAAGATTGATGGATTTGTAACCTTTATTCAGAGTTTAAAGAGTAAGGCAGAGTCTTATACAGTACGTGAACTTCTGGAAGAAGTGATTGAACTTACCGGATATGTGGCAGAGCTGCAGGCTGAAGACACAGATGAATCGAAGGCAAGAATCGAGAATATTGATGAACTTATTTCCAAGACAGAATCCTATCAGGAAGCAATGGAAGAACAGGGACAGACTGCCACACTTTCAGGTTTTCTCGAGGAGATTGCACTGATCGCAGACATTGACAGCGTGGATCCGGATCAGGATTATGTGCTTCTTATGACACTACATAGTGCCAAAGGTCTGGAGTTTCCGAGAGTATTTCTCGCAGGAATGGAAGATGGGATGTTTCCGTCTTATATGTCCATTATATCAGATGACAGATCTGATCTGGAAGAAGAGAGAAGGCTCTGTTATGTGGGTATCACAAGAGCTATGGAGGATCTGACGCTGACAAGTGCCAGACAGCGGATGCTCCGGGGAGAAGTACAGTATAATAAAGTATCCAGATTTGTACGTGAAATTCCGCGGGAGCTTGTGGATCTGGGACAGGAAGCTCAGGAAAAGAAGAAAAAGATTGAAGAGATGATTCAGGCAGACAGAAACCTTGCAAAAATGAAAATGGCTTTTGAGACGAAAACATTCAAGCCCAGAGAATTTAAAGTGACGAAGGCTGCTACACTGGATTACGAAGTGGGAGACACTGTCCGCCACATTAAATTTGGTGTAGGAATTGTCAAAGATATTGTAGATGGCGGAAGAGATTATGAAGTCACTGTTGATTTTGACAAAGTGGGAATAAAGAAAATGTTCGCAGGATTTGCAAAGCTGAAAAAAATATAGTAATGGGGCAGGTGACTTAAGTCACCTGCGGAGGCTGCGAAAAGCAATAAGCAGTAAGGCGAACGATTTTATCCGCTTTATATATGAGACAGGAGTTCAGGAAGTTTCATAAGACTGTCAAATTCATAATCAGGGATGATTTCTGAAGTCTTCTCATGGCTAGGATTAAACCAGATCGTGCGGATTCCGGCATTGATGCCGCCCTGGATATCAGAGGTCAGGCTGTCCCCGATGATTACTGCTGTTTCCTTATGGAAATCAGGGATTCTGGAGAAGCAGCAGTTAAAGTATTCCCTGCCCGGTTTATTGTATCCCAGTTCTTCGGAGATAAAAATATCCTCAAAGTAACGGGAAATTCCGGAACTTTTAAGCCGTCCCTTCTGGACACTTAAGGTACCGTTTGTAACCAGATACATCCGGTATTGACCGTAAAGAGTTTCGAGCAATTCTTCTGCACCATCTATGAAATAGTGTCCCTGGGCCAGAAGAGTTTCATAGGTATATGCAGCTTCTTTTGCAGGTACATCCACATTCAGCTCTGCAAAAAGAAGCCGGAATCTCCGAAGCTTTACCTGGTCTCTGGTGATCTTGCCCTGTTCAAGAAGCTTCCACTGGGCGAGGTTGAGCTCACTGTAACGCTTCAGAACTGAAGGCTCGGGAGCAATGTGAAAACTTTTCAGAGTTTTTGCGATAGCTGCTCTTTCTGCCCGGTTAAAATCAAGTAATGTATTATCAAGATCAAAAAAAAGTGTTTCTACCATAAGTATTTATCCTCTCTTATCAGATCATTGCTGTCGGCATATTTTTAAGTCAGGGGCAAAATTCATTCCAGATTGCCTGCGGCAATGGAATTTTGGCTTGTATGTCTCGGGATTGTGTGAACCAATGGTATTTAGATAATCTATACCCTTAGTTAGTCTTAAGGGTCTAACAAAAAGATTACAAAAGCCTTGACTTTTAAGCTGGAATCTGCGGCCGCTCTCATTACTGATATTATTGTGAGGTAAT
>ENA-OQDE01000257-OQDE01000257.1-human-gut-metagenome-genome-assembly--contig:-NODE-257-length-34656-cov-6.441889_pt1 | contig 34656 bp, 45 predicted proteins | sample MGYA00242768_ERZ504595 | MGnify/ENA primary metagenome ERZ504595 (study PRJEB26092, sample SAMD00036307) | human gut metagenome | host: Homo sapiens | study: EMG produced TPA metagenomics assembly of... | reverse complement strand
AGTTAGCAGTTTCTTCAATGCTAATTTTTCATTCAGGACACCTTCTTTCGTATGTTTTGTTCCATAACATAATTATACAATAAAAGGTGTCCTTTTTGAGTGATTATACAGAAAAAAACAGTAATTTGATACCCCAAATTGATATCCCCTGCTTTGCCTGGAATTCACAGGCAGAACAGGGGCTTTTATTTTTTAAAGCGAAATCTCTGGACATTCACTCTTTCATCCGATTGTACATGCCCTGCCTATACAACCGCCTCAATAATTACTTTGTCATTAAAAACAATTTCCCGGATGCCTGTTTTCTTTTTCCTGTTAAAATTAAAACTGACCATATATCCTTTATTCACATGATAATCGTCCAGATATCCAGCTAACTGTTTCTCTCCACGATTGTTATATTCCTGTCCCCTCCAGATCTTCATTTCAATCACATACTGATGTCCACGATAATCTACAATCACATCTGTGCGTTTCTGTCCTCTTGTCTGTGCTTCAATATAATAATTTCCAGTGCCATTAATGATCGGACGTAAATAAAGCAAAAAATATTTTCGTCCTTCCTCTTCCAAAAATGTTTCATTTTGATCCCCATACAGATCATGAAAATGAACCACAAATTTTTCTAAGATCAATCGCATATTCAGACAGCCATTGACGATAAACTGATTTTTATCCATTAATGATGCAGCGTATATTTCCTTTTTCTGCATATCTGCCGCAGACAGATAAAAATTGTACAGCCACGTTTCAAATATACGGTTTGCAACCACAAGCATACCATTTTTATTTTTTACAAATCCAAACATGGATGCAACACCGATCGACGGCTCATAATAATTAAAAACAATCGGCTTTCCGGTAAAAAGCAGAGACTTTAGCATATCATTTAATTCAGGATAACTGACAAGTTTCTCACTCAAAGACTCAAACAGCATGTTTTTTTCTGCCAGAATCAGTCTTTGTGCCTCATAAAATCCTTCTTTTGTCCATGCCGCTGATTTCGAGCCATAAGTTTCTTTTTTGCAGACTACTTCATCCATCAACTGACATAACCTCGAAACAAGGAACGGATAACCGGAAGTATCATCAAACAACAGTCCCGCCATCTCATCCACATTCATACCGGTTTTATAGTCTGCTTCGTATTCCGTAAGCATACCCGCTATCTCATTTTTTGAAAAACTCATGGAAATATCAAAATCCGCTGCAATATTCCACGGACTGTTATACTTGTGCTCATCTTCCGGGCGTATCTTTCCCCTTAAATTCTTTACATCATATACCCCAGCCAAAATAACTGACCGGAATGACGGATATATATCACGCTCCATATACTGGGCGCGGAGCTGTGCAAGAAAATCTAAAAACACCTGGTTATTTGATGCACTGTCCACCTCATCGATCATCAGGACGATCGGTTTATCCGAAACTGCACAGATATCTCCCAGCTGTTCAAAGAGTGCTTTCAATGCAAAAAAATCATTCTGTGAAGCCACACTTTTCTCCAGTTGTGCCATTGCTTCATTTAACTGTTCTGTTTTATTGACCGGATTTCTTTTCAACGATCTCAAAAAGGAATTTGCAAAAGAACGTGAAAAAATTGTTTCTGTCTGAAACTCGGCACTCCCAAAAGTCTGGAAGTCCATTGAAACCACATAATATTCTCCCTGCAGATAAAGATACAGTGCACGAAGCGTCGTAGTCTTTCCGTATTGTCTTGCCCTGTTAATCGTAAAATATTTTCCAGCATCCACGAATACTTTGATTTTTTTCAGACGTTCATCCAGATTTACCATATAATGCTCTTTCGGAATACAGACTGCTGTTGTATTAAACACTTTCGGCACGCAAATTACCTCCATTTTTCCGGCTTCTGCCTTATATATCTGCTTTTTATTATACCTCTCACATGTGATATTTACAAACCGTTTTTGTGCCCGTTCTTTCTTTTAAACTCTGCTATTATTTTTTATTTTGTCAGAATTTACCAACATATTTTTTCTCCCCCTGTAAATAATAGGATTAGGACATACAGTAATTCTTACTTGTAAATCCTAATAACAAACAACAGATTAATTTACGGAGGTGAAATCCATGAGTGGATCTAACAATTCTGGTTCTAACACCAGCAAAATGGCTGTACCACAGGCAAAAGAGGCTATGAACCGTTTTAAACAGGAAGTAGCAAGCGAGATCGGTGTACCGTTAAAAGAGGGTTACAATGGTGACCTTACTTCTGCACAGGCAGGAAGCATCGGCGGCGAGATGGTCAAAAAAATGATCATGAAACAGGAAGAGCAGATGTCAGGGAAGTAAAAAACAACTTCCCGCAAGTAAAAAACAACTTGCCGCAAGACCAAAAACGCTCCACATCCATGGTGTGATGTGAAGCCGTTTTTCTTATACAACATACACTTTACTATTTTTCATTCGCACGGTACACAAGTCCCTGACGGACATGCTCTACTGTCTCATCATCGGTAAAGTAACGCACGATCTCAAACGCAAACGGAATCGCTGTTCCCATACCGCGGCTTGTGATGATATTGCCGTCCACTACAACCTCATCCGCGCTGGTCGTCGCACCGGTTAATTTTTCCTCGAAGCCCGGATGACAGGTTGCATGTTTCCCTTCTAACAGGCCTGCTGCGCCTAACACACTCGGAGCTGCACAGATCGCAGCAACCAATTTTCCTTCCTCTGCAAACTTGCGGATCACGGCATTGACGGTCTCATTTTCCAGTAAATGCATGGTTCCCGGCATACCGCCCGGAAGCACGATTCCATCCAGGTCTTCATATCCGGTTTCTTCTGCAAGCGCATCTGCTAAAAAAGTAACCCCGTGAGAGCTTGTCACTTCTTTTTTTCCGGTAATTGAGAGCATAACGATCTCCATTTTTGCACGACGCACAACATCAACTACGGTAAGTCCCTCAATTTCCTCACAGCCATCTGCCATGAAAATTCCAATTTTACTCATAAATATTTCCTGCCTTTCTAAAGCTTTTGTTTTCCATTTTTGTACAGATAAAGTATAGCAAACTGATTTTTTGTGGTCAATGACTTACATGTCTTCCAATACTTCTTTTTTCCTGCCCCTGCAACTGCTATAATAGATGCAGTAGTGCTGTTTTCACGCACCAATTAAAAATTTTTTAAACCAAAAGGAGTTTCTACACCATGGAAATTGAACGTAAATATCTGGTAAAAACCTTACCTGACCACTTAGAACAGTATGCCTGTAAAGTGATCGAACAGGGCTACTTAAACACTAACCCGGTCGTGCGCATCCGCCGCTCCAATGACGATTACATTCTGACCTACAAGGGAAAAGGCATGATGGTGCGTGAGGAATACAATCTCCCCTTAAATGAAGAAGCATTTCTTCACCTGAAAGAAAAAATCGACGGAAGGCTGATTCAGAAACGCCGCTATCTGATCCCGCTTGCCCCTAAATATACGATCGAATTAGATGTGTTTGAGGGAGATCTCGCACCACTGCTGCTCGCCGAAGTAGAATTTGAAACAGAGGAAGAGGCAAATAACTTCACTCCGCCGGAATGGTTCGGAGAGGATGTCACATTCTCCGGCAAATACCACAACAGCCAGTTAAGTAAACTTCCGTAACCTAAAATGGGTGTGGCAAAACAGCCACACCCATTTTGATTTTTAAATTTTCCCGCTGTCTTTCAGCAGTCCATACAGTGTCGGTGTAAAATGAAACTCCTCCATCATATGTTCCACCTCCGTGAGGTAGTTTTGTTTTACCGCACGCGGTACGATCTTCTTCTGCACCGCACGGATCAGAATATTCTTTGGCGTATGCGCAAAATCGACAAACTCTAAAAGCTGTGTTTTGTATCCGCACACCTCCAGCAGATTCGCACGTATCGCATCTGTCGCAAGTGCGGAAAAGCGCTCTTTTATAATGCCATAGCGCGTCAGTAATGAAAACTGGTCCGTCTCTATCTGTCCGTTTAACTCATGCTGACAGCACGGTACGGAAAAAATCATCTTTGCATCCCACTGAACCGCATTATAAAGCGCATAATCCGTCGCCGTATCACAGGCATGCAGTGTCACTACCATGTCTACCGGAAACGGTGTCTGATAGCCGTTGATGTCCCCCAGTTCAAAATGCAGATTGTGATAGCCATATTTCTCCGCCGCAAGATTACAGTTTTTGATCACATCCTCTTTCAGATCAAGTCCTACGATCTGCACGTTCATTTTTTTGATCTCCGCAAAATAATAATACAGGATAAAAGTCAGGTAAGACTTTCCGCAGCCGAAATCAATGATATTTAAGTGATTATACGGATAATCCCGCACTCCGTCCTCGATGATTTCAAGGAAACGGTTGATCTGCCGGAACTTATCGTACATAGTGCGGACTACTTTTCCGTCTGCCGTAAAAACTCCCATATCAACCAGCGGTGGGATCACGGTTCCCTCTTCCAACAGATATTTCTTTTTACGGTTATGGGATTCCTGCACTTTTGCTGCACCCTCTGCCTGCTTTTTACATCGGTAAGTCACCTTTCCCTTTTTCGAGATCAAAAGCATATATTCACTGTTGCCATCCCAGGCATTTAACTGTAAAAATTCACTGCCGACACGCCCTGACAGATAATCTAAAAGTCCATCCGGTTCTATCTTTCATGAAAAACCTGTTTCTGCGTATAAGCGGCTGCCTGGTAACCGGACGATTTTTTTCAATCTCGATCTTGCGGTATTTTGCAGCTTTGTCAGAGGGTTTGCTGACGATCACCTTGTAAATCTCCTGCTGCGTGATCTGTTGTAATTTTGATTTTAATTCTTCTGAAACCATGTAATCTCCATTTTTGTACACTAATCTTCAACAAATAGCCGTGTGAAAAACAAACTCACAATCTTATTTTCCACACAGATTATCTGAGACGTGTGCTCTCAAAACGCTGTCTGGTACGGATACACTGTTTGAGCTGCTCATAACGGTCATCGAGATCTCCTTCCGGGATCACAACGTCTAAAACAACTGCCATATTGTTGATCATTTTATCTGTAATGATATCGCGCATAGATGTCAGGATATTATACTTTTCCTCAAAGGAAACCGCATCCAAAAACTCCATAAGTTTCGGTTCTACCTGCTCTTCTGTATCAGATGAAGCACCTTTACTTTCCTGCGCTCCGACATCTCCTGACACAGCTTTGTTGCTCTGTACACTGATATCTCCTGACACGCGCTCATTCTCCCGTACGCTGGTATCTGCATTTCTTCCGTTCTGATTCTGTAGAATCGTCCGCCCTGTACTATGTCCAACACTATATCTTTGTGTCATGTCTGCAGACCGCTCACTGCCAGTCTGTGCTGCCTGCACATCCTCTTTCTTCTCCCGCTCCACCAGCTCAAACCGGTATTTCTGCGTCACCTCCGGATATTTTTCGTGATCCACTTCACTGGTAAACATGGTAAGTGGTCTTGCATACACGCCAAAATCTCCATATAACGCCTGGTAGATCACCAGTTTTTCTCCTGTTTCAGAATGTGTCGCAATTGCTACGATCTGATATAATTTATTTTTAAAATGGCGGTAGATCTCGCCACTTACCGGTATTCTTTCTGCCATACTGTTGCTGTCCTTTCTTTCAACTTATGCCGTATGTACTTCTGTCAATCCCGCAATTTCGTCCGGCAGTTCAAAACGGTTTAACATCTCCACTCCCTCTGCCACAAAATCGCGCTCAAAACTCAGGTTTGCCTGATATCCCATGATCATCAGATCATTGACCTGATCCATCAGGGAACATTCGTCCTCACACTCCCCGTGTATTTTTTTCGGCGGCTCCCCTGTTTTTTCATAAAACTGTTTCCGCAGTTCGTCCGTCTGGTTTTCATTGACGTTCGAATCTGCGCGGTTTAAAATAGTATCTTTTCCGGGATTTGAAACAGGACGCGCTGCCTGCGTGGCTTTGCCGTATTCGATGCAGCCGCGCCATACTTCTGCTGCAGCCTCTGTTTTAATTCCTGCTGTCTTGCAGATAAATCCCTCTGCATCGCATTTACCGCATCCGCCAGAACATCCGGTCTTCCTGCATGACCACCATAAGAAACCTGTGTCTGTGGTACATTTTTCTTCCTCCGCCGGCTGATTCGGCACAGCCGCTTTCTTTTGTTTTCCTTCTTTTTTCTTTTTATCACTGTAAATCCCTGCTGCAATGCCAATAATTATCACAATCAGACCAAACAAATCATCCATAACTCTTCATGCTCCTCTCCTCTTTAACTTTGTAAAAATGTTATATATACAAAGTTCACTATTCGTATTATAATATTTTAATATACGTTTCTCAACAAAATTTTACTCTTTGGAGGATATATGTTACCAAAAAAAATAAAGCGGCTCTCTGACATGCAGTTGATCGCACTTGGTTTTCTTCTGCTTATCTTAGGCGGAACATGTCTTTTGATGCTTCCCTGCTCTTCCCGCACCGGCGAATTTACCCCTTTTATCACAGCACTTTTTACAGCAACAAGTGCCACCTGCGTCACCGGTCTTATTCTGGTCGATACCTATACACACTGGTCCTTCTTTGGACAGCTTGTATTATTACTTTTAATCCAGATCGGCGGTCTTGGCTTTATTACCATCGGAACTGCTGTTTCCCTGGTGCTGCGCAGGAAAATCGGTCTCAAAGAACGCGGCTGGATCAAGGAAAGTTTCAATGTATTAGATATCGGCGGCGTAGTACGGCTGATCAAACGTGTATTAAAGGGAACCGTACTATTTGAAGGAATCGGTGCACTGCTGTTATTTACCCGCTTTTATCCTGAAATGGGTTTTTTTAACGGACTTTATTACAGCATCTTTCATTCCATATCTGCGTTTTGCAATGCGGGTTTCGACATCATGGGAAAATACAAACCATATTCCTCTTTTACCGCCTATTATGACGATCCAATCGTAAGCTTTACGCTGTCTGCATTAATTCTGATCGGCGGCATCGGATTTATCGTCTGGAGTGATATCATTGACCACAAATGGCACTTTAAAAAATATGCCCTGCAGACAAAAATGGTCTTGAGTTTTTCGGCAGTTCTGGTATTTGGCGGAGCTTTACTGTTTTATTTGCTGGAACGAAATAATCTTTACGCCGATATGAGCACGACAGGCATCATCTGCAGTTCTTTTTTCAGTGTGATTACACCAAGAACTGCCGGTTTTAATACACTTGATATTGGCTCTCTCACAGAGGGTGGCAAACTGCTTACCATTATCCTGATGTTCATCGGAGGCGGTTCCGGTTCCACGGCGGGCGGCGTCAAAATGGCAACCATTTTCGTTCTGCTCTTGCATCTGCGCTCCACGCTCTTAAGAACGACCGGAACAAATATTTTTGGCCGCAGGATCGAAGACGACACGATCACAAAAGCTACAGCCTGCTGTGTACCTACTGTTTGCCGGACTTGCCGCAACCCTCGCAATCTGCGGCATGCAGGGTTTTCCGCTCGGAGATACGCTTTTTGAAGTCATATCCGCAATCTGTACTGCCGGAATGACAACCGGACTGACCGGACAGCTTAATTTTATCTCGCGGCTTATCATTATTTTTCTGATGTATATCGGTCGTTTGGGAAGCCTTTCCTTTGCACTTTCCTTTACCGATCACAAAAAACTGACACATATCATGCAGCCGGTAGAACGCATCAACATCGGCTGAGAAAGGAATTTACTTATGAAATCAATTTTAATTATCGGACTCGGACGTTTCGGCACCCATTTATGTCAGGATCTTGCCAAACTTGACAATGAGATTATGATCGTTGACAAAGACGAAGCAAGCTTAGAAGACCTTCTTCCCCTTGTGGTCAGCGCCAAGATTGGCGACTGCACCAACGAAAAAGTATTAAAAAGTCTTGGTGTCGGAAACTTTGATTACTGTTTTGTCTGTATTGGTGAAAATTTTCAGAGCAGTCTTGAGATCACAAGCCTGTTAAAAGATCTTGGAGCAAAATATGTTGTCAGCAAGGCCAACCGTGATATCCACGCAAAGTTCCTGCTGCGCAACGGCGCGGACGAAGTTATTTATCCAGACCGTGATATTGCAGAAAAAGTTGCAGTCCGTTTTTCTGCAAATCAGGTCTTTGACTATGTGGAACTTGGAAATAATTTTTCCATTTACGAAATTGCCCCTCTGCCGGAATGGATCGGTCATTCGATCAGGGAGATCAATGTCCGCGTCAAATATAATGCAAATATCATCGGCATCAAAGCTGAAAACGGCATGGAACTGATGCCGAATGCAGAGTATGTGTTCCGTAGAGAAGAACATCTGATGATCATCGGGCATCAGCGGGACATGGAAAAGATTTTGAAGAAATTATAAGTGCATTTCTTTTTCATAAATGTCTGCTGCCTCTTCTAACAGTTTTCGGATTTCAAGATGCTGCGGGCACTGTGCCTCGCATTTTCCGCATTTGATGCAGTCTCCGGCTTTACCGCTTCCGTCGATCTGACAGCGGTAAGACCCCCGCGTCACATCCGTCACTCCAAACTGTACGCCCATGTTGTAGACTCCAAAAATATCCGGGATACGGATCTTTTTCGGACATCCCTCCACACAGTAACGGCAGTTGGTACAAGGAATCGTTGGAAGTTTTTCGAGTTCTTCCACCACCTTTCCGATTGCCTGCTGCTCTTTATCCGTGAGCGGCTGAAAATCTTTCATATAAGCCGTATTGTCCTGTAACTGCTTTAGATCCGACATTCCGCTTAACACCAAAATTACATTTGGCAGTGATGCAGCATACCGGACCGCATAAGATGCATAGGAAGCATTTTCATCCAGCGCACTTAAGATCCTCGCCGGCTCTCCGACCATATTTGCTAACGTACCGCCCTTGACAGGCTCCATCACGATCACAGGTACTCCATGCTTTTCTGCCACCTCATAACATTTGCGTGACTGCACGTTCTCAGACTCCCAGTCATAATAATTGATCTGAAGCTGCACAAACTCCATCTCCGGATGATTTGTCAGAATCTCATCCAACACATCTGCCTTATCGTGGAAAGAAAATCCGATATGCCGGATCTTTCCCTCCGCTTTCATGTTCTGTACAAACTGAAATCCGCCTAAGTTCTCTGCCTCTTTTACCCTGTCTTTATTCATGGCATGTAAAAGATAAAAGTCAAAATACTCTACCTGGCATTTTTTTAGCTGTTCCTCGAAATACTTTCCGTAGTCAGCGTACTCTTTGACCAGCCATACCGGCATCTTGCTCGCAAGGAAAAAACGATCCCTCGCATACCGTTGTACCAGACAGCGTCCGACTGCTTCCTCGGATCTGCCATTGTGATATGGATATGCGGTGTCAAAGTACTTAAATCCCTGTTCGATGTAGGAATCGATCATCTCGCAGAACGCTGCGTCGTTGATATTTTCTGTGCTGCCGTCGGTTACCGGGAGACGCATGCAGCCGAATCCCAGTTTCTTTGGCATTTCTTTGGTTAACTCGCTCATTTGTGTGTGCCCCTTTCTTTTGGGTTGTTATAATAAAACATAAAGTCTTGGGCGAAACTCTTCTGCAGGTTGTGGTGGTCGTTGTGTGGCGGGCACCTGTTTAACGAAGGCACGCTCTCGCTGCGTGTCGCTCGTAGCGGATACTAAGCGACCAAAATACGGTCGCTAAGTACCGACGGCTCCCCAGCACCTTCTTATAAACAGGTGCCCGCCGCACAACTACGCTACGTTCTTGAGAGTTTCGCGTTGGCAAACCTTTCTTTTTATTATAACAACCTAAAGGAAAGCTGTATAGTATTCTTTTTCATGCAGGCGATCGGCACACCACTCCACTCTATACTTCCCCTCATGCAGCGGTCGGCACGACTCGCCCTACACCTCCCCGTGGGCGGCCGGCACGGCAACGCCCACACCCCGGCGTGAGATGCTGGGTTTGCCGGCTGGGAGGGGCGGGTGGCGGGGGCTTTCGGCTGGGGTGACTTTGGAAGGAAATTAGAAAATCTTAGTGTCCCTGCCAACACACAGCGATGTGCTGCCACGGATGGCAGCACAAACCCCGGTCGAGCCACGGATGGCTCGTCTGGGGTGCTCGCGTCCGCCTTCCACAACCTCCCGCAGGGGCACTTAGAATTTCTTATTCCCGCACAACGGAACCCCAGCCGAAAGCCCCAGCCACCCACACCGCACCAGCCGGCAAACCCAGCCACCCCACTCCCACAAAAAAAGCAGAGCCACCCATGCCCTGCTTTTTCATTCCCGCACCTTAACTCTGGTACACCTCAATAAAGTTCTTCACAACCTCCACCAGCTTTTCATATCCCATGGAAGTTGTATCCAGACAGAAATCATAGTTTCTCGCATCATACCAGTCCTTCCCGGTATAATATTTATAATAATCCGCACGGTGCTTATCGATCTTTTCGATCTTATTCTCCGCATCCCGCCTGGTGATTCCGTCATGCTCCATTACACGGACGATACAATCTTCCTTCGGTGCAAAGAAAAACAGACGGAGCACATTCGGATCATCCTTTAACACATAATCCGCACATCTTCCGATAATGATACAGGACTCTTCCTCCGCCAGTTCACGGATCACTTTTGCCTGATAATTAAACAGGTTGTCATCCGATACGAAATCTGCGCTCTCCGGCGGGATTACACCGCCCTTGTACGGATTTTTGCGTGCAATACGAAACAAAGGTGATTTCTTTAATTTTTCATCGGTCTGTCCGAAAAGCGCCTCATTGATGCCGCTGTCATCGGATGCCATTCTTAAAATCTCTCTGTCGTAGCAATTAATTCCAAGTTCTTCTGCGAGCAGCTTACCCAGCGTACGTCCGCCGCTGCCGTAACTTCTTGCGATTGTAATCACTGTTTTTTCATTGCTGCATCCCCCTATTCTCCAAGATATGCTTTCTTGATCGATTCGTTATTCATCATTTCCTTTGCATCACCGGAGAGAACGATATTGCCGGTCTCCAGTACATATGCACGGTCAGCGATGGATAACGCTTTCTTCGCATTCTGCTCTACTAAAAGTACGGTTGTTCCACCCGCAGAGATTTCACGGATAATGTGGAAAATCTCTTCCACGAGAATCGGAGAAAGTCCCATAGACGGCTCATCCATCAGAATGATCTTCGGCTTCGACATCAGCGCACGCCCCATGGCAAGCATCTGCTGCTCACCACCGCTTAAGGTCCTGCAAGCTGGTTTTTACGCTCTTCCAGTCGTGGGAAACTCTCATATACTTTTGCTAATGACTCTGCGATCTCCTGTTTATCTTTTCTGGTATATGCACCCAGTTTTAAGTTTTCATATACGGACAACTCTGCAAATACACGACGTCCCTCCGGCACATGCGCCATTCCCATGGAAACGATCTTGTGTCCCGGGATCTTTGAGATATCACATCCCTCAAAAATAATCTCGCCCGCCGCAGGACTCAACATACCGGTGATCGTCTGCAGCGTTGTCGTCTTTCCGGCGCCGTTTGCACCGATCAGCGCAATGACTTCTCCCTCATTGACCTCAAAGGAGATTCCCTTGATTGCCTGGATCACGCCATAGTATACTTCCAGATTCTTTACTTCAAGCATTGCCATAACTTAAAACCTCCTTTCCTATTCTCCTAAGTATGCCTTGATAACCTGTGGATCATTCAGGACTTCTGTCGTTTTACCCTCTGCTAAAACCTGCCCGAAGTTTAACACGGTAAGTTTCTCACAGATACCGGATACCAGTTTCATATCATGCTCGATCAGAAGCACTGTCATGTCAAACTCATCTCTTACAAAATGAATTGTCTCCATCAGCTCTTTTGTCTCGTTCGGGTTCATACCGGCAGCCGGCTCATCTAAGAGCAGAAGCTTTGGATTTGTCGCAAGCGCTCTCGCGATCTCAAGTTTTCTCTGTTTACCATAAGGAAGGTTGGATGCAAGAAAATCTGCTTCCTTCTCAAGGTCAAAAACTTTTAAAAGTTCCATTGCCTTCTCATTCATCTCTTTTTCTGCCTTATGGTACTTCGGCAGACGCAAAATTCCGGTCAGTGTGGAATAAGTGATCTGATTGTGCAGACCAATTTTTACATTATCAAGTACGGACTGTTCTTTAAACAGACGGATATTCTGGAATGTACGGGCAATCCCTGCTTTGTTGATATCGATCGTCTTTTTCCCTGTGATATCCACTCCATCTAACGTGATTGATCCGTCATTCGGTGTATATACACCGGTGAGCATATTAAATACGGTCGTTTTTCCGGCACCGTTTGGCCCGATCAGTCCGTATAACTGTCCTTTTTCAATCGAAATATGAAATCCGTCTACTGCACGCAGACCGCCAAAGGAGATACCAAGATTTTTTACTTCCAATAAACTCATGTTACTGTACTCCTTTCTTTGTGTTCTTTTTCAGTTTTGCAGCTACACGCTGTCTGAACTCAATACATTTCGGTGCCCAGTTAAAGAGCATCATTGCGATCAGTACGATGGAATAAATCAGCATACGATAATCGGAGAGTCCACGCAGTACCTCCGGCAGCAATGTCAGGATCACAGCCGCAATGATCGAACCGCGGAAGCTTCCCATACCGCCTAATACAACAAATACAAGGATCATGATCGACATGTTGTAACCAAAGTTTGCAGGTGTCGCTGTAACAGTAGACAGATTGTGCGCATATAAAACACCGCCTGCTCCCGCGATCGCTGCAGAGATCGTAAATGCCATCAATTAAATTTTGTAATGTTAATACCAACGATTCAGCTGCAATACGGTTATCACGGATCGCCATGATGGCACGTCCGCTTCTGGAATTTACCAGATGATATACAATGAAAAGACAGATCAGAATCATAATCACGCCGGCGGTAAAGCTGGATAAGTGCGGAATCTTTGCAATTCCTTTTGCACCATTGATCAGCCACTCTCCCTCATCGGAAAGTTTGATTGCATTTCCGTTTGAAATTGCAAAATGAAAACCGTCCGTATCTTTTGCGATATAAAGTACGTTGATCACGTTTTTGATGATCTCCCAAACGCCAGTGTTACAATGGCAAGATAGTCACCTCTTAAGCGCAGTACCGGGATACCGATCAGAAATCCGAAAAACGCTGCTGCCGCTGTTCCGATGATCAAAACAGTGATGAATAAAATGATCTGGTTTGGGATCACATTCTGTAAAAGTTTTGTTGCAAATGCACTTGAAAAAGCACCGACACACATAAATCCTGCATGTCCGATACTGAGTTCCCCTAAATAACCCACGCACAGATTTAATCCGATCGCAACAATGGAATAAGTGCACATCGGCACTAAAAGTCCCTGCATCAGGGAGGACAACACTCCGGCTGCAATCAGTATCTGGACGATGAGATAGGCCACAATTACCATCGCAAAGGTAATCAGATGGTCTAATGTACTTTTTTCATTGATTTTACATTTAATTTTGACATATCATTACTCCAATCTGACCTTATACTTTTTCGTGGATCTGTTTTCCAAGAATACCGGTCGGTTTTACAAGCAGTACAATGATCAGCACTGCAAACACGATTGCATCTGACAACTGGGACGAAATATAAGCACGTCCTAAGATCTCAATGATACCAAGCAGGATACCACCAATCAGTGCTCCCGGAATAGAACCGATTCCTCCGAATACCGCTGCGGTAAATGCTTTGATACCAGGCATGGAACCTGTATAAGGAGTCAGTGTAGGATATGCGGAGCAGAACAGCACACCTGCGATTGCCGCAAGCCCGGAGCCAATTGCAAAGGTCAGTGAAATTGTTGCATTGACATTCACACCCATCAGCTGTGCTGCATCTTTATCCTCAGAAACAGCAAGCATCGCCTGTCCGGCTTTTGTTTTTTTGATAAAAATCATCAGACCAGCCATGATGACGACACAGGCAAGAACCGTCACGATCGTGGTTCCTGAGATTGTAAGACTTCCACCTGCAAGTTTTAAGGACGGCAGTGTTACAACATTTGTAAAGGACTTTGTGTCTGCACCGAATAATAACAGTGCGGCATTCTGTAAAAAGTAGCTGACACCGATTGCTGTAATCAATACGGCAAGCGGGGCAGCACGTCTGAGTGGTTTGTAAGCAATTTTTTCGATGACGATACCAAGAACCGTACAAACAATAACAGACAGAACAACTGCCACAAGTGGCGGCCATCCCTGACCGTTCATGGCAAGGAATACCACATAACAGCCGATCATGATAACATCTCCATGTGCAAAGTTTAACATCTTTGCGATACCGTATACCATGGTATATCCCAGTGCAATGATCGCATAGACGCTTCCAAGACTGATACCATTGATCAGGTAAGATAAGAAATTCATAACAATCCTCCATTCTTACTTTATAACGTTAATACATTGATTTTTTTATTATACCATTTGAAATACTTGTATACAATCTTTTTGTTTCAAAAAACGCCACAATGTGACGTTTAAAAATATTCTGTCATAAGTATAAAAGGGGCTGACTGCGACAGCTTCGTCTGCAAACAACCCCTTTCTTTCCTTATAAAATAACTATTTATTTTTATTTCATTTACATTGCTGCGTAAGCACCATCTTTGATCACTACTGCCTTAGGAGCCTTGCTGACCTCTCCGGTTGCCTGCCATGTCATTCCCTCACCTGTCAATCCATCTACAGAGATCGATGTCATTGCTCCGGTTAATGCAGTGCCCAGATCAGAAGCACTCATATCCGGTGTTGCACCTGCCTGCTCGATAGCTGCTTTGATAACATAGATTGCATCGTAAGCATCTGCTGCGAACTGGTTTGGAACATCGCCATATTTCTCTTTGAATGTGGAAACAAATGCTTTTGTTTTCTCATCATCTGCATCTGCAGCGAATGGAGTTAATAACATAACACCTTCCGCTAAAGATGTATCAAAGTTCTCAACGCCAAGGATTCCGTCCATACCATCAACACCGAAGAAAGCCGGCTCATAACCCATACCGTTTGCCTGGGTTAAATGATAGATGCCTCTGTATAGTAAATCGGTAAGAATACTAAGTCAGCGCCTGCAGACTGCGCTTTCTGAAGCTGTGTGGAAAAATCTGTCTTGGAATCTGCTGTAAACGCTTCCTCAGCTACAACCTCAAGTCCTTTATTCTGTGCCTCTTCCACGAAAGTAGCTTCGATACCGGAAGAATATACGCTCGAACTGTCATAGATGACTGCAACTTTTGTTCCTAAATTGTTGTCTGCAATGTACTGTGCAGAAGCTGTACCTGGTTCGGGTCTGTAAAGCATGCCTGGAATACATTATCGTTTGTGATAACATCTGTGGATGATGCGGATGGTGTAATCTCAAACATACCATCTTCTGCTGTCTTGTCTGCAACTGCTACACAAGGTGTTGTTGTAACAGTTCCCATTAAGATCTGCATACCCCAGTCTTTTAATGAGTTATATGCATTGACGGATTTCTCTGCATCGTTCTGATCATCCTCTGCTTTGAATGCAAGCTGATATCCGTTTGCACCGCCAGCTGCATTGATCTCATCCACTGCCATCTGTGCTGCGTTCATAACTGCGTTTCCGTAAATTGCTGCATCACCGGTTGTCGGTCCGATGCTTCCGATCTTAAATACAGAACCGTCTGCTGCACTGTCGTCTGCTGCACTGTCGTCTGATGCGCTGCTGTCTGCTCCTGCAGATGCATTGCCTGTTGATGTGTTTCCTGCTGAACTGCCACAGCCTGCCAGACAACTTACTGCCAGTGCTGCTGTTAAAAACATACTTACCGCCTTTTTCATAATAGCCTCCATTCCTGCCCATTTTTCAGGGCATCACAAGTTTGTGTTCAAACACAAATCTTGTGTGTGAAAAATGTAATTTTTCACACTTTTTCCTCCATTCATCTTCCGCACCTTATATTGTCATGATATTTCATACATTTGCGAAAGCTCTGAAACTTGTTGTTGCAATAATAGCAAAAATATACACTTTGCACAATATTCAGATTAACCTAAATTCTTGATGGATTTTAATCATAATTATACAAAGTGACATGTTTCATAACTTTTAGTTATATATAGCATGAATCATACGAATAAAAGCATCCATATCCTCTTTTAACCCTGCTGCTTCGATGCTGTCTGCATAACGGTCCGTAAAATTTTCCTTCAGATAATCCGAAAGGAACTGATTGCGCTGTCCATTTTCCATATCAGCAAGTGTATCTTTCTCTTCACGAATCAAATAAAATGCAAGTGCAAAAAATCCGGTGCTTCCCATGCCGCAGCATCCTTTAACACTGCCTGTATGTTTTCCAGCTCGCTGCGCAGCATAAGTGTGCTGATCTTTGCATCCGGCATTCCAAGCTCCGATGATGCCGTCTTTAAACACTTTACCGTTGAACCGTAATCCGGATCGTCCTCCCGGATCGAACATATGTGATAAACATGATCTAAATCCACGATCAAAGAATCCAGGCTTTTTTTTACATCCCGTTCCGGTTCCTCCGTCATTTCATCCAGTAAAAGTTCTATCTTACGCTGTGCACGTTCTAAATGTTCCCTTGATGTTTTATAGTCTTCCTGAAGACTTTCTCCTGACCTCTGTGCCTCAGTTATTATTTTTGCCAGTTCACCGGCAGCTCCCTTTTCCATCCCGGCACCAGTCAGTTTCCCCTTCCATTCCTTTTCCCTGCTGCGCTGTTCCTTTTGTTTCTTTTTCTGCTCACTATCCCCAAATAGCAATTTTCTCTCCCCCTTCAAACTCCCGCCTGGTTTTAACACAGTAATCTTTGTCTGCGCCGGTGGTCTCCTGCCAGTCAGTGTAACAGGAAATATCCTGCCACAAGAATCATTCCAAGCACTAAAATGGCAACCGGTATGAATGTGATAAATGCTGCGATGATCATTGCAGGCATATCCCCCTTTTCCAGTTCCGGACGTTCCATCTCCTCATACGGCTCCCCCGCTTCTTTTCTGCGTTCTTCCTCCGCAGCATCACTGCCCTCATGCAGTTTTTTCATTGCTCCATCTATTTTTCTCTGAAATAACATAAAACTCTCCATTTCTTACTTATAAAATAAGAGCTCACTCTCACTAAAAACACTACGTTTCCAGTTTAAGCCAGCTCTTATCATCTGTCAATTTGTATCTATTTTTATTTTTTGCTGCTGTTCACATCTATAGTGCAGACAATAACTATTTTTCTTCCGGCACACCTAATTTATGATGACATGCCACGAAATGTCCCGGTTCTACTTCTTCGAACTGTGGTGTAACATTCTTACAGATCTCTGTGCAGTAACGGCATCTCGTATGGAACTTACATCCCTTCGGCGGTTGATCGGGCTTGGGATATCTCCCTCAAGAATGATCGTCTCTTTCCTGCCGTCCACATCCGTTGTAGGGATCGCAGAAAGTAATGCCTCTGTATATGGATGGTACGGATGTGCAAACAGATGCTCCGTATCCGAAAGTTCCATCATATTTCCCAGATACATTACACCGATTCTGTCACTGATGTATTTGATAACAGAAAGGTCATGGGAAATGAACAGATAGGTTAAATTATTCTGCTCTTTTAAGTCTAACAGAAGGTTAATGATCTGTGACTGAATGGAAACATCCAGTGCAGATACCGCCTCATCACAGACAACAAACTTCGGATGTACTGCAAGAGAACGCGCAATACCGATTCGCTGTCTCTGTCCACCGGAGAACTGATGCGGATAACGATGAATAAAATAGGACGCAAGTCCACACTTCTCCATGATCTCCATGATATAATCCTGCATCTTCGGATCACCTTTTTTGAAGATATTGTGAGCCATCAGTCCCTCGCCGATGATCTGCTACGGTCATACGCGGGTTTAAGGATGAATATGGATCCTGGAAAATAAGCTGAAGATCACGGCGTAAATAACGCATCTCTGCATCGGTTAAGTTTGCAAGATTGATGCCGTCGTCCTTCTGTACCTCATATTTTTCAAAATCTTCATCCTTTTTGCAGTTGTCACGGATCTTATCGATCTCTGCTAACTCAGCCTGTACTTTTTTCTGAAGCTCCGGAATCTTTTTCTTTACTTCCCCGGCTTTCGCAGATTTTCCGTTCTTCTCAAACTCATCTGCCTGTGCATTGATCTTTCGGATCTCTTTCATGGCAAGATACTCTGCGAGATAATGACGGCCTGCCTCTGCAAGTGCAGTCTCATCTAACGTATAAAGTCCACCAATCAGAGCTGTGATATCCAAAAGATCGTTATCTGCCTCGCTCTCCATCTCGGCAAGGTGCTGTCCGGCTACCTTCTTAGCGATCTTTTCTTCCTCAGTGCCCTCCGGCATTTTTGCATAGTCAGCCTCTAATTTTTTTACTTTACCTAAAAGTTCCTCGCATTTTTTCTTTTTATCCGGAAGATTCTTAAAGATCTCCTCAACATATTTTAAATCAAAATCTTCAACGGTACGTCCGTAATATACGGTGCGTCCGCCGGTCTGACGGTAAAGCTGTAACAGCGTACGTCCGAATGTGGATTTTCCACATCCACTCTCACCTACCAGACCAAATGTCTCGCCTTCGTAAATATTTAAACTGATTCCATCATTTGCCTTTACAAATGACTGTGGTTTTCCCATCTTCTTTTTCCGATCGGGAAATACTGTTTTAAATTCGAAACGCGCAGTAATACCTTGTTCTCGTCACTCATTAGTTTCTTTCCCCTTTCTTCGGATAAAAGCAGCGTACCATATGTCCCGGTTCTACCTCATTCAGTTCCGGTTCCATCTCACGGCACTTGTCCGTTGCATATTTACAGCGCGGTGCAAATTTACATCCCTTCGGAAGGTCCAGCGGATGCGGTACGGCACCCGGAATCGCCTCTAAGCGGATTCCGGTCGGTGTATCAAGACGCGGGATAGAGTAAAGCAGTCCTTCCGTATACGGATGCAGGTAGGAGTTATCCCCAAAATGCTGCGCACCGGAGCTTTTTCCACAACCTGACCACAGTACATAACAGCGACATCGTCTGCCATCTCGTTGATAACACCAAGATCATGTGTGATAAAGAGAATGGATGTTCCTTTCTCTTTCTTTAAATCATTCATTAATTTTAAGATCTGCGCCTGGATCGTTACATCAAGTGCAGTCGTCGGCTCATCGGCGATCAACAGTTTCGGTCGGCAGGCAAGTGCCATGGCGATCATGACACGCTGGCGCATACCACCGGAAAGCTGATGCGGATACTGTTTTGCAACTGCCTCCGGGTTCGGGATACGGACATCCTTTAACATCTCAACCACTTTCACAGCTGCCTCTTTTTATTCATTCCCTGATGAATGATAAAAGGCTCGGAGAGCTGACGCTCCACGGTAAAAATCGGGTTTAAGCTGGTCATCGGCTCCTGGAAGATAACAGAGATCTCATTTCCACGGATCTTACACATATCTTTTACCGATACGTCTGCAAGATTTTTACCGTCAAAAATAATCTCACCGCTGTCAATATAACCGTTGCCGTCTAATAATTTTAAAATACTCATGGCGGAAACGCTCTTACCGCTTCCACTCTCACCTACAACACCAAGTGTCTTTCCCGGTTCTACCGAGTAAGAAACACCGTTTACTGCCTTTACAATACCCTTTTTCGTTTTAAAGAAGGTATGCAGGTCATGAATCTCTAATAAAGCCATTTTGTGTTTCCTCCTTTAACGCTCATTTGATTTCGGGTCGATGGCATCACGCAGACCGTCGCCGACCATATTGATACAGATTACGCAGATACCTAACATGATGGCAGGGAATACCCATCTCCACCAGTAGTTCTGGATAACAACGGAACTTACGCAGCCGTTCAACATATTTCCCCAGGTAGGACGCGGCAGTTTCACACCGAATCCTAAGAAGGACAACGTAGACTCTGTCAGCATACAATATGCAAAATCAAGCGTTGCGGATACGATGATAACCGAAATAACATTCGGGATAATATGCTTAAATACGATCACGGAACGTTTTACACCCATCGCATTTGCGGCGGTTACAAACTCCTGCTCACGCTCGGCAAGCACCTGTGCACGGACAAGTCTTGCAAGGCTCGGCCAGCTTAATATACCGAGGATCACCATGATCAGGGCAATCCTTGCGCTCTCTGTCATACTGTTTCCGATAATAGATGTTAAGATCATCGCCATCGGCAGGAACGGAAGACATGCAACGATCTCTGTGATACGCTGTAACACGATATCTACCAGCCTCCGAAGAAACCGGACACACCACCGACGATGATACCGATGATCGTGGAAATGATAACAGAGATCGCACCGATCGTCATGGTCATACGTCCACCGTTTAAGATACGCGTGAATACGTCACGTCCAAGTTCATCGCTTCCGAACAGATAACCTTTTAATCCCCAGGTCACAATATCCCCGGATTTTGTCACTGCATAGTTCTGATAAGTACCGCCGTAGATGGCAGTAACATCTTTTGCTTTCTTTGGAACGTCTGTCTGGTGTTTTGCATTGCTTCCCCAGGAGTAAACAGTTCCTTTATCTGTCAGTGTTGTAATATGATATCTTCCGGCAAACATGGAAACGATCTCTCCATCCATTTCCGGAATCTCTTTCTCACTCTTGTTAGCTTTTCCCCAAATACGGAGAGAACCATCCTCCATCAGTGCAACACAGGCATCGGATGTTGTCACAATATCTTTTGCTTTTCCAAGATCTTCCGGGATATTGGAAATATCGGATTTCTGACTTCCTAAATGCCGGATCTCACCATCATCTGTGAGTGCCATTAAAGTTGTATTGGCAACAGAGATCTTTGCAATGTGGCTGTTACCGTTTCTTCTTGTCAGGCGCACATCATTTAAGTTTTCATTTCCCCATGCGATTACTTCGCCGCCTTCCGTTAACACATAGGAAATCTGATAACCGGCTGCGATCTGTTTGATCTTTTCATGTTTTACTTCCATCGGAATCTGACACTGTCCCATACGGTCACTACCCCAGATGAAAAGCTCTCCATCTTCATTGAGTGCCATAACATGGTCAAATCCTGCAGATACAGATACCACTTTTCCCATTTCTTTCTGCTTTGGCATCTTCTTTGCAATGTCGATCTTGTTACTGATCTTGGTGTAACCCCAGACATAGACTTTTCCGTCATTGTCAACGCCCACGCTGAATGTTGCACCCGTGGAAATCTCTTTTACATTTCCTTTTAAACCATCCGGCACTTTCATCATATTCAGTCCCGGAGCGACATTGATCTGTGTCTCTTCTTTTTCACTTAAGTCGATCGGGTTAAAGACCGGTCCGATCAGTACGATCAGGAAAATAACCAAAAATACGATCAGGCCGCCAAACGCAAGTCTGTTTGAGGTAAAATTCCTCACAACCGTACGGAGCGGACTCTGAAGCGCTTCTTCCTGTAATACATCGAGTTCTTTATCCCTTTTTCCAAAAAGGTGTTTGAGCATCTTCATGTTTTTCGTTCCTCCTACTTATCAATGCGTACACGCGGATCTACCAGACCGTAGCTTAAGTCTGTGATCAGGTTGCTGAGCAGTGTGATGATACAGTAGAGCATGTTGACTGCCAATGCCATATCATAATCCTGATTCATCAGTCCGACATAATACATTTTACCGATACCATTCAACTGGAAAATCTGCTCGATAACGATCGAACCCATGAAAATACTCATGAACCAGCTGATGATCAGTGTGATGACCGGAAGAAGTGCATTTCTCCATGCGTGGGAATAAATAACAACCTTTTCCTTCAAACCTTTTGCTCTTGCAGTACGGATATAATCCATACGAAGTGCGTCGATCATTGCCGCACGGACATAACGTGTCATACTTCCTAACGCTGCAACCGTCATAACGATGACCGGAAGTGCCAGATAGTGGAGACGGTCAAGCACGAATGCCACTCCTGTTCCCTGGAAGTTCGGCGTATTCATGCCACTGATCGGGAACCAGCCGAGTTTTACGGCAAAAACAAAAATAAATACCAGTGCAACTATATATTGAGGCATGCTGTAGCCGACAATCGTCAGTACCTGTACCGTATTGTCAAATTTAGAAAATTTTCTGACCGCACAGTGAATACCGAGCGGTATCGTGATCGCCAATGCGAGTATCGTGGATACGATATTGATCTGTATCGTGTTTAACAGTGGTGTAGAGAGACAGTCTTTCACATCTTTTTTGTAGAAGGAAGAATATCCAAGATCACCTTTTAACAAGTTTCCCATCCATTTTACATAGCGGACCGGAATCGGATCGTCTAATCCTAATTTTTCTCTCGCTTCCTGATAGCGGAGCTGGAATGTCTCATCGGAGACTTTACCTCTTAAGTTCTGCACCTGATTAAGAGCACGGTCACCAGGTACGTTATTAAACAGTACAAAAAGGATAATGGATACTACAAAGAATACCCCTATCATATATAAAATTCTTTTCCCAACGTACTTTAACATAATTTAACCAACCTTCATTTGATTTTTCTTCTTCGTTTCCTTAGGAACAAAATCCTGACATGCCCCTTTGATCCCATTCCAAAAGAAACGATCAAAGAATTTGCCGGAATATATACCGCATGGGCGCGGGACTTATGCCCCACGCCACATACCGGTAAAATTTCACATGGAATAAAATATTACATTGAAATGAAATATTCTAATCAGAATCAATTACTCCATGTTTGCATACAGAATTGCGTTTGTTGCATCCCAGTTGTATCCATCTTCTTCAAAATCATGTAATTTTGATGTGAAGAAGTCATGATAATCATTGGAGTACAGCGGAATCTCAGGAAGCTCATCATTCCAGTCAGCGATGAAATCGAACCATGCTTTTGCATAAGCCTCATCATCACCTTCTTCTGTATGATTCATGGCAAGTGCAAGATCATACAGTTTCTGTCCTTCTTCGCCCTCTAATGCGTTGGTGTTGTTAGAAGAGCCCGGCTCATACTGGAATGCAACATCATAAGGGTTACCGAAACCAGTTGCTAAGTTGAACATCTGATATGGGTTCTCCGTTGAGTTATCATAGTAATAGGTCAGTAAGTCTGTGAAAGTACCAACAGTCTGGTTGATCTTCATACCCGCTGCTTCTACATCCGGGTTCTGCTGTAAGGAAGTTACAAGCAGGTCAGATACAGAGTTATTCTCAGAAGAGAACCACTCGATGACTAACGGCATGTAAGTACCATCGTCTAATTTCTTATAACGGATTCCGGAACCTGAGTAATCAGAACCATCTTCGTTGTATACCCAGCCGCCATCCTCTAACTCTTTGACTGCAGAGTCAAGGCTGTATGTGTAAGAGTTTAATCCGTCTAATTCTTCTGCGTATTCCTCAGCCATCCACTGCTGTGTACCATAAGGTCCGCTTACAACCGTACCATGTCCACCGGTGAATGTCTGTGCAAATGTTACACGGTCAAGCAAGTAAGCCATTGCATGACGTACTTCTTTGAACTGGGTCGGTCCCTGATTACATTTGAGAGAAATCATTCCATAACCTGCGCGGCCATAGCTTAAGTAATTGAAGTTACCCTCTTCTACCATGTCAAGACCCTGCTCGATCTGATCACCGTCTGCTACCTGGTATAAGATATCAACAGCACCGGTCTTTAACTGATCCATCATAGTATCCTGTGGTGTATATTTTACGATAACAGTTTCGATATTTGCTGTCTGTCCCTCAAAGTTACCCGGGAAATTCGGGTTCTTTGTCAGTGTGTATGCATAAGAGTTCTCATCATAAGATGTGAACATGTAAGGACCGGAGCAGATATTGTAGTCATATCTTGCAGCCTGTACTTTGTCACCGATATACTCAGAAGTAAAGTTATCAGAGAATTTCACACCATCCTCTGTATCCTCTAAAGTAACATCTTCCGGCAGCCATAAGTCCATAGACTCCGGCTGGTTAGAGATCAAAGCCTGTCCATAGTAATATGGCATAAACTGTGCATCGATCGTTACAGAAAAAGTCTTGTCATCGATCAGATGAAGTCCTTCGAATGTATCGCTCTCACCATTTAAATATGCATCATATCCTTTTACATACTGAACAGTACTGTCTGTTAAGTTGCTTGCTTCGAGATCCGTAACCATCTCATTGCATCTTAACATGTATGTTAATAAGTAATCATCTGCATTGATATCAGAACCATCACTGAACTTAAGCCGTCCTTGATCTTAACAGTGTAAGTTCTGCTTCCGTCCTCGTTATCTGTTACTTCCAGATTGTCAAGAACAGCCGGGTTCTCGATCCATTTACCTGTCTGGTCTTTGTCGATCGGAGCCATACCTGTAACTAATTTGAATGCATCGTAATCAGAAGCACCGTTTGCCCAGAATGGAGTAATATCTCCACTTGTCTCAGAACTCTCGCCTAAGATTACCTGTTTGTTGCTGTAAGTACCGTTAAAAGTACTCTCTGTGCCGTCTGCAGCTGCCTCTGTTCCCTCTACAGCAGCGTTGTCAGAAGAAGCGTTGTTTCCCGCATCAGCATTGCTGTTTCCTGAACCGCATCCTGCTACCATTCCGGTAGTCATGGCACCGATCAGAAAAAGAGAAATCAGTTTCTTTTTCATAATAGTTCCTCCTTATAGAAAATTGTTCTATATAAAAACGCCATGGCGTCTTTATAACATTATCGTTGTAGCACGTTATCGCACTAAAATATTTTTGTATAAGCAAAAAAAGTGCCAACAGACCTCTTTGCCCGTTGCACTTTAAAAATATACAACTGTTTGTTCCCGACGAACAACACTTTTTTATTATACATGCGAGCCGTTTTTTGTCAATACTTTTTCTCATTTTCAGACATGTATAAATATAACGCTTTTTCTACTAATTTCCATTCTTTTGCATTATCATTCAAGAACCTTCCTAAATGTATGAATTTTTTTTCATTATTTTAATTATTGGGAATATTTATATTCCGTTATAGATTTCACCTTTTCCTGTTTCTTCTATATTATATGCATTTCACCGTTATGCTGCTTTCCATCTCTGTCTGCAGCTGTTATAATAGAGATACTTTGTAATCCCATTCATTTTTATTTATAAAGGAGACATCACCATGATCACACCGGAGGACATATTAAACCTTAATTTCTATAAAAAAGAAAAATTTACCGGCAGCTACAAAGGCATGCGCTACCTGATCCAGAAGGACCATGAGGAAGAGTCCGATCATGACATTTTCCGTGCCACTTACTGGCCGGGTCCCTATAACTTTGCAGTCACAGATGATTCCTTAAAAAGCTCTGCCACCTTTCCTTTTACAGAGGACGGAAAGCTCCAGGTCGTGGACTGGCTTAATGAGAACTGGGAAAAGGAAAAAGATCATTTTCAGTCTTTATTGCTTTAAAGGATTGACAGTACCCCGCTATAAACTTAAAATCTGATTAAAGGTGTTACTTTAGTCCTAACTTACACAGAATGAAAATAGTGTGAAAAATAAGATTTTTCACACGCAAGATTTGTGCTTACGCACAAACTTATGATGCCCTGAAAAACGGGCAGGAATGGAGAGATTTTATGGAGTATAACGAATTGTATTTCAAAGCAAAGTCAAATGCAAAAGCTCGTACGGTCTGGCTGATCTTAATCGCATCATGACTTTGTCCTATGGCTCTGAGACATCCCAGGGGCTTCACTCCGCAAAATATTACACAACCTTTCTTCTCATGGCATGGGTTCCCTTTTTCATTGGTATTCTCGTACTAAAGATCAATGGAAAAGCTTCTTCTGTATACAAGGAAATCGTTGCCGTCGGTTACGGTTCGTTTTATACTTACGTCATCCTTACCACGGATTCCGCGATCGCTTTCGGCTATATCCTGCCTCTGACAAGTATGCTGATTCTTTTTAAGGATCGCAAGTACATGATCCGGTGTGGTATTGCCAATGAGATCATCGTAATTGTCCATCTTGTTTTACATAATATGTATGGAATCAACCCGAGTATCGTACTGAACGATTACTATCTTCAGATTTCCACGATATTGCTCTGCTATATCTGCTACGTTGTTTCCATTGACCATTTAAACGAATCTGACGGTGCACTCGTCAACTCCATCCGGGACAATTTAGACCGCGTGGTAACAACAGTCGGACAGGTAAAAGGCGCCAGCAGTTCCATTGTTGATGGTGTCACTGTTGTCCGCGAACTTGCTGATGAAAACAGGCAAGGAGCTGATTCCGTTGTAAAAAGTATGGAAGAGCTTACCCAGAATAACGATATTCTTTATACAAAAACGATGTCCTCCATGGATAAAACCTCCGATATCAACATGCAGGTGCAAAATGTGGCAGCTCTGATCGAAAAGATGGTAAATCTGATTCAGGAATCCATCGAGCATGCAAACTTAAGTGCCGAAGAGCTTGCCGATGTTGTGACAACCACCAACACAATGGCTGATCTGTCCGCGCATGTCGAACAGGTTTTAGAGAACTTCAAACAGGATTTTGATATGGTAAAGGAAGAGACCGGAACGATCGAAGGAATTACTTTCCAGACAAACCTCCTCGCCTTAAACGCCTCCATCGAAGCCGCCAGAGCCGGTGCTGCCGGAAAAGGCTTTGCCGTTGTAGCTGACCAGATTCAGGGGCTCAGCGTGGAGACCAAAAATTCCTCCGGCCGCATTCGTGATGCGTTGACCCATTTAGATGAGACTTCCGGAAAAATGACACAGTCCATCACGCAGACACTTGAACTTATCCAGACAACACGTGAAAAACTAACACTCGTAAAAGAAAGTGTTTCCAGTATTACGCAGGACTCAACAACACTCGGTGAAAACATTAAAGTAATCGATGGCGCCATGAAAGATGTGGAATCCTCCAATCAGGACATGGTCGACAACATGAAACAGGTCTGCGATACCATGGGTGTCATGACAAAATGTATCAACCAGTCAGACGATGTTTCCCGCACCATGCTGAGTAAATATGAAGAATCTGCCATCAACGTAAACAAGATCGAAACCATTGTCGGAAAACTGATGGGTGAGCTTGGTACCGGTGGTTTCATGGGAATTGGCGATGCCAAACCCGGCATGAAAGTCATCCTGATTGCAAAGAACGGAAGCTCTTCTTTCACCGCTCACGGCGAAGTGACAGAATCCTTAGATGGTGGAATCACGGCACGTCTGCATGTTCCTTCCGGAAGTTCAATCGATACCAGAAACAGGAATTTTACCTACGAACTGCAGATCTCCGTGACAAACGCATTGTATATCTGGGAAAATGCTGAGATCACCACGATGCGTGGTCAGTCGTCCGATATGTATAAGATTACAGTTACAACCAACCCGAGGTTGTTAACCGGCGTAAATATCCTCGTATGCCGATCTCTAACAAATGTACGATCACGGTAAAACAGAACGGTAAACAATATAACGGTCAGATGATCAACATCAGTGCCGGCGGCTTTGCATTCAGTGTCCGTGATAATTTCTTTTCCAGTGCGATCGGTTCTGATATCACCTTATCGATTCCTGATCTTCCGGTGGAAAATGCCCGCCAGTTAGAAGGTCATATCATCCGAAGCACAGACAATGAGAACGTCTTTATCGTCGGCTGCCGTATGCCAGAGGATAATACAGCGGTCGAACAGTATGTACAAAACAATTACCAGGGTGAGTAAATCTCATATGTCATAAATAAAACAGCGGATAACAACTTCTTTTCTTGTTGTTACCCGCTGTTTTATTATTTGTGCCTGTTAATTTCTTCTTATTTACTTTTATTCCTTATACAATAAAATGCTCTACGTTCTGCTGTAACTTATCTGCTGCATGATGAGCTGCTTCCGCTTTCTCTTTAATCTCGGCTGCCTTCTCTACCACAACACCTGTCTTCTCTGCGATATCGTTTGTACCGGTTGCTCCCTCTGTAGCCGCCTTGCTTACCTCGCCGATGGCATCCATAACGCCGTTGATCGATGCTAACAGCTGCTCTGAGGATGCTGAGAAATCTGTTACCAGTGCATCAATACTTCCTGCATCATTGCTGTAGGAATCCGCCATATCGGAGAATCCCGCAAAGCTGTCTACCACGTCGGTTCCAACAAACTCTAACAACTTCTTTGCTCCGTCTGCAAGATTTGTTACCGATTCCACAACATTCTTTGTCACATCCTGGATATGTACAACTGCTGCCTTTGACTGCTCGGCAAGTACTCTGATCTCATCCGCAACAACTGCAAATCCCTTTCCTGCCTCTCCTGCACGCGCTGCCTCAATTGAAGCATTGAGTGCTAACAGGTTGGTCTGTCCGGTAATCTCCATAATGGACTCTGCAAGAACACCGATCTGATCGACTACCTTGATATCTTCAAGTGCTTTTGTCAGTCCCTCATTGATCTCGGCATGGATTGCTTGGTACGCTTATCATTTTCTGTTGTTGTCTTTTTAATACCTACGGCACGGTCACGGATATCATCTGCTTCCGTTGCACCGTCCTGTGAACGTGTTGCAATACTCTTTGCTGCACTTTCGATCTCATGGGACATTGCATTGATCTCTTCGGAGGAAGCCGCTGTCTCTTCCATGCCCGCTGCAAGCTCTTCCGTCGTTGCGGAAACATTCTCGATTTCTTCGTCTAATGCCTGAATATTATCATCGATCTCCTGTACCATTCTGGTGATCTCAGTTGCCTGACTCTTGACCTCACCGATCAGTCCGCTCATCTCATTTCTCATGGACTCTAAAGATGCTGCGAGTTTTCCAAAATCATCGCGGCGCTTTAACAGTGCCGTTCCCATTGCCTGTGAAAAATCGCCCTGTTCCATGACACCGATGGAACTGATACATTTTTTCAGTGGTCTGATGATGCTGATAATGATCATAATCAGCAATAAAACTACTATTATTCCCTCAATCAACGTTGAGATAATAAACAGTGTCATCCTGCCTGTAACATAAGAAGAAAAATCTTTTTCAATTGATGCTACCTGATCATCAATATAATCCGTATAATTTCCGGTTCCGATCACCCATCCAAACGGTTCAAATGCCTTACTGTAGGAACGCTTCGGAGAAGGTTCTGTCTCTCCTTCTTTCGGGAATACATAATCCGTGTATCCTCCGTCTGCCTCCTGACCGACACGGATGATCTCTTTTACCATCTGGTATCCATTGGCATCTTTCGTCTCCATACGATTGGTGCCTTCCGTGTCATTTCCTAAAAGCACCACATTGGTTCCGTCATACTGATCCACCCAGAAATATCCGGCATCTCCATAACGAAGCTGTCTGATCTCATCTGCTGCCAATTTCTTTGCTTCCTCTTCCGTATACACACCAGCCTGATACTGATCGTAAATTGTCTGGCAGAGCGAAATCACATTGTCCACCTGCTGTTTGATCTGTTCGTCGTAAGATGCGCGCTCATCTGCTTCCAGCGTTTCCAGTGCTTTACTCTGCAGCTGTTTCATGCTTTCCGATGAAATAACAGCACACAACACCAGTGCCACTATCGTCGCCAACATTACGATAATCAGCTTCGTCTGTACTTTCACATTGTTCATAAATTGTTCCTCCCGCTTCCATACTTTCATTCCGGAGTTTACAAACATGATGTATATGGATTTTTCTATATACATTTTTGAAACTTCCTTGCCATTATTTTACCATATTATACAAATTTCCTCAATTATTTTACTTTTATTACAGGGATTTCGCTTTAACTTTTTTATCTATGCATTTTTATAAACAATCCAGTTATCAGCATTCCATCTGAGGTTACCCTTCATTCCTGGTCAATACGCACAAAATTCCCCCCTGCTTTTTCCCTATATATTTTTTCTGCTGATTTTCTATCCGCCTTTTTCATATAAAATCTGTTTCACTTTTTACTGTGTTCATATCCCGTATAATTCTGCTGTGTATTACTATACAGATCACCAATCCATGCAACTCATAATCATACATATTCGAGTATTTTAGATTAAAACAATAGCCGGAAAACCTTGATTTTACAATAAAATCTCGACTTTCCGGCTATTTTAAATCAATGCGGGTGACAGGACTTGAACCTGCACGTCGGGGACACTAGAACCTAAATCTAGCGCGTCTGCCAATTCCGCCACACCCGCGAGCCACTTTGCCATTATATCTTAGCACTCACAAAATTGCAAGTATTTTTTCACCTGCATCTTAGCCCGCACCTCTGCTGCTCAGAGTAAATAACGGCAGTTTACTTTCGGTACAAAGATAACGGCAGTTCCAGGCCATGTGTCTCCAGCAGCTTACGATCACTTAAAATCTCCCTGGTATCCCCATCACACACAATTCTGCCCTCAGACAATAAAATCGTTCTGTCACAGGTATCCCACACAAAATCCAGATCGTGCGAAGCTATGAGTTTCAAATAAGAAAATTCATTTAATACCCGGATCAGATTTCTGCGGTTTTGCGGATCAAGTGCCGCCGACGGCTCATCCATCAGGATAATATCCGGTTTCATGGAAAGGATTGTCGCAATCGCTGCCAGTTTCTTTTCCCCACCCGATAATTTGTGGATCGGTTTTTTGCAAGATGCCCAATATGGACTGCAGCAAGCGCCATTTTCGTTCTGTATGCGACCTCTTCTTCCGGAAGGCCGTAATTCTGCGGGGCAAATGCCACATCCTCGTATACATTTGGCATAAAAAGCTGACTCTCAGAATCCTGAAATACATAGCCAGCTATTTTTCTGATCTGTGCTAACGTTTCTTTCTGCAACGGCACATCCCCGATGCGGATACTTCCGGAGTCCGGGAAATACAGACCGACAAGTAATTTTAAAAGTGTGGACTTTCCCGCCCCGTTTGCGCCGACCACACCAATCGATGCCTGTCCGTCTGCTGTAAATGAAATATCCTGCAGGATAGGGTTTTGTTTTTCATAAGAAAATTTCAGATGTGTTACTTCTATATTAATCTGTCCCATATACTTATGTCCTCTCTTTTCAATCTGTCACAGAACCGTCAACTTTCTTTGACTGCTAAAACATCGTTCCTATCATCTGTCCAACCGCAAAATACCGCAATACAGCAAATATCACGATCCATAAAACAAGATACACTGCATCCCTGGCACAAAACCGTATCTCTTTTTTTAATCTGAATACCCCATCAAAACCACGCAGGCACATACTCTCATAGATCACCTCCGCCCGATCCATACTCCGAAGCAGCATCTGGCCCATCAGCGATCCCCACACTTTAAAATGAACGCCCTTCTGTCCCGGTGCCCGAAGTTCATACGCCTGCACGACCCTCTGCGTCTCTGCCAGCAAAACGGAAATATACCGGTAGATCAGCCACACCTGCATCACAAGAGACTTTGGAAGGTGACAGATTTCAAGTGCACAGCAGATTTTTTCAATCGTCGTCGTAGCGATCAGAAGATACGATGCCGAAACCGTAAAAACACCTTTTAACATCAGCGTCAGCATGGAAATCACTCCGCCGGTAATTTCAATCTGTCCCACTGTCATGACAGCCTGCCTGTCAAAAAAAGGGTTAAATATTCCTGCCACACAGACAAGCGGCAGCACGACCCGCATTCTCCACAGCGCATCCTTCACCGAAATATCATTCATAATAAAAAGAATAACCGGATAAACTGCCATCACAAGCAGTCCGCTCAGGTTATACTTCGAAAAGGAAACGACCGTCCCTATATACAAAATTGTCACACACAATTTTACAAGTGGGTGAACCTGGTTCACCCACCTGTCTTCATTTGCCAGTTCCTCGATACTTTTGATCTCAGAAACTGCCTTTTGAATTTTACTCATGTTTTTGATTCTTTCCAAAAAATTTAAACAAATAGCAGCCTCCAACACAGACAGCCACAACTACCGCAGCTCCTGCCACACCCGAAAACGATGTTCCTGCCATGCTCTCACTGTTTTTAAATGCATAATCCGGAAGCAGCGCTGTCCACTCCTGGATATCTGCTGCCTTTTGATATGCCGCCCCTTTGGCATCTAGCTCTGTGGTTCCGGCAACTTTCTCCATAGACCATTCCAGTCCGTCCGGATTTACCGAAGCAAACAAAGAGAGACCTCCACCGATCCAAACGGTTAAAACTGCAAGGATCGCAACTGTCTTTTTCAAAGAAAAACGTGCTTTTGTCTCTGTGTACTTTCATCCGTTCCCCAAAGCAGCTCCGGTCTTGCCTCATAGACAAAGCAAAGCACTGCTGCCGTGATCAGTCCTTCTACCAGACCGATTGCCAGATGGATCGGCTGCATCACTGCAACAAATGTCTGAAATGGAAGCTCCGTGATACCGGAAGCTAACGTCTCTAATGTAACGGAAAATGCTCCAAGCTGCAGCGTCAGGACACAGCCAAGCACAGATGCTGCAACGATTTTCTTTTTGGATGCCCCACGGCGCATCATCGGTTTCCAGATCAGCAGGGCCCCGATAAAGCACCCATAAAATGCCATATTCCATATATTACAGCCAAGCGCTAAAAGCCCTCCGTCTGCAAACAGCAGACACTGTATCAAAAGGACTCCGATCATCGTAAGAAATCCCGCATACGGTCCAAGCAGTGCGGAGAGAAGCATACCACCACACAGATGTCCGGATGACCCTGTTCCCGGAATCGTAAAATTGATCATCTGGGTTGCAAAAACAAACGCTCCCATCACCCCCATAACCGGAACCTTTTTAGGTTCATTTAATGCCCTTACCTGTCTTACTGAATATCCGCCAGCCGCCGCTGAACAAAGATACATTGTTGTTGCAACTGCCGGTGCAACCAACGCATCTGCCATATGCATACCAAAATACCACCTTTCATTTATCTTTGACCATATTAGCAAAAATCTGGTCATACCACAAGCTTTTTATCACAGATATTTGGTTGATACTTTTATTTTTTTCCAACTAACTCACATCCTAATCCCTTCCATTCCTGCCATAATGCTCCTATTGCGAAAATGTTACATAATTGTTACAATCTTTTATGTGATCGGCCGATACACACAAAAGATTGCAGGATCATCGCAATCAAAATAAAAATAAGGAGGACGAAACTATGTGTTTTAATTTCAATAGCTGTTCCGAGTTATTTAATGCTATCTGCAAATATTTTAACCTCGGTTGTTAATAATAGCTTGTGCACTTTTCCGGCAGACTGACTGCCAGAAATATATGCCCCGGGCATCTGCCCGGGGTATTTTTCTTTTATCTGTCTAAATATCAATTCCTATACAGCAAAAATCTACTTTTTTCTAAATATACTTATCTGTCTAAAAGCAGCTCTCCCACCACATGGCATTTTTATCTTTTCTGAAATGATATATTCTCCCTTTGGCCATGCTTCGCCTTTCCAGACGAGATCCGGGTCATCATACCGCACGGCCTGTGCTGTCTCCCCGCAAAAATCCTGATCCACACACCACTGCATCAGTGTATCATCCTCCAATGTCAGATACCCGTGGGCAAACCCCTTTGGAATATACATCATTTTCCGGTTTTCAAAAGATAAAACTTCACTGTATGAATACCCAAAACATTTTCCCGGTCTTAAATCCACGGCAACATTAAAAATCGAACCATGCAGGCAGGAAACCATTTTTGCCTGTGCATGCTCCCCCATCTGAAAATGCAGTCCCCGCAGCGTAAATGCCTCTCTGCTGTATCCCTGGTTGATCTGACAGACCTGAAATGGAACATCCCTGTCATACGGAACAGACAGATATCCCCGAAAATCTTCAAACGCAGGCGGAATAAATACTTGTGGTTTATCTGATGAAAACTGGCTCATTTTTGCCTCCCTTGGCATACATTATCATTACACTAACTTGCCATCCATAAGATACATGATCCTGCGGACACAATGTGGACATGAAAAAACAGATACTCTCCAACCCACACCCAACCCAATCGAAAAAGCATAAAAAAGAACGGAAGTGCTGAAAAATCAACACTTCCGCGTTTTCAAATCGTGAGACATCGGGGATTCGAACCCCGGACAACTTGATTAAAAGTCAAGTGCTCTACCAACTGAGCTAATATCCCATATTTTTAATTTAAGCTGGGCTAGCAGGATTCGAACCTGCGAATGCTGGAATCAAAATCCAGTGCCTTACCGCTTGGCGATAGCCAACAAGAAATATAAGATCAATATCCTAAGATGTTGTCATATTTCAAACCTGTTGCACTAGTCGCAACAAAGGTGGATACAGGGATTCGAACCCTGGGCCTCCAGAGCCACAATCTGCGCGCTAACCAACTGCGCTATACCCACCATACGGCTATAAAGCCTGACACCTTATTAAAATAAGGAAATGTGCTCGAAGGGATTCGAACCCCCGACCCACGGCTTAGAAGGCCGTTGCTCTATCCAGCTGAGCTACGAACACATTTATCACATCTGCACTATAACAGGTTGCATATCTTCATAAAAAATCTGTTATATATTATGCTTTCCATAATAATTTGCAAATGGAAAGCGGGTGATGGGAATCGAACCCACGTATCCAGCTTGGAAGGCTGGTGTTCTACCATTGAACTACACCCGCACACGATCGGGGTGACAGGATTCGAACCTGCGACCTCCTGGTCCCAAACCAGCGCTCTAGCCAAGCTGAGCCACACCCCGATATGAATTTTTA
>ENA-OQDE01000256-OQDE01000256.1-human-gut-metagenome-genome-assembly--contig:-NODE-256-length-34659-cov-10.414717_pt1 | contig 34659 bp, 43 predicted proteins | sample MGYA00242768_ERZ504595 | MGnify/ENA primary metagenome ERZ504595 (study PRJEB26092, sample SAMD00036307) | human gut metagenome | host: Homo sapiens | study: EMG produced TPA metagenomics assembly of... | reverse complement strand
TCGTCGGATATTCGACGCCGTTGAACGTCCAACGGTGTTCCCCGCCACGGTCTTCGTTTCGGTGGCTTCTGGTCACCTGACCCTCCTTGCGGTAGGTCAGGTGTTGCAACGATCACTAGAACCCGCCAAGACGATGTCGCTTTTGGGGGGGGCTTGACGCCTTTCGCATTGCCGTATTCGACGGCGCGCGCGAGGAGGGGAACAGGTAATCCATGCCTTTCCGGTCCGCATCCATCATGGCCAGCGATCCGGCCTTGCGATAGTCGATGGCAATGCCTTGCTTGGCGGCGAGCGCCTTGAACTTGGCGTCATCGAACAGGCCGATTTTCTCGCCGCCCAGGTAGCCGGTGATGCTCACCTGTTCGGTCGGTTCGGCCGGCGCTGGTTGCGATTGCCGCCACACCAGCGTGCCGCAGACCACGCCCACTACCGCAAGCAGGGCGATCAGTCCGATGATTTTTGATTTGGAGAGTTTCATTGTGCGTCCGTTTTCTGGTCCGACTGGTGAGCCGGGCCACCAGATGGAGTCTGACTGGGCGCATGCCGTCCTTCATCAGCAGCCGAGGAAGGCACAGGCGAAGGTGCGACGTCGTCGTATCCATTCATGCGGGCCAACCGTTGGATGGCGTCGGAGTCGGCCGTAATGCCCAACGTCTTGGCGCTTACCGCCCGGCTGAGTTCGCCGGCGGCGGTCTGTTCGAGCACTTGCAGCGCCTCGATGGTTTCGATTCGTACCGTGCTATCTGATCGCGTGCGCCGGAACTTTCCACGTCCACGTAGGAGCGCAACAGTTTCTCGGTCTGCTCGCCGTACACGGTGATGTAGTGGAGCAACGTCGGGTAGGCGGAGGTGTCTCGGGTCACGTATTGCACTCAATCTTTGGTAGCGGCGATGAAGTCGTTGGCTTCGGCTTTGACGGCTGGGTCACGTACTTGCTTGGTGAGCATGGCGATCGAGTTGAGTTGAGCGTTCGCCGCGTCGATCGTATCGGCGGTCTTCTGACCGTTGGGCAAGGCGGAAACCAGCATTTTGCCGATGCGTCGCTCCGGCTCGGTGAGCGTGGAGGCGGCGATATACCCAAGTGCGGCCAGTACCACGGCCACGATCAGGCCGGGCACTCCGCCGCCGACCAGTCCGAAACCGAGCCCGGCGAGCAGCAGTCCGACAACGAATCCACAGATTACCTGGAGCATCAGTTGAAGCCCTTGACTTGGCGGAAGACGGCGGCGAGGTCGCCGGAGCGGCCGTCGAATACCTTGGCGTTGCTCAGGGTGGCGAGAGACTTCAGCTGGCTGGGATCGGCATCGCCGAACATGATGGAGAAGATCGGCAGATCACGGCCGCGCGACTTATAGGCGCTTTCGAATTCATCCTGATGATCGGAGTTGGAGCGGCCGTCGGTCATGAGCACGATGGCGGTGGTGTATTGCGAGGCTTCCGACTCGCTGGGCAGCTCGTCGAGCGCGCTCAGCAGGCCTTCATAGATATCGGTGCCGCCGCTGGCATCGGTGGCATCGGCCTCATGCAGCAGGTCGCTGGTGCTTGTGCCAGTGGCCTTGACCGGGCGGTGGGCCTCGGTTTCAAACGGGATGAGAATGTTCACGTCGCCGCTGGCGGGCTCGATGTACGACTTCTTGGCCTGGTCCGGGTCGAGCGCCGCGTTCAGGCCTTTGACCACGCCGTTCTTGCCCTCTCCAGACATCGAACCGGAGTAATCGACCACCCAAATGGTCCAGCTGGGCTTCCTGAGCGCGGTCTGGTAGACGTTGAGCGCGCTGTCGATCACCGTGGCGGAGGTCATGGAGAACGTGAGTTTGCCGTCGCTGACCGCGGCGAGGATGTCCGCGGTGGAGACGGGCTTGGTGGCGCCGGAGTCGTCAGCCCAGCCGAGTTTGACGGCCTTGGATTTGGCGATGCCGAACACGATCGGCGTGGTGGAGGTGCTGGCCGCGTCTTTGACGATGTGCTTGGTGTCTCCCATCGAAATCCACATCGAGGAGGCAGGCCAGACGGCGTCGTGATCCTGGCCGCCGGCCTTGAGCGCGTTCATAATCTCCAGCGAACCCATGTAGTGCATCGTCACGGCTACGTTGGATTGGTCGGCCGCTTTCTGGATGGCAGTGGCGACTTCCTTGTTCTCGGAGCCGGAGGCAATGCTCAGGGTGGCGGTCGGTTTGCCGCCGGACGGCTGGAAGGTCTGCGTGGTGGCGGACGTGCCGTTGCCGTCCGCTGTGCCGTCATCGGAATTATTGAACGCCGTGCAACCGGTCAACGCGAGCACGCCGGCACATGCCGCGGCCGCAACCGCGGCGGCGCGGCGGCGGAGAGAAGACATTATGCCCATAATTCCATGGCTCTCCCGCCATCTAAAGCGGGCCGGGCCACAAGGTGACCGCACGGTGAACAATGGGTGAAGAGCTACATCAGTACGCGGCGCAGGCAATCATGGGGTCGTCGTAGAAGCCGAGGATCTTTTCGAGGTAGGGCTTGTAAGTGCTGTTGGGCATGGAGAAGATTTCGTGGCGCGATTCGGGGAAGCGCACGATGTTCGCCTCGCCGCCGCCGTCCTTGACCAGTTGGACGAAGTGATTCTGCGGCTTATTGAGTACCCAGATGTCGCGTCCGGACTGGAAGAGCAGCACCGGCGTCTCCACTTCGGCGCAGGCGGACGGATTCAGTATGGCCCGGTTGAGCTTCAACGCCTGGCGCACCCATTCGAACGCCGCGCAGTAGGTCTGGTATTCGCTATTCTCGCAACGCAGCTTGAAGTACCAGCGTTCACGCGCCTCGGAAGCGCCCTCGTTGCCTTCCATCGAGAACTCCGGCGTGAAGTCCGACTGCCCGAACACACGCTTCTTGCCGAAGCCGAGTCCGCACAGCGCGCCGACCAGCACACGGGCCACGCCCAGCGGCATGCCGGTGGCGGGGGCGACCATCGGGGCGGAGAGCACCGCTTTGTCGAACAGGTGGGGTATCGCTCCAACACGGCCGCGCCGATGCCGCCGCCCATCGAATGGCAGAACAGGTTCAGCGGCATGCCGGCCGCGTACTGCTGGCCGATGGTTTCGGCGAAGCGGCCAGATCGGCCACGTAGCGCTGCCAGTCATCAATCCACACCATGCAGCGGTTGTCCACGTCGCGCGCGGACTTGCCGTGGCCGCGATGCTCGAGTACACACACCGAGTAGCCGGCAAGCAGGAAGTACCAGACGAGCTCGTCGTACTTTTCGGCGAACTCGGTGAAGCCGTGGCTGATGACGATGGCCCCGCGGAAGGTGGCGGTGGCGCCTTGCTCGCGAATCGCGTCGAATTTGGCGGAGTCGTAGCACAGGTAGTGCAGCTGGCCCGAGCGGCCGCCGGTGTCCATAATGCCGGACAGCGGCTCGATCCCGGCCGAACGTTCGGCGGCGGACGGATCGAACCAGCCCTCCTCGCAGCATTGTTCGAGCGCGGGCAGCACCACGTCGGTCATCGTTTCGGCGTACTTGTTTTCGTCGATCATCGTCACCTGCATGGCTCCCATCTTAGGACAAGCCTCACGCCCACACCTCGCACCCACACCACGACACATTCCCGGGAATGCGTCGCAAGCCTGCGCGCCACTGACCGCACAGGCGCGTAGGTTGTGAGGTATGAGCGAAACCAATGATGTCAATGACGCAATCAAGCATTTCCCACGCCTCCGGGCGCGCACGCTGCGCTTCGGCTGCGGCGCACCGCGCTCCGCACAGACCGTGGGCGACGGCTCGCGGGCCTGTTCCTGCGCTCCGACGGCCCCGAGGATCTGGTGACCGCACTGTGGCTGAGCTGGTTCGACGAGTCCGGCGAACACCATGAGACCAAGCTGGCCGACCCGCGCGAACTGCTGGGCGCAACCGCCGACAGCGAGGACGTGCCGGCCGAGGAGAAGGCCCGCCGCGAGCGTGCGCGCGAAGGCGGAACCGGCATCGTCGGATACTCCGCAGATGACGACGGCAATCGCATCGTGTTCACCATCAACGGCCGCCTGTTCCTGACCGACATCGATTGGAATGACGAGACCGGCGCACCCGAGCCGCACACCCGTGAACTGGCCGGCGAATGGCTCGATGAGGACCCGGCGATGTACACGCCGGTGCTGAACCCGCGCATCGCCCCGGATGGCGAACATGTGCTGTACACCACGGGCAGCTACCTGATGCTGGTCGATATCGGCGGCGAGCTAGGTGACCGCATCACCGCGGTCTACGGCGTGAGCGTGGAGGATGAGGACGGCAATCCGGCCGAAAACACGTGGAAAATCGGTCTGGCCGAGTTCGTGGCCGGCGAAGAAATGGACCGGTACGACGGTTTCTGGTGGGCCCCGGATTCGCAGCATGTGCTGTTCGAGTCTTTCGACACCGCCGACGAGCCGACCTGGTACATCAGCGATCCGGCCGACCCCGAGAAGCCGGACGCCGGCCGCCGCTACCCGCGCGCGCTGACCCGCAACGCCGACGTGTACCTGACCGTGATCACGCTGGCGTTCGATGAGAACGACCGGTACGCGGGCATCACCGGCAACGCCGATGTGGATTGGGATGCGAGGCGTACGAGTATGTGGCCGCCGTGAACTGGCGTCGCGGCCACGATCCGCTGGTGCTGGTGCAGAACCGCCGCCAGACCCGCGATCAGGTGCTTGAGGTGGCGGTCGAGGCGGATGGGGCCGCGCTGGGTGCCACGCGCGTGCTTGAGGAGCACGCGAACGAGCAGTGGATCGACCTGGTTCACGGCACGCCCGCCTACACGCCGGATGGTCGTCTGGTGTGCTCGCTCAACGATATGGCCACGGACACCAACCGTCTGACAATGGACGGCCGCCCGTTCACGCCGGCTGGCTGGAACGTGCGCACGGTGCTCGCCGTGACCGACGAGGATGTGCTGGCCGTGGTGCAGCGCGCGCCCGAAATCGCGCCTGAGGTGCCGGACGCTTGGGCCGATGCGGCCGCCACCGAGTCCGTATTCGGCGACCACGACGCCCGCAGTTTCGACGTGGTGAGTATCGATTACAACGGCACGATCACGCCGGTCACGACCGATTCCGGCCAGTGGACCGCCTCGCGCGGCGAGCGCGGCATCGTGGTCTCCGGCCGCGATATGCGTTCCGCCCGCGCCCAGATGCGGCATATTCTGGGAGAACAGAGCGCCACTATCGCGTCCACGGCGGCCGAACCCGGCTTTACACCGAACGTCACGTTTACGCGACTGGGCGAGCACCAGCTGTACACGGCGATCATCGCGCCGAGCCCGGAAAGCCCGTACGCGCACGCCGAGAAGCTGCCGGTGCTGATGAAGCCGTACGGCGGGCCCGGCTTCCAGCAGGTCATCGCCTCGCAGTCCTTCTACTGGGAGGGCCAGTGGTGGGCCGACCAAGGCTTCCTGGTGGTCACGGCAGACGGCCGTGGCACCACCGGCCGCGGCCCGGCATGGGACCGCGAGATCTTCGAGGATATGAAGGACGTAACGCTGGCCGATCAGGTCGAGGCCGTCAACGCCCTGCCCGAGGCCGTCGCCCGGCTCAACGCCGATGTGGAATCACGTGCGGCACAGCCGGCTGCGGGCGATCAGGCAGACGCGAGAACCACCCACCGGCGCTTCGCGCCACCTCCCGCCAGCGGGAGGCGATTCCCATGCCGGACCTCGACAAGGTGTGCATGATCGGCTGGTCGTACGGCGGCTTCCTGTCCGCACTGGCCGTGCTGGACGCGCCGAACGTGTTCAAGGCCGCATGCGCCGGCGCCCCGCCCACCGACTGGACGCTGTACGACACGCACTACACCGAGCGCTATCTGGGCCTCGACCCGGATGTCTACTACCGAAACGGCATCGTGCAGGACGCACCGAAACTCGAGCGCCCGCTTATGCTGATCCACGGTTTCGCCGACGACAACGTCACCATCGCCCACAGCCTGCGCCTCTCGCAAGCCCTGATGGCGGCGGGTCGCCCGCACACCTTCCTGCCGTTGACGGGCATCACCCATATGACCAATGACGAGACCGTGGCCGAAAACCTGCTCACCCTCCAGCGCGATTTCCTGCGCGACGCGCTGGCCTGACAAATCGATAACACGCGCATCCCACCCGAGGTGCTCCACCGGTAAAGCACCTCGGGTGTGCGCCGCACCCATTTCCGCCCTGAATTTTTGGATATTTTGCACTCATCGTCACGTGAAAGACCGGTTTTTTGTCTCATATTCCCATCACCGCGTAGGATGGGTGAAGATTAGAAAGGGAGGACTATGAGCGTTCTCGACCGTTTTGAAAAAAGCGTGGAGGGTGCAGTCAACGGAGTATTCGCCAAGTTTGGCTCCAAAGACCTGCAGCCTGTCGATCTTTCCAGCGCCTTGGAGCGCGAGATTGACGCCGAGGCCATGCCCGTGGGCCGTGACCGCACGGTGGCCCCGAATGAATACCGTTTCAAGCTCAGTACTCCTGACTTCGACCGTATCGAGCATGGGGTAGCGAGACCCTGGCCAACGAACTGGCCGATAACCTCACCGAGTACGCGAAGAGCCAGCATTACGCCTTCGTGGGCCCGGTGATCGTGATCTTCGAGGAAGACCTTGACCTGTCCAAGGGCAACTTCAACCTCACCTCCGAATCCGTGCAGGGCAATGCCGTGCCGGTCACCACCGATGCGCAGACCGAGGATAGCCCGGTGCTCGAGGTGAACGGCAACCAGTACCTGCTCACCAAAGACAAGACGGTAATCGGCCGCGGTTCCGGTTGCGATATCGTCATCGACGATCCGGGCATCTCCCGCAAGCACCTGGAAATCGACATCACGGATAACGGCGTGATCGCCCGCGACCTGGGTTCGACCAACGGCACGTACGTGGAGGGCCACCAAGTGCCCGCCGCCACGCTGCTCGACGGCAACACCATCACCATCGGCCGTACCCGCATCCTGTACTGGGCCTCCGCCCAAGCCCAGGAGTAGTCGAGCACACGCCCGAAAGTCGTCCACTTATGACCGAACTGACATTCGCCCTGCTCAAGTATGGATTCCTGATCCTGCTGTGGATATTCATCTGGCTGGCCGTACGTTGCTGCGCAAGGACATCGAGACGTTCAGTCCGCGACCTTCGCGCGCGCGTCGTCGCCGTGAGCGTGAAGTGCATAAGGCCAAGGCCGAAACGCCGCAGGCAGCTGCGCCGCGCCCGCATCGCCAGCCCAGCGCTTCCGCGTCGTCCGCCGCCTCGGCGCAGCCTACCCTGTTGGTCATCATCGATGGTCCGCTTGCCGGCAGCTCCGTGCCGCTGGCCGAAGCCGACATCACGCTTGGCCGCGCCGCCTCGAACACCGTGGTGCTCGATGACGAATTCGTGTCTTCCCACCATGCCCGTGTCTACCGTGACACGCGCTCCGGGCAGTGGGCCATTGAAGACCTGAACTCCACCAATGGCACCGTGGTCAACCAGCAGCGCATCAACCGCCCCACCATTCTGCCCGCTCGTATTCCTGTGCGCATCGGCGCCACCACCTTCGAACTGAGGTAGCCGCATGCCAAAATCCGCCGCTTCACAACCGCTGTTCCTGTATTCCACCACGGTGTCCGATGTGGGCACCGTGCGCGCGAACAATCAGGATTCCTCCTTCGCCGGCGAGCATCTCATCGCCATGTGCGACGGCATGGGCGGTCACGCCGGCGGCGATACGGCATCCTCCATCGCCATCCGGTCACTGGCCCACATCGAGCAGGACGACACCGGTGGCAACGTCGAGACGATCTCCCGCATGATGGAGACCTCCGTTATGGCCGCGCATGACGCCATCGTCGGCAAGGCCAAGCGCGAACGCAAGCTTGCCGGCATGGGCACCACCGTTACCGCAGTGGCATTGGTGGCCGGCTACTGGGTCATCGCCCATATCGGCGATTCGCGCGCCTACCTGCTGCGCGACGGACACCTGAGCCGCATCACGTGCGACCACAGCTACGTGCAGCACCTCATCAACACCGGTCGTATCACCCCGTCCGAAGCCAAGAACCACCCGCAGCGCAACGTCGTGATGCGCGTGCTTGGCGACTTTGACATTGACCCGCGCCCGGATATTTCGATTCGCCGAGCCCACCCCGCCGACCGTTGGCTGCTGTGCTCGGACGGTCTGTGCGGTGTGCTGGAAGATTCCACCATCGAAGAGACGATGACCACGCTGTCCGATCAGGGCGAATGCGCGCAGCGTCTGGTGCAGATGGCACTGCGGGCGGGCAGCACCGATAATGTCACGGCCGTTATTGCGGATGCCACGTTGGCGTTGGATGCCGATGCGTTCGATCTGCCGCACCAAACGCCGTTGGTCGGCGGTGCCGCCAGCCGTAATCTTGAGCCGATTGCGACATCGTCAACGAGCCGGTGGCTACCGCGCCCGCACTGCGTGAGGATGATTCCCCCGCCCAGCGCGCCGCAGCATTGATTCAGCCCGCCAGCGCGCACGAGGCGGAGACCGCGCGAACCACGGCCAAACCGTCGTCCACACGCGTGGTGCAGCCGTCCACCGTCCGCGAGGAGACCGGTGAACGAGCCAATCCCGATACCGGTGAGATTCCGGTGGTGCAAAAGCCGGATGGGCGCCTGTCCGCCGACCCCAACGACCCGGATGTGGCCAAAGCCATCCGCGATGAGCAGGTCGAGCAGAAGAAGGCCACGCGCACCAAGAAGCGCCGCAATAAGCTTGCGGTGATTATTACCTGCATTCTTGCCGTGCTGGCATTGGCCGGCGCTGGCTGGGGCGCGTACACGTGGAGCCAGACGCACTACTACGTGGAGATAGCAACGGCACCGTGGCCATTTATCGTGGCGTGCCGACCAATCTCTTTGGACTTGAGCTTTCGCACGAAGTGCAGACCACCAATATCGCCACCGCGGACCTGCCTCAGACATGGCGTGACCAGCTGAGCCAAGGCATCACAGTCGGTTCGTTGGACGAAGCGCAGTCGCATGTGGGTATTATCCGCACCGAAATGCGCAAACTGGCCAAGCAGCAGGAAGCCGACGCCGCCAAGAAGGCCGAGGCGTCCAATTCCCCGGACAGTTCCAAAGACAGCTCCCAGAGCGATTCCAAGGACAGCACCGAGGATTCGTCCAGCCAGTCCGGCTCCTCGTCAGACAAGTCCGGTTCGTCAAGCTCATCCGATTCCTCGGATAAATCCGGTATCGGAGCGGCCGACAACGCGGCCACGGGAGATTCTCAATGATCGTTACCCGTCTACGTCAGATTTCTTTGTTGCTGATTGCCATGGCAATCAGTGCGTTGGCGTTCATCCAGATGTTCCAGCGCACCGCCGGCGAATTCCCTATGCAATACGCCGGCATGCTGGCATTGGCCGTAGTGCTGTTTCTGGTGCTGTGGGGCTGATTGTGCGCTTCCAGCCGTACGCCAGCCAGTCGATTCTGCCTTGCGTGCTACTGCTGACCGCCACCGGCGTGACCATGATCGCTCGCATTGACCAGAGCGAAGGTTGGGCGGTTGCCCAACGTCAGCTGATCTGGCTGTGCATCGCCATCGTGCTTTCCGCGCTGCTCATCATCTTCCTGAAGGACTACCGCGTGCTGCGGCGCTTCTCCTACGTGTCGATGGTGGTGGGCTTGGTGCTGCTGCTCGCCCCGATGCTGCCGTTTGTCGGTCAGGAAGTGAACGGCGCGCGCATTTGGATCAGGATTCCGGGACTGGGCCAGTTCCAGCCGGGCGAGTTCGCCAAGCTGTTCCTTGCGTTCTTCTTCGCCGCCTACCTGTTCGACCATCGCGACCAGCTGGCCGTGGGCGGTAAGAAGATGCTCGGTCTGCAGCTGCCGCGTATCAAGGATCTCGGCCCGATCATCGTGGTGTGGATCGCCTCGATGGGCGTGCTCATCATGCAGCATGATCTGGGCACCTCGCTTATGTTCTTCGCCATGTTCGTGGCCATGCTGTACACGGCCACCGGCCGTAAAAGCTGGATCATCATCGGTCTGATCGCGTTCGCCGCGGGTGCCGTGCTGGCCGCAGGCATGTTCAGCCACGTGGGTCAGCGAGTCGATGCCTGGCTGCACCCGTTCAGCAACGAGCAATACAACAAGACCCCCGGCGGCTCCTGGCAGCTGGTCACCGGCATTTTCGGCCTGGCATCAGGCGGCATGCTCGGCACCGGTCTCGGCCAAGGCCATCCTTCGCTCGTTACGTTTGCGAACTCCGATTTCATCTACGCCTCTCTGGGCGAGGAACTCGGTCTGATGGGCGTCCTGGCCATTTTGATGCTCTACCTGCTCATCATTGCCTCCGGCTTTATCACCGCCATGAAAATCAAGGATGGCTTCGGCAAGCTGCTCGCTTCCGGACTGGTGTTCACCATGGCCTTCCAGGTGTTCACCGTGGTCGGCGGCATCACGCTGGTGATTCCTCTGACCGGTCTGACCCTGCCCTATATGGCGGCCGGTGGCTCCAGTCTGATCGCCAACTATATTCTCGCGACCCTGCTCATCATCATCTCGAATTCGGCCAATGCGCCCGAGCCGGAGCTGACCTCGGATACGTTCCAGTACGAGGCTTTGGCCGTGCTGCGCAACAAGGAACTTGAGGCCCGGGCCCGCGCCACTGAGCCGATCGTTCAGCCTCGCAGCGCGTCGGCTACGGCGTCGCAGTCCGAGTCGAAATCGTTTGACGACCCCATCGTGGATACCACCACTCCGTCGTATGCCGAAGCCGATGAACCGTACACGCCTACCGGCACGATTCCCCCGCTTCCTCCCGTTAACGGAGGCACTCGCGTATGAACAAATATCTTCGTCAGCTTTTCACCGCCGTGGTCGCGCTGTTCGTGATTCTCGGCCTGTCGTCCACCATCATCATGGCGGTACGGGCCAACGCGCTGAACAACGATCCGCGCAACGCCCGTTCGCTGTACCACCAGCTCGGCGCCTACCGCGGTGCCATTCTGGCCTCGGACGGCACGGTCATGGCCAAATCCGAGCCGGTCAACGACGCGTTCAAATACCTGCGCACCTATTCCAACGGTCCGCTGTATGCTCCGGTCACCGGCTTCTTCTCCATCAACCAGACCGCCGATCGCGGCCTGGAAGCCTCCCGCAGCATGCTGCTCAACGGTGAGGCCGATTCATTGATCTGGCAGCGGGCCAAGGCCATGCTCACCGGCACTACGAATCAGGGCGCGTCCATCGAAACCTCCATCGACCCCAAGCTGCAGCAGGTTGCCTACGATCAGCTCGGTACGCGCGATGGTGCGGCGGTGGCCATCGAAGTCAACACCGGCCGTATCCTCGCCATGGTGAGCACGCCCAGTTATGATCCGAACAAACTGGCGACCCATGACACCAAAGCCGCGTCTCAGGCCTACAACGAACTTCTGCGGGCCAAAATAGCCCTCTAATCAACCGCGCCACCTCGCAGCTGTACCCACCAGGGTCCACGTTCAAGACCATCGTCGCCTCGGCTGCGCTGGAAACCGGCGATTATCAGACGGACACGAAGATTCCTGCGGGCGCCAGCTATACCTTGCCGGGAACCGCCACACAGTTGCCGAACGCCGAGGCACAGGCCGATGGCGTCAACGGGCAGATCTCCCTGCAAGAGGCCGTCGCATGGTCGTCCAATACCGCGTTCGCCCAGCTTGGCGTGAAACTCGGCGCGAGCAAGGTTTCGGACATGGCCACCAAGCTTGGTTTCGGCAGCACCATCACCATTGACGGCACCGAATCCACGGGCACCCCGATGACGGCCACCGCGTCCACATTCCCCTCTGATCCGACCGACGACAAGCTTGCGCTGGCGTCCATCGGCCAAGGCGACACCACGGCCACGCCATTGCAGATGGCGATGGTCGCGCAGGCAATCGCCAACAACGGCAAACTGATGCAGCCACGCTGGTCGATCGTGTGCGCGCCGCCGATCTCACCGTGCTTTCGCAGACCAAGCCGCAGACCATGGCCAACGCATTCAGCGAGGATTCCGCAGACAAGCTCACCACGATGATGGAAAGCGTGGTGACCGAGGCCAATCCGCAGCTGGCCATCGACGGCATCAAGGTGGCGGCCAAAACCGGTACCGCACAAATCGGTACCGACAACTCTGCCATCGACGGCTGGGTGATCGGTTTCGCGCCGGCGGACGATCCGCAAATCGCCGTCGCGGTGTTGGTGCATAACACAGATGTGTACGGTTCGCTCGCCGCTGGCCCGATCATGCGCGCGATGATGCAGGAGGCTTTGCAGCAGTGAAACTTATCGAAGGACAGCTTATTCACCGCCGATATCGTCTTGATTCGCGTCTTGCGCAAGGCGGTATGGGCGAGGTCTGGAAAGGCTACGATATTCAGCTCGGCCGTGAAGTGGCCATCAAGGCGCTGCGCTCGGACGTGACCAACGCCGAGGCCAAGCTACGCCGCCTGCGTGCCGAAGCCCATAATTCCGCCAATCTGGCGCATCCGAATATCGCTGCGTTGTTCGAATACTACGAGCATGACGGCATCGGCTTTCTGATTATGGAATACGTCCCCTCGAAATCGTTGGCGGACCTGTTCCACAGCAAGGGCGCGATGGATCCCATCGAACTGCTGCCCATCCTGATTCAGACCGCGCGAGGCCTGTTCGTGGCCCACTCGCACGGGCGTGATTCATCGTGACGTCAAGCCGGCCAACATCATGGTTTCCGACACCGGCGAAGTGAAAATCACCGATTTCGGTGTGAGCTACTCCACGGGTCAGGGCCAGATCACCCAGGACGGCATGGTGGTCGGGCACCGCACAATACATCTCCCCCGAGCAGGCGCAGGGCCAGCAGGCCACGCCGCAATCGGACATCTATTCACTGGGCGTAGTGGCGTACGAGGGCCTTGCCGGGCATCGTCCGTTCACCGGCACCACTCCGGTCGATATCGCCGCAGCGCACGTGAACAATCCCGTGCCTCCGCTGCCGGACTCGGTGGACGTCCAGTTACGCGAATTTGTCATGTCAATGCTGGCCAAGGACCCGTTGGATCGCCCGAAAGACGCGCTGGTGGTGTCCCGTACGCTGGCACGCATCGAACGCCGTCTGCTGGATCAGCAGACCGAAATGGCCGACACCGCCATGGCCACGTCCGGCAATCGACTGCGCGCCGAGTGACCAGCACGCCACGCATTGTTTTGGAGGCCCCGGCCTCAAGATTGGGAGGGAATAAGCAATGAGCACCAGTATGCCCACCGCATTGGCCGGCGGACGCTACCAGCTTGGCCAGCTCATCGGTCGTGGCGGCATGGCCGAGGTCCACGTGCTCTTGACACCCGTCTGGGCCGTACCGTGGCCGTGAAAATCATGCGCGCCGATCTGGCCAACGACGACATCTTCCTGGCCCGTTTCCGCCGCGAAGCACACGCCGTGGCCCAGATGAACAACCCGAACATCGTGAACATCTACGATTCGGGAGAAGAACTGGTTTCTTCCGAAAGCGGCGATGCCGAGCGTCTGCCATACATCGTCATGGAATACGTCAAGGGCCAGACCCTGCGCGACATCATCAAGGTCAACGGCGCACTCAGCCAGCGCGACTGCGAACAGGTGATGTTGGGCGTGCTTAACGCGCTCGACTATTCGCATCGCATGGGCATTATCCACCGCGATATCAAGCCCGGCAACATCATGATTTCCGAGCAGGGCGTGGTCAAGGTCATGGACTTCGGCATCGCCCGCGCTCTGGACGATTCCGCAGCCACCATGACCCAGTCGCAGGGCGTGGTGGGCACCGCACAGTACCTTTCTCCCGAGCAGGCGCGCGGCGAGACCGTCGACATGCGTTCCGACCTGTATTCCGCCGGCTGCGTGCTCTACGAGATGCTCACCGGCCGCCCGCCGTTTACCGGCGATTCCGCCGTGGCCATCGCCTACCAGCATGTTTCCGAAGTCGCCACGCCGCCATCCGCCGTGGTGCCGGGGCTGCCGAAGATGTGGGATTCGATCTGCGCCAAGGCCATGGCCAAGGACCGCCAGAATCGCTATGCCACGGCCTCCGAATTCAAGACCGACATCCTGACCTACATGAACGGCGGCGTGCCGGTGGCGGCCGCGTTCAACCCGTTGACGGACCTGTCGAATATGAAGGCCCGCAAGGAAGCCGAACGTGATTTGCCCACCACGCCGGTGGAACCGCATCAGCAACCCACCCAAGCATTCAACCCGGTGACCGGTCAGTTCGAGCAGATTCCACCGGCCAATGGTGCCAACTCAGCGGCGTTGCAGTCCCGTGCGCAGCAGCGTGCGGCGGCGGCCAAGGCCAAGAAGCGCAAGAAGATCATCATCGGTTCGGTGATCGCAGCGATTGTTGCAGTGCTTGTCATTGTGGGCATCGTGTTCGCCATGAACGGCTCCGGCAACAAGTCCTCGGAAGACACCGTCACCATCCCTGAGGTGTGCAACGCTTCCACATCCAAGGACAGCATCGAGCTCAAACTCAAGGCATCGGGTTTGAAGATGACCGAAAAGCAAGACACCGACTCCACCGAGCCGGAAGGCACCTGCACCAAGATGAGCCCGGACGCCGGCTCCAAGGTGGCCAAGGATCTGCCGTGAAGGTGTGGTTCTCCGCAGGCCCGCAGTCCACTCAGGTTCCGGATGTCAAGGAACGCAGCCAGGAAGAGGCGCGCAGCATTCTGGAAAGCGCCGGGTTCAAGGTGAACGCCGCCGTCAAAACCGAAGACAGCGCCGACATCGCCAAGGATATGGTGACGAAAACCGATCCTGCCGCCGGTCAGTCGGTTCCCAAGGGCACCACCATCACCATATATGTTTCTTCCGGCATGACCACCGTACCGAGCAATTTGGTCGGTCAGTCGAAGGACAGCGTGCTACAGCAGTATGAGGCAAGTTCAGCTTCACTGTGGAGCAGGAGAGCTCCGATACGGTGGAGGCCGGTCTGATTACCCGTGTAAGCCCTGATTCGGGCTCTTCCATCGCACAGGGCGGGTTCATCACCATTTGGGTGTCCACGGGCAAGGAGAAGGTCGCTGTGCCGAATATCACCGCTGGCACTGACTACGTCACCGCCGAACTCATGCTCAAGGCCGTGGGCCTCAAGGCTCAGGCCAATGGTCCAACCGGCAGCACCGCTGTGGTAGTCAGCATCAATCCTGGCGCTGGCAGCCAGGTAGATGCGGGATCGACCGTCACCATTACCACGAAGGCCGGCAGCACTGGCGGCGGTACCGGTACCGGAGACGGTGGCAACGGTACTGGCAACGGGGGCGGAACCGGTGAGTGAACCGGTGAGTAGCAAGTAAGCGCCGGGCGTGTATGTGTTGCGCATATGCAACGCAAATAGCGCAACACAAAGGGGAAGGGCTTCTGCGCCCCTCCCCTTTGCTGTATAAAGAGCTATCCCAGCGCAACAATCCCGGGAAGCGTCGCAAAACCAGTACGCAAGCCTCGTTCTAGCGACACATTCCGGGGAGAGTATCGCCGCGCGGAAAAGCTACTTCGTAACTTTGGGCTGGAGGCCGGCGGACTTGGCCACGGCGTTGTCTTGGCCGCAGACCTTAAGCCAGTTGGCCAGCAGACGGTAGCGTCCTGGGTCATCACGGATTCGGGATGGAATTGCACGGCGTACATCGGCTTGCCCTTGACACGCACGCCCTGAATAATGTGGTCGCCTTGCGTCCACGCGGTAACCACCAGCGTATCCGGCACCGAATCGGGCTCGACGGCCAACGAATGGTAGCGGGTGGCGGTCATGGGGTTGGCCACGCCCTCGAAAATCTCGTCATCGATATGTTCCACCAAGCTGGTCTTGCCATGCATGATGGTGGGCGCATGGTCCACAGTGCAGCCGTACACCTCAGCGAGCGCCTGCAAGCCCAGGCACACACCAAACATCGGCACGCCGCTGGCCGCGCACAGGCGAATCATATCCTCACTGGCACCGGATTCGGCCGGAGCGCCAGGGCCGGGAGAAATCAGCACGCCATCGTAACCGTCCAGTACACCCGGCGCGGCTGGGTCGATAGCGTCGTTACGCACCACATCAACAGTGGCGCCAAGGGTTTGCAGATAGCCTACGATCGTGTAGACGAAGGAATCGTAGTTATCCACCACCAAAATATGCGCGGAATCGGTCATAGGGCTCTCCTTGAGGGACGTGTACTGCAAGCCATAGTACTAGGATGCCGTCAGCTCGCTGCCACGAAGTTCGACATCTGCTGTAGGAATGGGATATTGGCGGCGGCCCAAGGGAATCCCCACTGGAACAGCGCCGCGGCGGCTGCGAACAGCAGCAGAGACAGCAGCAGCCATCGAATCGGTGCCACGCCGGGCTGCAGACGCAACAGTCCGCCATAGATGCTGGCATCCGGACGGCGACGCTCACCCGCGCGAATCTCGCGCAGCACCGGCCAGCGCCATGCCACCGCAGCGGCAATGAACAGAACCAGCCACACTACCAGCGCGCCGAATACCACCTTGTCCAGCGAGCCAATGCGGGAAGCGATCGAGGGGGTTTCGGTGGTGGAGAACATCACTGCACCGGACGAATCAGTAGTAGCCAGCTCTTTGGGCACACCATCGGACACTTTGGCCCAGTACGCCAACTCACCATAGCTGATCCATCGATGGGTGGGGGTGGAGTATTTCGGCTCACAGGTGGTCAGTGTGATCATGCGTTTGGTGGGATTGGCAGTGGAGTCTTCCGGATTGGGGCGATCACATGCACGTCCGTGGGCAGTACAATCTCGTACCGGGTGTAGTGGTAGACGTACCAGTAATCTTGGTACGAACGATGATGGGATCGCCTTCCTGCAACTTGTCCACATCGCCCAACGGCTGCCCGTAGCCGTTGCGGTGGCCGGCGACGGCGAAGTTGCCGACCTGCCCCGGCATCTGGGTGGTGTCGTAATGGCCCAGACCGTGGCGATTGAGCTGCTCGAGCGTGGTGCCTTCCACGATGTTGCGGTGCCATTGGGAGCCGAAGCGCGGAATGTAGATCTGCGCAATCAAGTCGCCATATTTCGCGTCTTTCGGCTGTACCGGCGCATCGCCCTCCTGGGCTTTGGCGATGGTGACCGTTCCCCCGTTGTTGCTGGGGTCGCTCCAGTCGACGGACTGGGTGGTTTCGTTCTGGCTCGCTCCGCCTCGACACCGGTCCACCACATCTGCCAGACGATGTACAGGGCGCAAATCACGCAGCGGTAATCAGCAGTTCGGCGCAGATGCCGAGTGCCTGCCAGGCCGGGCTCCGCTGGGGCGAAGACGCGCCGCGTACTGCGGCACGACGGGACCTTGCCCTACTGGCGTTGGCCGGGTCTGCCGCCATTCGTGCGGCATCGTCCTCGGGGAAGGGCTGTACGTCCGACACGGACGCGAGATCAATGGGCGCCGGTACGCCGCTGTTGTGCCTGCCGTGTCTCATTGCTGAGTCTGCTCCTCATCTGTGGTCTTTGACGTATCGACCGTGGCATATTTCAACTGCTGCAGCAAGGCGGCGGTAGCGGGGAACTGAAGGTCCTCGGCATTCTCCACCTTGTAGCCAATGCCAAACGCGGTCACATATTGCTTAAGAATGGTAATGGCTTCGGAGTCGTTCAACGCTGCGCGAAGTCTTTGAGGGTCACCAATCGCGGAAATGGTGAACGGCGGCGAGTATTTCTTACCGTGCAACGACAGCACGTTGCCGGAACAGATGACCGCCGAATTGAACAGCACCCGCTGATCCATAATCATCAGCGCATCGGCACCGCCGGCCCACAAGGCATTCACCACCGATTCGACGTCCTGCTGGTGGATCACGTAATCGTTGATATTGGCGGTCGTGCCGTTGTTGTTGACTGCGTTCTCCCACAACGGAGAATCATCCAGCGTTACCGTTACGCCGCTGCCGCTGAGCGCGGGCAGCATCAGGCTGGAATCCACATTGCTGGAGTCCTTGCCTTGGTTCTGTGTGCTGTCGGTGCCATCGGTGCCATCGGCCTTGAGCGCGTCCGTAAGATTGGCGACCTGTTTGGTCAGATCGCTGACGTCCTGCTGCAGCTGGTTGGCCTCGTCCACGCCTTGCTCCACCAGATCGGCCGTATCGTTGGTGGCGGCAACCGTACGATTGACCCTCACGTTGGTGCTCAGCAGAAAACCGGTCAAGGCAATGACGACGAATACCGCGACACCACCCCATAGGGAGTGCCGTGCACCGTGCTTACCTACATGTCTGGCCATGAATTTCCTGTCTTCTTGCCGACTCTGGTCGCCGCTTTCGAGTGTAGCCACTATTATGACTTTTAGCCTATTGAATGGAGACTATGCTGATGGCTGACGAAGAGCTGCACGAAACCGACTCGAACAACCAGAAGGACTGGCAGAGCGAGACCTCATCCAGCACCGTTGCTGACGAGACCGCCAGCAAAGACACCGAGCAGAACGCAGAGAACGCTTCTGCCGAGGAAGGCGCGGCTTACGGCGTGAATATGGAGCAGGTGCAGGCCGTGCTCAACGCCACTGCCGATAAGGCCACGCTGACCCCGCAGATGCAGCGTATGATGAACCGCCAGGCGGAGAACACCAAGCGCGTTGAAGAAACCATTAAGGCACCAAGTCGAACCCGCGTTGGTTCGTGCCGCTGTTCTGCGCGTTTATGATCATCGGCCTGATTTGGTGCGTGGTGTACTACCTCTCCCCGTCCGGTTCCTGGCCGATTCCGAACATCGGTGCGTGGAACCTCGGCATCGGCTTCGCCCTGATCATGATCGGATTCCTGATGACGATGGGATGGCGCTGAGTTCCGGCTCGTTGCGCTTATCTATCGGTAGATTGTTTTTTCTATCGTTAGGTTGTCCTTAATTCTTATGAGAAAGGCCGACCTCCCGTATGCGGAGGTCGGCCTTTTTCGTGCCTTAGCCTGTTCATCCACAGCTATCCACCACTTATCCACGACTTATCCACTACGTTATCCACAGCCTGTGGATGAATTACACCCATGTAGTTTTCCACCGAATGTGGAAACCATGTGGATAAGTGGTGGATAAGCGGCGTTTCTCGGTGTATATCTCGTGCATAACTTTGGCTTGGCATACATCGCCACAGCGAGGGAACAGTTATACACCCGAGTTATCCACTGCAACAAACCCAATAATACCGCGGCATTCCTAACTTATCCACATAAGTTATCCACAGTCTTATGCACTTTTCTACACACTTGTGCACAAGTCACCATTGTGGATAACTCATTATCGTGGATAACTCGTCATTGCGCGCATCTCATTACTGTGGATATCTTCATACGGCACACACCCACTCGCCGAACGACGATATCCACATCGCTAATATCCACATCGTCGCTTTCCGCACATACATTGATGCCGGGCACTGCATGTTCCGCAATACCCGGCATCAATCGTTTTTTTTTACAGCCATATCAAGCCATATCAAGCCATATCAGTGCAGGGAGCCGAAACTCATCCACCCGTAAGGATTGGCCATATTGCACAACAGAATCAACGCAATGACCAGCACCACCATGGCCCAGCCGTACACCTGCATGCGCCATTTCAGGCTTTTACCGCGCCACGCCGGCACACCACCCACCAGCAGCCATGTGAGTATTCCACCCACTACAAAGCCGCCGACATGCGCCTGCCACGCCACGCCACCGACCACGAACGGCAAGGCGAAGTTCACCGCCATCCAGATCAACATGGAGCGGATATCGGCGCCGATACGGCGATATACCACCAGCAATGATGCAAACAGGCCAAATAAGGCTCCAGAAGCCCCATAGGCTGCCATCTGCCAGCCGATGCCTCCCGGAGCCACCGCAGCCCACACCATAAGTCCCAGGGAGCCGCCAAGGCCGGAAATCACATACAGTCCCAAGAACCGCCAGTGGCCGATCATTCGTTCCAGCACTGGGCCCACGGAATACAGAGCAATCATGTTGAACAGGATATGCAATAGCGAGTTCGGCGCATGCAGGAACATCGAGGTGATGAGCGTCCACGGCTCAGCCACCAGTCTGACCGGAGCCGCCATGCCGAGGTACATCAACCAAGCCCTCAGGCCCGGGGCAATAAATCCCAACAATACCTCCAGTAGCCACACTGCCACGCACGCAACAATCAGCGCCCAGGTCATCACCGGACCACCGCGCTCCCACTGGTATCGAATCTCCCGTTGTGTAGGAATATGCATGCAGCCCACTGTATCGAAGGTCTCGGATGCGTTCCACGCGCCGCGAAGATGCCGAGCCGGCCAAGGGCAGACGGGCGCGGATGAATCGCCCACGAATGTCATTCCACCCAATCGTCACAAACAGCGGCCTAGAATAGGGAGCAGAGTCGGTCTGAATGGGCATACCGACCAGACGATCCCTAGGGAAAGGAGCCGTCATGGAGAACAAGTCTTCTAACGGTTGGAAGTTCTTCGCGCTGCTGTTCGGCGGATTGCTCGCCGCGCTTGTTGGCCTGTACATCTACAAGCAGCAGAACCCGGATTACGATCCGTGGGAGGAGCCGTGGGAGAACAGCTCCTCGCCGGTCGACCTAGGTCTGAATAAGGCCGAGGATGAGGCCGATGACGAGGCGAAAGCCGCCCCGGCCGAAGCCTGATAGGGCGGTCTTTCAACGCAAGAAGCCCCGCAACCGATGGATGTCGGTTGCGGGGCTTCTTATGCTCCGGCGGCCGTCAGGCCAGAGGAGCAGTGTGCCAGATACGTTCCAAATAGTCTTCCATGGAGCGGTCGGAGCTGAAGTAGCCGGAGTTGGCCACGTTGAGCAGGGCCTTGCGGTTCCATTCGAGCTCATCAGCGTAGAGGGCCTCGATCTCGGACTGGATGTCCATGTAGGCGGAGAAGTCGGCCAAGGTCATGAACCAGTCCTTGGTCAGCCAGTCGGCCACGAGCGGGAGTAGGCGTTGCGGTCGCCGTTGGAGAAGGTGCCGTCGGCCACCATATCGATGGCGTGCTTCAGGCGCGGGTCGGCCTCGTAGTAGGAGGCGGGATTGTAGCCCTCGGCGTACTTCTTCTCGACCTCGTCGACGGTCATGCCGAACAGGAAGAAGTTCTCGGCGCCGACGCGCTCACGGATCTCGACGTTCGCGCCATCGAGCGTACCGACGGTCATCGCGCCGTTGAGGGCGAACTTCATGTTGCCGGTACCCGAGGCCTCCTTGCCGGCCTGCGAGATCTGCTCGTCGAGGTCGGTGGCGGGAATCAGGTGCTGGGCGAGGCGCACATTGTAGTTCCACGGGAAGTACACGGCCAGCTTGCCCTTGACGTCCGGATCGTTGTTGACCACGCGGGAGACGTTGTTGATGAGCTGGATGGTCATCTTGGCAGGTAGTAGCCCGGGGCGGCCTTGGCACCGAAGAACACGGTGCGCGGGGTGACGTCCTCGGCCTTGACCTTGCCGGACTTGATGTCGGCGTAGGTGGAGATGACGGACAGGATCTTCAGGGACTGGCGCTTGTACTCGTGCAGGCGCTTAACCATGGTGTTGAACATGGTGTTCGGGTCGAGCTCGAAGCCGTACTCGCGCTTGGCGTAGGCGGCGAAGTCGACCTTGTTGGCCTTCTTGACGGCGGCGAACTTCTTGACGAATTCATCGTCCTTGGCCAGCGGCTCGAGGCCCTTGAGCATCTCCAGGTCGGAGAGCCACTTGTCGGTGCCGAGGCTCTCGGTGATGAGGTCGGACAGGCGCGGGTTGGCGAGCTTGACGAAGCGACGCGGAGTCACGCCGTTGGTCACGTTGGTGAACTTGTCCGGGTAGACGTCGGAGAAGTTCTTGAGGGTGACGTCCTTCAGGAGCTGGGAGTGCAGCTCGGCCACGCCGTTGACGTGGGAGCCGCCGTAGGTGGCCAAGTAGGCCATGCGCACGGCGTCGCCAGTGTAGATGGCCATGTCCTTGATGGTGTTCTTGTCGACGCCCTTGGACTTGAGCTCGTCCTCGAACTGCGCGTTGATCTTCTCGATGATCTCAAGGTGACGCGGCAGCAGCTCGCCGATCAGGCTGGCCGGCCAGACCTCAAGGGCCTCCGGCAGCAGGGTGTGGCAGGTGTAGTTGAAGGTCTTGGTGGTGATGGACCACGCGGTATCCCAGTCGTAGCCGTACTCATCGATGAGGATGCGCATGAGCTCGGGGATGCCGATCACCGGGTGGGTGTCGTTGAGCTGGAAGACGATCTTGTTCGGGAAAGTCGTCAGATCCGGCTTGTCCTGGCCCGGGTAGAAGACGCGGATGGCGTCGTGCAGGGAGGCGGAGACGAAGAAGTACTGCTGCTCAAGGCGCAGTTCCTTGCCGACCTTGGTGGAGTCTTCCGGGTAGAGAATCTTGGAGATGTTCTCGGCCTTGACCTGCGGGGTCACGGCTTCCATGTACTCGGAGCGGTTGAAGGCGAGCAGATCGAACTCGTCGTAGCTCTTGGCGCTCCACAGGCGCAGGGTGTTCACGCGGCCGGACTTGTAGCCGGGGACCAGGTAGTCCACCGGCACGGCGCGCACGGACCATGCGGGCTGCCAGGTCTTGGTGCCGTCGGCGTTCTCGACGACCTTGCCGCCGAAGGAAACCTTCTGGTCGCGGTTGTAGTCGATGTGGCCCCACGGCTCTTCGTTGGCCAGCCAGTAGTCCGGGGTTTCGACCTGCTTGCCGTCCTTGTCGAACTCCTGCTTGAAGATGCCGTACTTGTACTGGATGCCGTAGCCGAAGGCCGGCACGCCCAGCGAGGCGAGGGAGTCGATGAAGCAGGCGGCCAGACGGCCGAGGCCGCCGTTGCCGAGGCCCGGCTCGTATTCGGCGTCGACGACGTCCTGGACCTTGAAGCCGAGGGCTTCCACGGCCTTGTCGAACTGCTCGGTCAGACCGGCGTTGAGCAGCGCGTTGCGCAGCTGCTTACCCATCAGGAATTCTGCGGACAGGTAGCCGACGGCCTTGGTGTTGCCGTTCACGGTGTCGGCCTGGGTCTTGAACCAGGAGTCGGCAAGGTGGTTGCGCACGGCCTTGGATGCGGCGACATACACGTCAGCAGGGGTAGCCTGCTCGGTGGTGACGTTCTGAGTGTATTTCAGTTGTTCACGAATCTCGTCGGCGAATTGTTCCGCCGTGACAGGAGACTTCGGTGCGGTGATTTCGGTCATTCTGACTTTCCTTCCGGGATAAGTGCCCGTGTTTATTATGCCGCGCGATAGGTATCGTCGCACAAACGTAAGCATGAACTCTCCGTAACGACGATGGCGGAGCGTTCTTGCATACGTTCTCATTTAGAGCGTAGCACATGCCCCGATATTCCGCATCACACCGTATGCCATCGTTTGCATTATGAAGATCTTCCGGCTCCGGTGCATGATGGGATACATGGCAGTAATTCTTGAAAAAGACCTGAAACGCGGGCATGACGCGCTGGTGCAATGGCGTGCCGCGGCCCGGGAGCTGGCGGACAACACACCACATCGTCTGACCGTCTCCCCTGTCTTGCCACGCCCGGTGTGGGCGATGGCCGTGCGCTACTCGCTGTTTCTGCTGGAGCGGCGCGCACCCGGCCCTGGCGTGGAGGTGCGTGTCGCGCCGTGGGGGGCGGTCAAAATCTTGGACGGCCCGGAATCGGACCCGCATAACCTGACCCCGCCGGACGTCATCGAGCTGGACCCGGAAGTCTGGCTGCGGCTGCCTGCGGCATCACCACATGGGCAGAGGAAAAGGACGCCGGCCACATCAGCGCGGTCGGCGAGCGCGACGACCTGAGCGACCTGCTGCCGCTGTGAGGCGCGAAGCGTAAGTAAGCCACCAGCGGCGGCACCATCAGCCATAACCACAAATCCCCTTGTGCTCAACCAAGCACAAGGGGATTATTACGAGAAGACCGGCGTTCAGCTCTTCTTGGGCTTGAGCGCGGAAGGCATGGGCATCGGAATCGGCTTGCGCGGGGCCGGCTTCGGTGCGGCAGGCGCGGAGGCCGGGAACTCGCCGCTGGTCGCCTTTGCGGCGGCTTCGGCAGCCCACTTGGCGTACTCGTCGAGGTCATCCTCCTGCGTAGCGGGAGCTGCCTCGGCGGCACCGGAAGCATGGTCATCAGCAGCGGAATCCACATCCTTGTCCGCATACTGGTCATCGATGTCGGCGAACGGGTCAGGAGAGCCCATTCCCGGCTCCTGCTCGCTCAGCTCTTTTGCCAGCTCATCGTAGTCGGTATCGGTGGTCAGGTACTTGAGCTTTCGGGCAATTTTCTGCTGTTTTGCTTTTTGACGTCCGCGGCCCATCTGCCCCCCTGCGATTACTGTGCTGTTCGATTCATCAACAATAGAGAGTACCACTAATAGTGGCTTGTTCGTTGTCGGCTCACACTTTTACCATAAAAAGCGTTTATTTAGGGCATATTCAAAGGATTTTCGCATGACCGACGAGCAGCAACTGACAGCGGCAGGCAATGAGATGAGCGCGAGCTTCCTCGCGGCCAAAAAGCGTTCGGACGAAACGCTCGCCAAGCTGGAGGCCAAGCCGTCGTCCTTCACCATGTTGACCGGCGACCGCCCGACCGGCCGGCTGCACCTCGGCCACTACTTCGGCTCGATCCGTGAGCGTGTCGCCATGCAGGAGCGCGGCGTCAACACGAACATCATCATCGCCGACTACCAGGTGATCACCGACCGCGACACCACCGAGCACATCCAAGACAACGTGCTGAACCTGGTGCTCGACTACATGGCCGCCGGCATCGATCCGAACAAGACCATGATGTTCACCCACTCCGCCGTGCCGGCCGAGAACCAGCTACTGCTGCCGTTCCTGTCCTTGGTCACCGAGCCGAGCTGCACCGCAACCCGACCGTGAAGTCCGAGATGGAGGCGTCCGGCCACGCGCTGACCGGTCTGCTGCTCACCTACGGTGCATCAGGCGTGCGACATCCTCTTCTGCAAGGCCAATGTCGTGCCGATCGGCAAGGACAACCTGCCGCACGTGGAAATCACGCGCACCATCGCCCGCCGTTTCAACGAGCGTTACGCCAAGAAGAACCCGGTGTTCCCGGAGCCGGCCGCCATTCTGTCTGAGGCACCGGAGATTCCGGGTCTCGACGGCCGCAAGATGAGCAAGTCGTACGGCAACTCCATCATGCTGGGCGCCACCGCCGAGGAAACCGCCAAGCTCATCAAGAAGAGCCCGACCGATTCCGAGCGCCGCATCACCTTCGACCCGGTTGCCCGCCCGCAGGTCTCCGCCCTGCTGACCACCGCCGGCCTGGTGACCGGCCGCGACCCGAAGGACATCGCCAAGGAGATCGGTGATTCCGGCGCCGGCGCGCTCAAGGCATACGTCATCGAATCAGTCAACGAGTTCCTGGCCCCGCACCGCGAGCGCCGCGCCGAGCTGGCCAAGGACATGGATTCCATTCGTGACATCCTGCACGACGCAACAAGCGCGCCAACGCCATCGCCGAGGAGACCCTCGACCAGGTGCGCGAGGCCATGGGCATGAAGTACTGATTTTCCCGCCGCTCGTAGCAAGACGCCGTGTCAGCCCCAACTGGGCAACTGACACGGCGTTTTTGTATTGCGGCGTCTGCTGTGTCCTATCTTCACTTCGAGGGGCGGATTTCTTGTTTTTCCGTGCAACGCGGCTATCAAGACGGACCTCTGTTCACTTCATGCCGATGGCTTGCATCAATACGTACGCTCCCCGCACAGCAATGTCATTACGACGTGTTGCGGCATAGCGCGCATGGCTTCCGGAGTATCGGCGGCGTATGGGTCGGCGTCCAGCAACACCACATCGGCCGGGTCGCCGGATGCAAGGCGGTCACGGCCAGTGGCGGTCGAGGCTGCCAGCGAGGTATGCACATCGAGCACTGCTCGGGCTGGAACGGCTCGCGGTCAGAGCTTTCGGTGCCGAGCACGGCGGCGGAAATGGCCAGCCACGGGTCCAGCGGGGCCACGGGCGCATCCGAGCCCATGCGCAGCGTGGTACCGGCGTCGTGGAGGGCCCTGAACGGATAAGGGATGCCGGCCGGGTTGGCCCAGAAACGGGTGATGACGTCGCGGTCATCCATGGCGTGCTGCGGCTGGATGCTGGCCGTGAGCCCCAGCTCGGCGAAACGCGGGATATCGACGGGTTTGAGCATCTGCGCATGCTCGATCGATCCATGTGCGTGCGTGGCGGCGACTGCGTTGAGCGCAATGGTGTTCGCTTCGTCGCCAATGGCGTGGCAGGCAATGTCGAAGCCATGCTCGGTGGCTAGGCGCATATAGTCTTCGATTTGCTGCGGCGTGTAGCTCAGCGTGCCATACGTCAGCGGCTCGATGCCCGAATACGGCGTGGAGCAGTAGGCGGAGCGGGTGTTGAGCGATCCGTCCGAGATGAACTTCATGGCGCCCACATGGCCAAGCCCGGCGCTGCCCGGCAATTCCTTGCCGGTATGCCAACCCGCGTCAATGGCGGCTCGCAACCGCTCGGGGTATACACCGGCGTCCACGCGCAAACCGTTAATGCCAGCCGCGAAACGATTGATCCATGTATCGATGTTTTCGGCCATTTCATAATCGCGGATGCCCACCACGCCCTTGCTTGCGGCGTCCTGTTCGGCCTCGCGCAGCAGACGGTCAGTCTCTTCAGCAGCGCCCGGCGCCTTGTCGAAGGCGGTGTAGGCGTTGAACCATTCGAGTTCACCGACCAGACCGGATTCGTCCACATGTACGCCAAGCCTGCGGGCCGCGGCGGAATTCACCCATCCGCAGTGCATGTCCGCGCTGGAGAGGGCCACCGGCTGTTCGCCGGTCACGGCGTCAATTGCGGCCAGTGTGGGCTGCTCGTCGTCGGCCCACAGCGAGTGACGGAATCGCATGCCCACCACGAAGGCATCTGGGTCAAGCGTGCCGGCGGCGCGGCGCTCATCCAGATGACGGCGCAACATGTCCATCGCTTCGGCGGCGGAACGGGCATTGATGAGGTCCAGTCGGCCCAGCGTCTTAGCCATTGCGTGAAGTGCGTGTGGCAGTCCCACAGGCCGGGAATAACCCACAGGCCGTCGGCGTCGATGGTGGTTTCGTCAGCAGGTGCGGAGGCCGACGTTGGGATTGAGACGCCGCCAGAAGCAATGGCATTCGTCGCGTATGCCAACGATGTCGTATGCGCCTTAGTCTGCATCGTGCCGTCCGAAGCCGAGACCGTTCCAGCAGGGCCGACAGACGCAACAACCCCATCGCGAAGCACCACATCCACGCGGTCCTGAGACCCCGGAACACCGGCATTGACAATACGCACCAAGCTACTCATACCGGCCATCATGCCACCTTTGCATGAACGCATGGAGATTCGTCCAAGTTGAATCGCGCCGTCGACGGCGATTCCCGCTGGCTGCCTGCAAACCCCTACGTTCCATGTAATTGCGGGATGGCCTGCAACTGCGATGAACACCCATAGTTTATCCACCGACTTATCCACATTTATCCACCGAAAAATTGGGGCGGTAGACAGGGCCGGTAGCCGGACTCTACACTGCGAGGACAAAGCGAACATCACGAAGGGGTGATCATCATGGGTAGCTCAACGGCATTGACCGAGCCGACAATGCAGAAGTACCAACGAATGCAGACGTGCGCAGATGTTCAACGACGAAGCGCATGGCGCCCACCCTATGCCCTGACAACAGCGTTGGAGCTTTTGTCAATTGAAGTACCCCGCATATCAAGCAAACACAGAGGCCTTGCAACTACAACCATTGTTGCGGTTCCACACGCCAATGACAAACGGCACATTGTGGGGTCAAAGTGGTTGTATGGCCTTTTCCACTAGACACGGTCATAATCGAGGGACAATTCACATGCACTTCACCAGCTTGCACATGGGCCATGTTCTCCACGTATCTCGAACTTGAAGAACTCATCGTTCTCGCTGATTCCATGATGCGACGAGATCGAAGGCTCTGCAGAACAACCATCGACGCCCTTTCTCTGTATCTCGATGAGGCCGAGGCCCAGGTGCGAGCCGACAAAGAGAATGGCACCAATTCGTATTTGTTCCGCGGGTATAACAAATGCCGTCGCGCCCTACTTTTGGCGCGCGCGGGCACAGATTCCTCCATGGAAACACGAACTCGTTTGGTTCTCTTGAAATACGGTCTGAATTGCCCGCAGGTGAATTATCCAATATTCGTAGGAAACAACACCAGACCCATATATCTCGATCTTGCATACCCTGAATTCAAGATATGTATCGAATACGAAGGCTCTCATCATGCCGGGCAATGGCTGAATGACGCGAGACGCCGCCAGATGATCGAAGATGCTGGCTGGAAGTACATTCAAGTCACCAAATTAGATATTGGCGACGAAGCGGGAGAAGAGGCCCTTGCCCGAAGAGTTGCCGAAAGGATACAGGAGGTTACGGGCAAAACGGTCCAGCTCACGATGCGGCAAACTACCCAGCAAATTAGCGATGTCCGAAAGCTACGCCGTATTCCACTGTACAAACGGCTGAAATTCGAGCCTCTGCTGCCAATTATTCCGACGACGCAGGAATAATAAGCCCGGTAGAGTCAGTCCGCACCGTCCGCACCGCGCTACGGTATTCAAAACCCATTTCAAGGGCTGATTTGGCCTCCGCCGGAGGTCTACTTCCGTTTCAAGGGCTGATCATCCGGTAGACCACGTGTATCAATGCCCTTACGTCAACGCCATTCCGCCGTTTTGGAGCCGCGTCTACTCAGGCATCAGCCCTTGAAACGGAAGTAGATCTCTCCAGAACGTCAAATCAGCCCTCGAAGTCCGTTTTGGCCTCAATGGTTCCTGCCGAACCACAAAAAAGCCACTCCTCTGCCATACGAGCCGACCGCACAGCAGGCACGTGTCATTTGCCGCTGCGGACCTCGGACTCCATGGCTTCCATGGGCTCGTCGACGAGCACGGTGCCGGACGGCAGGGTGCCGGGCAGCGGATCGTCCATGTAGTGGTCGAATTCGTAGAGCATGCGCTTGTTCGGCTTGGCGGTCAGCAACGAAACCACCACGATGAACAGCAGCGAAATGATGAACGCCGGCAGCAGCTCATAGATGGCGAATACGCCGCCCAAGGGCTTGACGAGGTTGTGCCAGATCAGCACGGCCGCCGTGCCGGACAGCATGCCGGCCACGGCGCCGGCCTTGTTGGCGCGACGCCAGTATAGCGAGCACAGCATCAACGGGCCGAATGAGGCACCAAGCCCGGCCCACGCGTAAGACACCACCTGGAAGATCGACGAGTTCTGGTCGTATGCCACCAGAATGCCGAACAGGAACATGACCACCAGCGTGGCCCTGGCCACAATCATGACCTGCTTGTCGGTGGCCTTGCGGTGCAGCAGCCCGCGGAAGATGTTCTCGCCCATGGCCGAAGCGCCGATGATCAGATACGAGGAGCTGGAGCTCATCGAGGCCGCGAAAATGCCGGAGACCACCACGCCGCACATGAAGCTCGGCAGCAGGGTCTGCGCCAGCACGATGAAGATGGTTTCCGCATCGGTGGAGGTCAGCAGTTCGGTGGGCATCATCGCACGCCCCACCAAGCCGATGCACACTGCGCAACCCAGCGAAATCACACACCAGGAGGTGGCGATGATTCGGGACTTGCGCACTTCTTCCACGCTGCGGATGGACAGGAAGCGCACCAGCACCTGCGGCATACCGAAGTAACCCAGGCCCCACGCCAGCATGGAGATGATGGTGATGATGCCGTAGTCGGAGGCGCGCCGAACACGGCCTTGCCCGCCTCGACGAGCTGCTGGCCGGTGGCCGGGTCCAGCTTGGGCGCGGCCACCTGCGTGCCGGACAGGTAGCCGGGGATGGCACGCAGGAATTCCACGGTGTTGTCGACACCGCCCGCGCTGGCCACGGTGCCGATGAACACCACCGCGAGCGCGAAGAACATGAGCATGCCTTGAATGAAGTCGGTCATCACCACCGACAAGTAGCCGCCCACCACGGTGTAGACGAACACGACCACCGCGCCGATGATCATCATGACGTGGTAGTCGAAACCGAACAACGTGGCGAACAGCTTGCCCACGGTCACGAAGCAGCTGCCCACGTACACGCTGAAGAACACCAGGATGATCACGGCCGCGATGGTGGAGATCACGCCCTTCTTGTCATGGAAACGCTTGGCGAAGAAGTCAGGAATGGTGATGGCATCGTCGGTCACTACCGAGTAGCGGCGCAGTCGCCGGGCCACAAGCTTCCAGTTGAGATAGGTGCCGAGCGCCAGTCCGACGGCGGTCCACATCGGGTCGGCCGCACCAGTGAAGTAGGCCAGGCCCGGCAGGCCCATCAGCAGCCAGCCGCTCATGTCGGAGGCTTCGGCGCTCAGGGCCGTGAGCCACGGCCCCACGCCGCGCCCGCCCGCAAAGTATTCCTTGGAGGAGGAGTTGGAGCGTTTGGAGTAGATGAATCCGATGGACAGCATGGCCGCAAAATAGATGACCATGGCCAGCAGAATCCAGAAATCGTTGGCCAACTGCGCCCCTCCTCAATCATGACGCCAAGCGGCTACCGCCATGGCAGAACTATGTGCTGATATGCGATTGACGCCGGAGCGGCGTCATACAGACCGTCACAGCCGTGAATACGGCCGCAACGCACTTCGCCTGATGGTAGTGGATACAAGGCTCAAGCACCTTCCACCGTTTCCATACTGAGACGCTGTTTTATCCGAGCTCCCCCACCTGAGGAGAGCCAAGATGACGGTCAGATGTCGTAGCGCCAGGACTTGTCGGTCACCACGCGGGCCATCGCCAAGCCGATCGGCAGACAGATAATCACCATGAACGCACGGAACGCCCAGTCCAGCGCATTCATGGTCTGGAAGCTGCCGAGGTACCACATGGCACGATACATATACAGACCGGGCACCATGATCACGATCGACGGCACGGTCAGGCAGATGCGCGGGTAGCCGAGGTGCGGCGGTAGCCAGCCACGTCGCACGGATGAACGCCACACCGATGCCAGAATGCCCGCCAGAAACGCGCCGATGAAGGTAGCCATCTCGGGTGCCACGTTGAAGTCTTGCAATTCCAAGCGCAGCGTGTCCGTGATCGCACCGATCAGGGCGGCGGTCAGGCACATGCGCTGCGGCGAATTGAACAGCACGGAGAAGCCCCACACGCCGACGAACGCCGCCACGAATCGCAGCAATCCGTTGACCCACGGGTCAAGCCCCAGTGGCTCAAAGCCTTCCGGGTGCAGGTGCACCATCACGGCCACGGCCCAGCCTGCCAGCGTGGCCATCAGGATGATGCACAGCACGTACGCCACGCGCTGGATGCCCGAGGGGAAGTCGATTTTCGCCATGTCGAGTCCGCCTGTGATGAGCGGGAAACCGGGGATCACGAACAGCATGGCGCCGATGTAGGCCGTATCGTGCGAGAGCGCGACTGGGTCGAAAATGCCGATGAGTCGCAGGGTGCCGGTGCAGGCGAGCGCCGCCGCGGCCACACACACAAAGGTGACGAAGAACTGGTTCAGATGGTATGCAAACAGCCGGCGACGCATCCACTGGCCAAGGCCCGCGCCCACGAACGCACCGATCATGTCGTATGGGCCGCCGCCGAGCAGGAACACGAAGGCCGCGCAGGCTAGGGCGGAGGCCAGACCGGAGAACCACGGCTTGTACAGCGGCTTGCGGCGCTCAATCAGATCGAGTCGCTCGTGCGCCTGCCGCACGGTGATACCGCCCTTGGCCTTCTCTTCGTCGGAGCGCTCGTTGAAGTGTTCGGCGTATTCCTTGGGCACGCGATTCTTACGCTTCGTACTGCTTGCAGCAGGGCTTTCGGCGGTTGCGCCGTTCGCCGCGTTCGCCGATTCAACCGACTCATTGGAGTCACCGGTAAACACTTCGGCATCGTCGTAGGCCTTCTCTTCGGCCGCTTTGTCTTCGACCGGAGTGACTTCCGCGCTGTCCGCCAAAAGTCGGTGGGCTTCTTCATTGTCATCGTCCAAGGACTTGGCCACGGAGGTCACGAGTACCTTGGTTTTCAACGCAAGATCCAGCGCCTCGTCACGCTGCCGTTGCCGCCTCAGCCTCGGCCTTGGCACGTTCGCGCAGGCGCTTGGCCAGATCGGCAGAATACTGCGAAGCGTCACGTTCGTCCAAATGCTTGACCACGCCATCGGACAGTTGCGAATCGACGTGATACATCGACCCTTGCCGAGATTCACGGAGAACCAGTCGGCGAAATGTTCCAGCAGCCAGATACGTTCGGTGTTCACGCCGGTGGTCGGCAAATCCACGACTTCGGTGATGCGGTTACGACCATCCGTGCAGGTGGCCTCGATATCCGTCAGGTTCACGTCGGCGCGTACGTGCACGCCCAGCGGGTAGGCGATGCGGTGCATCATCTCACGCACGCGGAAGGAGCCGGTGCCGGCTCCCAGGTCCAGCATGCCGACTCGTACAATCACGCTGGCTTTGGCGGCGATACCGGCGTCCACCACCGGTTTTTCCCAATCGCGTGCAATATCTTCCATGTCCAGCGGAATGGAGTGGGTGTGGAATTTACGTACAGCCGTTGCGCCTTTCGCTTCGGGCGCACTTTTTTTCTTCTGTTCGCTCACATCCTTCATTACTACTCCCTGCCTTCCCCGCCAGCAATCGTAAGGCGCTCAAATCTTCCGCGAATCGGACAGTGTCTCATATGCTGTCCGATATTCGGTCTCTATAGGTGGACAACTTGGCGCACTATATGGACTTCGTAACGTAAAAAGCGATTTCGCGGGGATACACTATTGCCCACACAACAACCACGTTGAATATGGGCTGTGGGCTCGCAACGACTGGTCTCAACAACTGCGGAGGAGCCGCAGACGACCAGTAGACCGAGCAACCTGTTATTCGGCAAAGGAGGTTATATGGCAACACCTGAAGAACAGATCACTCCCGCTGACGCCGCCATCGTCACTACCGGGACCGGCCGAAAGGGCCCGGAGGAGCATGATCTTCCCGAAAGCCTGAAGTACGACATGGATCTGTGTCTTGAGATCCTGCGTAACGTACTGGGCGAATACAACCCCGAACTGCTGTCTACGTTCGACACCGTGCGTCATTACGCGGTGGAGGCCAGCGCCGAGCATTTCGCCGAGCTGAAGGATCCGAACCCCGACCAGGATGGCCTGAAGGAGGCCGTGAACGTCATCGACAACATGACGTTGCACGACGCCCAGCTGCTGGCCCGCGCGTTCGCCACGTATTTCCATCTGGCAAACCTGTCCGAGGAGAACTACCGCGTTTCCGTGCTCCACGAGCGCGAGAACAACGTGCCCGTTGACCAGGCGGTCGACCCGATCAACGAGCTCACCGTCGCTTACCACCAGCTCATCAATGAGACTGGCCCGGCCAAGGCCAAGGAACTGCTCAACCAGCTCGAATTCCACCCCGTCTTCACGGCGCACCCCACTGAGGCCCGTCGTAAGGCCGTGGAAGGCAAGATTCGCCGCGTTTCCGAATTGCTTGAGGAGTACAAGCGCCTCGGCGGCTCGGATAAGAAGGAATGCCTGCGCCGTCTCTACAACGAGATCGACGCCCTGTTCCGCACTTCTCCAATCGCGCTGAAGAAGCCGACCCCGGTTGAGGAAGCGGACACAATTCTCGACATCTTCGACAACACGCTGTTCAACACCATCCCCAAGGTTTACCGTCGCTTCGACGACTGGGTCCTGGGCGATAAGGCCGGTCTCGTCGAGCCCGCTTGCCCCGCGTTCTTCCACCCGGGCAGCTGGATCGGCTCCGACCGCGACGGTAACCCGAACGTCACCGCCAAGGTGAGCCGCGCCGTGGCCCGCAAGTTCTCCGATCACGTGATCGCCGCCCTTGAGCAAGCCACCCGCACCGTCGGCCGCAACCTCACGATGGAAGCCGAGACCACGCCGCCGAGCGCCGAGCTCAAGAACCTCTGGAGCCACCAGAAGGAAATGAGCGAGCGTCTGACCGACAAGGCCGCCCTGATCTCCACCAAGGAGATGCACCGCGCGGTCATGCTGGTGATGGCCGACCGTCTGCACTACACCATCGAACGCGATGCCGACCTCATGTACCACTCCTGCGACAACTTCCTCGCCGACCTCAAGGTGGTCCAGCGTTCGCTGGCCGCCGCCGGCGCCAAGCGTTCCGCTTACGGCCCGCTGCAGGATCTGATCTGGCAGACCGAGACCTTCGGCTTCCACATGGTGGAGATGGAGTTCCGTCAGCACTCCGTGGTGCACGCCCGCGCCCTTGCGGATATCCGCGAGCACGGCCTGCATGGCGAGCGCGGCGAACTGCAGCCGATGACGCACGAGGTGCTCGACACCTTCCGCGCCCTCGGCGCCATCCAGAAGCGCAACGGCCTCAAGGCCGCCCGCCGCTACATCATCTCCTTCACCAAGAGCGCCCAGAACATCAAGGATGTCTACGAGCTCAACCGCTTGGCCTTCTCTCACCCGGAGGACGTGCCCACCATCGACGTGATCCCGCTGTTCGAGCAGCTTGAGGATCTGCAGAACTCGGTGGATGTGCTCGAGGAAATGATCAAGATCCCCGAGGTCCAGGCTCGTCTGAAGCCACCGGCAACAAGCTCGAGGTCATGCTCGGCTACTCCGACTCCTCGAAGGACGCCGGCCCGACCTCCGCCACGCTGGCCCTGCACTCCGCTCAGGAGCGCATCGCCAAGTGGGCTGAGTCGCACGACATCGACCTGACCTGTTCCATGCCGCGGCG
>ENA-OQDE01000255-OQDE01000255.1-human-gut-metagenome-genome-assembly--contig:-NODE-255-length-34717-cov-5.466435_pt1 | contig 34717 bp, 44 predicted proteins | sample MGYA00242768_ERZ504595 | MGnify/ENA primary metagenome ERZ504595 (study PRJEB26092, sample SAMD00036307) | human gut metagenome | host: Homo sapiens | study: EMG produced TPA metagenomics assembly of... | reverse complement strand
TGCTGTCAACAAACATAAAAAAATGATATGTTGTTTACGGACGTAGTAATCACTGCGCGAGTGGAAAGGAGATTGGTTCATGGATACGAACGATATTTCAGCATGCGAAAGACTTGTCATGAAAGTTATCTGGGATTCAACAGAGGATCTGGCATTACAGGATATCATGAACAGAGTAAATCAGGAGAACGGAAAAAGCTGGAAGCCACAGACGGTTTCTACTTTTCTGGCAAGACTGGTTAAGAAATCATTTTTAACAGTTTACCGCAAGGGAAGATATTCATTCTATCAGCTGCAGTAAGCAAGGAAGATTTCTGGAAAGCAACCGTACAGGAGAACGCAAGATTCTTTGATAAAGGAGATATGGCTGCGTTTGCCTGCCATCTTTGCGAGGATGCGCTTACCAAGGAAGAGGTTCAGGTACTCAAGAAAAAATTAGATGAACTTAATTAGTCAGATATTTTTGATTATCTTGATTGCCTGTTTTACAGGTACGGTCAGTCTGGGGTTCTGGAGAGTATTTCAGCCGCTTTTGCTGAAACGGGATCCCAGACTGGTATATGCGACTTTGCGGTTTGTATGTATGATGTACATAGTACCGTTTGGTTATCTGATCGTCAGGCTGACCTGGCATGGATATCTGCGGACGGAAAGCATATGGAAACCTAATTTTGAGATGGCAGGAGATATGGATCTTGTGTTTGGGATAGCCGGAATTATCTGGCTGGTCTTTCTGATCAAAAATGTCGCAGACAGCATGGTTGAATTTATTCGCTGGAAAAGACTTTGCAGATACAGAATACCTGTGGCAGATGAACAGGTCTGTGCAGAGTTTCTGAAAGTGAAAAATATGCTCCATATCCATCGGAAGATAGGAATTTATTATAGCAGTTCCATTCAGAGCCCGATGGTGACAGGAGTATTCCAATATAATATCTTATTACCGAAGGATCACTACAGTAGAGAAGAACTGACGGTGATCTTTTGTCATGAACTGGTACATTGTAAGCATAATGACCCTTTCTTTAAAATTTGCAGCATTTATATCGGTGCGATGCAGCATATGACCTCCGGGGCAAAACATATTTTGCCGTGGATCAATGAGTGGAGTGAATGTGCCTGTGACGTGTCGGCAGTCTGCGCATTGCGTGATGTGGTAACGCCCAGACGTTATTTTGAAGTGATCGTAGATCTGATGGAGCGCATGCCGGAGAATTCAAAGCCGGATTATATTTTTTCTACCTATATGAGAGCCAGCAGAGTTTGGGAAGGAGAATAGAGTATATGAAAAAATATGTGAAAGCCAGAAGAGGGGCAAAAATATCAGCATTTGTACTGTCGTTTTTATTTGTGGTAACTTCAATGACCACAACCTATGCAGCAAGTTATGGAGCAGCGGGTGTGCATGACGAATTGTATCAGGAGTCAGAGCCTATGCAGGGCGAATTATCAAGTGAGATGAAATTGGAAGAAGTGTATGTTTCTGCATCCGAGGATAATGATTATTCACGTATCAAATATGCAAAGCCGGATTTCAACCCGGTTGCACCATCTTTGAATGCCAACGAGACGGTATCATTTAACTGGACAGTAGAACCGGGAACACGCTTCTGTTCCGGTAAATTTAAAGTGTCAAGTGGACAGAAAATTGTAATTTCTGCATCAACGTCACCGAGTACACAGACCTGTTGGATCGGTATCATGGATCCGCACAACAATGTGCGCTATGTAGAGGGAAAAGGTGCATTAGCACATGCATTTACGGTTTCAGAGACGGGAAAATATCGTGCATTTGTACAAAATCGTGGAACAAAAAATGTAACAGCAGCTGGTGGTTACTATTTTGAGTAAGTAATTCATTTAGCAACTAAAAAGAAAGAGGCGGGAACCTCTTATCTTTTTAACTCAACACACTACAACTGAAATTGACGTTTAACAACAACTTATATTGAAAAAGTATAATCGGGTGAAATCCGGGAGATTTCATCAGTCTATTTCAAAGTAACAGAATTAGGAGCGGTAGAAAAATCAAATACCGTTCCTTTTTTCTGCAAAGAACTTTTTAAGGTACTGGCAGGGAAATCCGGGTTGTCCGTGATGGAGGAAGGAGCGTCGATAAAGGCATAGGAGCACCTGCAGCCTCGTAAAATTCATCGGAAAATGACCAGTTTCCGTGATGTCCGGTCTGGATATAATCGCAGGAAATATCGTTCCGGTAAGTACCAAGCAGATAGTCATTCATATCATATTTGATATCAGAGCAGAATAACATACTGTTTTGTGCCCCGCTGATCTTAAACAGCAAAGAGGCATTGTTCTGATAGTCTTTTCATCCCCGACAGTAGAAAGAACAGATTCATCCCAGGCATTAAAAACAGAGAGTGTCAGATGACCGGCAAGTGTGATCACATCGCCACGTTTTAAATGTGTGAGATTATCAGCATCTTTCGTCAGCGCGTGGAACGTTTCCATGACCGTGATATCATCGTAAGGTTCACCGGCAGCTTCGATGAAATCATAATCAAAACCGTTGTCATAAATATTTTTTATGGTGATATCTCCCGGATTGGCATAGATAACATTGAATGCACCGGCATGATCCTGGTGCGGATGGGAAATGATCCATGCGTCTACGGTGTTGTTGTGTTTCGCAATCACTTTCCGGACAGCATCGGCATTGCCTGCCCAGCCTCCGTCGATGATGATCAAAGTGTCATCGTTTGAAATCGTATAAAAAGTGCCCTGGACACCGGTCGCATCCGCATACTGCGTGATGAGATATTCCGTGGCAGGATCCGGTATGTGGCCGGTAGAGTCCATCCGGCTTTTCTGATAAGAAAACCATGCTGCACCGCTAAGCAGCAGGGCAGATAAAATTAAAAGAATGGTGGACAGTAAATTTTTCTTCTTCATAAAAATCCTCATTTCCTGGGTTGTTTACCATTTTTTCTTTATTCCAAATACTCCTCAATGCTTCTTTATACATTAGCAAAAAACAGGCGTGTTGTAAATTGCAGACATGGTTAAAATCTCAAACTTGCATGATACTACAGAAAATGGTAGTATAAAACAATATGGAGTATTTTTGACTTTTGAATGGAAAGGCAGGAGGAATACGATGAAAATTGCAATCGCAGGAACAGGATACGTTGGTTTGTCCAATGCAATTTTATTAGCGCAGCATCATGAGGTGACTGCAGTTGATATAATAGAAGAAAAAGTGGAGATGATCAATCAGCGCAGATCACCGCTGGTGGATCGTGAGATTGAGGATTATCTGGCAAATGCAAAACTGGATCTGACTGCAACGACAGACGGTGTACATGCATATGAAAACGCAGATTATGTTATTATCTCGACACCGACAAATTATGATGAAAAGAAAAATTATTTTGACACCTCATCCGTTGAGGAAGTATTAGAACTGGTCTTAAAGGTAAATCCGCATGCGTGATTGTCATCAAATCCACGATCCCGGTCGGTTATACACAGTCTGTGTGTGAGAAGTATCACACGGATCGTATTCTTTTCTCACCAGAGTTTTTACGGGAAGGACAGGCGTTAAAAGATAATCTTTATCCTTCAAGGATCATTGTCGGTTCGAAAGAGGGAAGCAGTGAGATGAAAAAAGCAGCGGAGAAATTTGCACATCTGCTGCAGGAGGGTGCAATCAAGGAAGATATCCCGACACTTCTGACGAACCTTACGGAAGCGGAGGCAGTGAAACTTTTTGCAAACACATACCTTGCACTCCGTGTTTCATTTTTCAATGAACTTGATACGTTTGCTGCCATGAAAGGACTGGACGCAAAGCAGATTATTGAGGGAATCGGACTTGATCCGAGAATCGGAATGCAGTACAACAACCCTTCCTTTGGATATGGCGGTTACTGTCTGCCGAAAGATACCAAGCAGCTTCTGGCAAACTATGACAATGTGCCGAATAATATTGTTGGTGCGATCGTTGATGCAAACCGGACAAGAAAAGATTTTATAGCAGAACAGATCCTTGAGAAAAATCCGAAGACGGTCGGCATTTACCGTCTTGCGATGAAGGCAAATTCGGATAATTACAGGCAGAGTTCTATTTTAGGGGTTATGGAGCGTATTCGTGCAAAGGGTGTGAACATTGTCATTTATGATCCGTCATTAAAGACAGATACGTTTGAAAATTCCAAAGTGATCCGTGATTTTGATGAGTTTTGTAATATGAGTGATGTGATCGTGGCAAACCGTATGGATAACATGTTGTCAGATGTAAAAGAAAAGGTGTATACAAGAGACATTTATTTCAGAGACTGATTGGAAGGACCGCATATGGATACACATAAATTTTTTGTGGAAAAACTCAGATTCCATCTGAATGAACCGGATATGCTGGTGTTCGTCGGCTGGTTTTATGACGGAAAAGCATCAGGCAGGGAAGTTCAGGCTTATCTGGATGGCGAAAAGCTGCCGGCTGCCCTTACAGTAAACAAAGGTGCTGAGGTTCGCCAGAAATATCTTGGGACGATCAATGAAATCAATGAGGAAGTTGTCGGGATCGTGACGCTGCCGAAAGACTGGCGTGAAAAAAAGAAGTTTGAAATTTTTACGGATGACGGAGAAAGTAAAAAAAGAGCGTATGCTGTTTCAACCGGAAAACTGCGCGTAAGGGAAAGCAGACTGGAATATTATATTGAAAACTGCCACCGCGATGAGGACACCGTGACGGTGACCGGCTGGTGCATGGGGGCAGGAGAAGTGAATCTTTATCTGCTGGATAACCGCAGACAGAAGCTTCAGGTAAAGACGGATCACTATTTCCGGAAAGATCTGCTCTCTGTATTTCCGGAATGCGACATACAGGCAAAACCAGGGTTTATGATCCAGGCGTCGATTCCGCGAAAGGATGATAACAAAAAGTTTTTCCTTGAAATGCGCAATGCAGAACATTACTCCCGCACCCGGTTAAGAAAGTGGGATGATGGAGGCAGATGGCAGTATATTCTGGAAAAATCACAGGATGCACTCCGCTATTTAGAGCGGAACGGACTGTCTGCAACGATCTACAAGATCGAAAATAAATTAGGGGGGAAATCGGAAACCACATATGACGCATGGTGTCAAAAATATGATGTAAAAAAAGAAGAACTTGAGGAACAGAGAAAAAAGACATTTTCTTATCAGCCTTTGTTTTCCGTCGTTGTGCCGCTGTATCGGACAAAACCGGAATTTTTAAAAGAAATGATCGGATCCATACAGGCACAGACTTATGGTAACTGGCAGTTATGCTTAGCGGACGCAGTCTGTCAGGGGATGATGCGGGGACTGCGGAAAACGGACAGGTACCTGTAACGGAGCTGACACCGCTCTTAGAGCAGTATGCCAAAGCGGATAAAAGGATTACATTTACAACACTTCCAAAGAATCTTGGAATATCCGGCAATACGAACGCAGCGCTTGCACTGGCAGCAGGTGACTATATCGTCCTGGCTGACCATGATGATATTGTTCCTGCGAATGCGCTCTATGAACTGGCAGATGCATTAAATCAGGATCGCAGTATTGATGTCTTATATTCAGACGAAGATAAGATCAGCATGGATGGAAAAAAGAGATTTGAACCTCATTTTAAACCGGATTTTGATCTCGATCTTTTGTGCAGTGTCAATTATATCTGTCACCTGTTTGCGGCTAAAAAAGAGCTTGTGGATATGGCAGGTGGATTTTGCAGTGAATATGACGGGGCACAGGATCTTGATTTTATCTTAAGATGTTGTGAGAATGCGAAGAATATCAGACATATTCCAAAGATTTTGTATCACTGGAGATGTCATATGCAGTCTACGGCTGCAAATCCGGAGAGCAAGCTGTATGCATTCGAGGCAGGAAGACGTGCGATAGAGGCACATTATAGCAGGATTGGGGTTCCGGCAGCTGTGGAAAATGCAGCATTTTACGGGATGTACCGGACAAAATATGACTGGAAGGAAAAACCGCTGGTATCGATCATTATTCCAAATAAAGATCACAGGAAAGATTTAGAAACATGCGTTAATTCCATTTTCGAAAAAACCACTTACCCGAACATCGAGTTTATTATTGTAGAAAATAACAGTACCGAGCAGGAAACCTTTGATTATTACAAAGATCTTGAGACAATGCGTGAAAATGTACATGTTGTTTTTTATGAGGGTGGCTTTAATTATTCAAAGATCAACAATTTCGGTGCGGATGCCGCAAAGGGTTCGTATCTGTTACTCCTCAACAATGATACGGAAATGATCGACGGTGGCGCGATCGGTGAGATGTTAGGTTATTGTATGCGCGGGGATGTTGGAATTGTCGGTGCAAAGCTGTTATACGAGGATGAGACGATCCAGCATGCCGGAGTCGTTTTAGGATTTGGCGGGACCGCGGGACATGCATTTATCGGCAAACCGCGTTACGATACCGGTTATTTTGGCAGAATTTTGTGTGCGCAGGATTATTCGGCTGTCACTGCGGCCTGTATGATGGTAAAACGCAGTGTGTTTGATGAGGTCGGCGGACTGACGGAAGAACTTGCGGTTGCATTTAATGACATTGATTTTTGTCTGAAAGTGCGCAAAACAGGAAAACTTGTGGTCTATGATCCATATGCAGAGTGGTTCCATTATGAGTCGAAATCCAGAGGATATGAGGATTCACCGGAAAAAGTGGAGCGGTTTAATGACGAGGTGGATACACTGCTTCGTTCATGGAGAGAGATCATTGAGCAGGGAGATCCGTATTATAATCCGAACCTGACACTGGATAATTCAGATTTTTCCCTGCGCAAATAGGCAGTAAGAAAGAAGAGAGGCAGCAGTTCCTATGATGAAAGTATTTATTTGCCCGGAATGCGGATGGATGCGTGTCGTATCAAGACGCAAAGATGTGGAGTGCTTTAAATGTGGAAACGAGCAGATGACGCTGGCAAAGGTGGATTTTGACGCATTCACCTCAATGTCGGAGGAGGAACGAAAGGATTACGCAAACGGATGGCTCTATATCCATCAGAAAGCGAAAAAATAAACATGAAGTCAATTTTTCAGAAAATAACCGTTCAGAAAGTTGTGAAGGGATTCCGCTATCTGAAACATTATGGATGGAAAGAATTTATCATCCGTCTCCAGGAAAAGATGGAGGCAGAAAATATTCCGTATGAGCCATGGTATGAAAAACATAAGGCGACAGCGGAGCAGATAGAGAAACAGAAAAAGCAGGCAGAAAAATGGAACGATGCGCCAAAGATCAGTATCGTGGTGCCGCTTTTTAAGACACCGGAAACTTTTCTGCGTGCGATGATAGAGTCCGTACAGGCGCAGACCTATGGCAACTGGCAGTTATGCCTTGCGGATGGAAGCGGAGCCGGGGATGAAGATGCGGATCCTAAAGCGTCTTTGGTGCAGAGTATTGTAAATGAATATGCATCTGCAGATGCGCGGATCCGGTATGAATGTCTGACCGAAAATCAGGGGATCGCGGGAAATACAAATGCGGCGATCGCACTGGCGGACGGAGACTGGATCGCATTTATGGATCATGATGATCTGCTTGCGCCGGATGCGCTGTTTGAGATGGTAAAAATGATCCGGCAGGGATTCCACGATGAGGATGGGCTTGCAGCGACGGTCTACCGGGAAGACGGTAATGACTATGAGATGCTTTATACGGATGAAGACAAAGTCGATATGGATGGAAAAACACATTTTCAGCCGCATTTAAAGCCGGACTTTAACATCGATCTGCTCCGTTCAAATAATTACATCACGCATTTCCTTGCAGTAAAGAGATCACTTCTCGACCAGGTTGGCGGAATCCGTTCTGATTTTGACGGGGCACAGGATTATGATTTTATTCTCCGCTGTGCGGAACAGGCAGGGGCGATCGGGCACATTCCAAGGATCTTATACCACTGGAGATGCCACAAAGAGTCGACCTCTGAGAATCCGTTTTCCAAGCAGTATGCAGTGGATGCGGGAAAACGTGCGATAGGGGAACATTTAAAACGCCTTGGCGTGGATGCTGTCGTGACGCCGACGAAGGATATGGGATTTTATGAGGTGGAGTATCCTCTGACAGAGCAGCCGCTTGTGTCGATCATCATACCAAGTAAGGATGAGGTGGAAACCTTACGGAAATGTATTGCTGCGGTCGAAAAGTCTTCGTATGGCAATTATGAAGTTATTGTGGTGGAAAACAACAGCTGCGAAGATACTTTCCGTTATTATGGGGACATTGCGCCGCAGGAAACGACCGTTGATGGAACACGCTGCATGGAGGGAAAACTTGCAGGCGGACAGCGCATCTGTGTTGCAGTCTATACGGAAGGATTTAACTATTCGAAGTTAAATAATTTCGGTGTAAAATTTGCAAAAGGCAGCTATTACCTTCTGATGAACAATGACATTGAAATGATCGGAAATGACTGGATGAAGCGGATGCTTGGAAGCTGCCTGCGGGAAGAAGTAGGAATCGTCGGCGCAAAACTGTTTTATCCGGATCACACGATCCAGCATGCCGGGATCGTAGTGGGAATTGGCGGAAGTGCGCGCGGCATCGGAGATAACATGTTTGTCGGTCTTGCCGGGGACCGGAGCGGGTACATGCATAAGGCATCCCTCCAGCTTGATTACAGCGCAGTCACGGCGGCATGTCTGATGGTAAAAAGAGAGATTTATGAGCAGGCAGGCGGCTTTGAGGAGCAGCTTGCAGTTGCGTTTAATGATGTGGATTTCTGTCTGAAGGTGCGCAGACTCGGGAAATTAGTTGTCTACGAGCCGCATGTGCAGGCATATCATTATGAATCGAAATCCCGCGGGGCGGAAGATTCACCGGAAAAAACAGCGCGTTTCCAGCGTGAGATCGAATACATGAGAAATCACTGGATCGGTATCTTAAAAAACGGAGATCCGTATTACAATCCAAATTTTTCTTCGGTTTATAATAATTATTCTCTGAAGGATAACAGCTGAATGGAGGATAGATGACGGAAGTTACGATTATCATTCCGAACTACAACGGAAAAAAGCTTTTGGAAAACTGCATAAAGACACTCGAACGGCAGACCTGTCAGGAATTTAAACTGCTTGTGATCGACAACGGCTCTAAGGATGGCAGCACGGACGTGACATCGGAGAGCCTTTACATGGAAATGGTCGCACTGCCGGAAAATACCGGATTTTGTGGTGCGGTAAACCTTGGCTTTGAAATGACAACAACACCATATGCGATCTTACTGAACAATGATACCGAGGCAGAGCCGCATTTTGTGGAGGAGCTGTTAAAAGGAATCCGGCAGTCGGAACGTATTTTTTCCTGTGGCGCGCAGATGCTTGATTTTAAACAGAGAGAGCTGCTTGACAATGCGGGGGATCTCTATACGCTGCCGGGCTGGGCGGTTGCGCGCGGAAAGGGCAGACCTGCCGCAGATTATGGAAAACAGACGGATGTTTTTCCTGCTGTGGAGGAGCGGTCATCTACCGGATGTCCGTGTTAAAACAGATCGGTGTGATGGATGAAAAACATTTTGCTTATCTTGAGGATCTCGATCTCGGTTACCGTGCAAGGATCGCAGGATACCGCAACCGTTATATCCCGGAGGCAAAAGTGTATCATGTCGGGAGTGCGACGACAGGTTCGCGCTACAATGAAAAAAAGTATTTCTTGCCGCACGCAATTCCATGTTTGTGATCTATAAAAATATGCCGTTGCTGCAGTTTTTGATCAATCTGCCGTTTTTATTTGCCGGTGTTTTGGTAAATGGCTGTTTTTCTGCAAAAAAGGATTTGGACGCCGTTATTTAGAGGGCATTGCAGAGGGAATCGGGCAGTGCAGAACATGCAGAAAAGTCCGCTTTAAGGTTGGAAATCTTCGCAATTATGTAAAAATTGAGTGGGAACTCATTACAAATATATTTCGCGTATTATCGCACAGATAACGGGAAAAAACGTTTGAGCATCAAAGAATAATAAAGAAATAATTAAGAAATTGTGACAAGAGTTTTAAGAAAAAGAAGTTGTGCTTTCTGGAAAATTATTGTATTATTATTTTTATGGTAGCTTGAAAATGAAAAAAGGATGACATTATGATAAAAGATAATCAACAGCATTTTAACAGACTGCATGTGATCATAGATGCGTTTGTCATTGTGGTATCATATATCCTGGCATGGTGGCTGAAGTTTTCGAGCGGTATTTTGGACTCACCGGGTGGTGCACTGTCATTTGGATTTTACATGAAGGCACTGGTCGTGATTGTTCCGTTGTATCTGATTTTGTATTATGCGTTTAACCTGTATACGCCAAAGCGGGTACAGGGACGGCGGTTAGAGTTTTCCAATGTCGTGATGGCGAACATTGTAGGTTTTCTGTTGATTTTTACAGTATTGTACAACCTGCAGTCTTATGTGGATCAGTTTCGAAATTTTTCCCGTGAGATGTTCTTTTATTTCTTTGCGATCAACACGGTATTAGAAGAGTCGTTCCGTCTGCTGATACGTCAGTTTCTGCGCACAATACGCAAAAACGGTTATAATCTGAAGCATGTACTCCTTGTGGGATATTCCGTGCTGCGGAGCAGTATATAGACCGGATACAGCAGAATCCGCAGTGGGGATACAATGTCAGGGGAATTTTAGACGACAATATAGCGAGAGGGACGACTTATAAAGGGGTAAAGGTCATTGGAAGCGTTGGCAATCTGCTTTATATCCTGCCGGAGAACAAGTTAGACGAGATTGCGATCACACTTGGACTGGAAGAGTATTATAAGCTGGAAAAGATCGTATCGGAATGTGAAAAATCCGGGGTTCATACCAAGTTTATTCCGGATTATGGAAATATTATTCCGACGAAGCCGTACACGGAGGATCTTTTGGGACTTCCTGTTATTAATATCCGTTATGTACCGTTGTCAAACACGTTTAATGCACTTGTAAAACGGTGTATGGATATTGTGGGTTCACTGATCTGTATCGTGCTTTTTTCGCCCATTATGCTGCTTACAGCAATTGCAGTCAAAGTGACTTCAAAAGGACCGCTGATCTTTAAGCAGGAGCGTGTCGGACTGCATAATGAACCATTCCGCATGTATAAGTTCCGCACCATGTATGTGCAGACTGAGGAAGAAGAACGCAAAGGCTGGACACATAAAGATGATCCGCGAATCACAAAGATTGGCAGATTTCTGCGCAAGACGAGCTTGATGAGTTTCCCCAGTTGTTTAACGTGTTAAAAGGTGATATGAGCCTTGTGGGACCAAGACCGGAGCGGCCGCAGTATGTGGAAAAATTCCGGGAAGAGATACCGCGTTATATGATCAAACATCAGGTACGTCCCGGCATGACCGGATGGGCACAGGTCAATGGATATCGGGGAGATACATCCATCCGCAAGCGGATCGAACATGATCTTTACTATATTGAAAACTGGACGATAGGGCTGGATATTAAAATCCTGTTTCTTACCGTCTTCAAGGGTTTTATAAATAAAAATGCATATTAGGAGAAAACATTTATGAGTAAAACAGTACAGGGAAGAAACGGGGCACACAGCAAAGCGTCAAAAAGAAGAAAAAAGCAGAAAAACAGACTCATTATCGTTGTAATTGAGATTCTTGTATTGCTGATTTTAGCAGCAGTGTTGTTTGTTACGGTAAAACTTTCAAAGATCCAGAAAGACACAAGCTTCAATAAAGAAGATATCGAGGTAAATGAGGGATTATCTTCGGAGTCACAGGAAATCATGGCAGGTTATACAACAATCGCACTGTTTGGTCTTGATAACCGTTCAAACGGTAATCTCTCCAAAGGTAACAGTGATGTTATCATGATGCAAGTATCAATAATGATACACATGCGGTAAAGCTGGTATCTGTATATCGAGACAGTTATCTGGATATCGGAGGCGGTACTTTTAAGAAATGTAATTCCGCATATGCAAAAGGTGGTCCGGAGCAGGCAATTACCATGTTAAATAAAAACCTGGATATGGACATTACCGATTATGTAACAGTGGACTTTAATGCAGTTGTTGAATGTGTAGATCTTCTGGGCGGAGTTACGATCCCGGAGGTGTCTGATGAAGAGGCTGTGCTGATGCATGGTTATATGGATGAGATCAATAAACTGACCAAAAATAATTCCAAGTACTTATCCGGTGGCGGAACAAATGTAGAGATGGATGGTGTTCAGGCATGTGCGTATGCGCGTATCCGTTATACTACAGGAGATGATTATAAGCGTACAGAACGTCAGCGTACTGTTCTTACTGCAATGGTACAGAAAGCGCAGAAGGCAAATCTTACTACGATCAACAGCCTGATCGACGAATTATTTGGTGATATCAAGACAAGTTTTTCAAATACAGAACTGATTTCTCTTGCCGCAAAAGTATTCAATTACAGCCTTGGTGAGACAATAGGTTTCCCGTTTGAGAAGAATACGACAACACTTGGAAATAAGGGAAGCGTTGTTGTACCATGTGATCTTGAATCCAATGTAAAACAGCTTCATGTATTTTATACGATGATAATGAATATGCACCGACCGATACAGTCAAGAATAACAGTGCTCAGATTGTCAATGATACCGGATTCCATCAGGGAGAAGGATATTAATGAAAGCAGATCTGATCATACCGACTTACAGACCGGATGACACATTTTGTCTGCTCCTGCAAAAACTGCAGGAGCAGACCTTTGTCGTTCATAGGGTCATTATTTTAAACACAGAAGAAAAATTGTGGAAAGAAGCTGTGGAAAAGTATCCGATCGAACAGAGTCTTTGTGGACTTCCATGTGAGTATACGCTGTATCATATCAGCAAAGAAATGTTTGATCATGGCGGTACCAGAATGTGTGGCGTGAAACATTCCGATGCGGATATTGTTATCTTTATGACACAGGATGCGGTTCCGGCAGATAAAAATCTGGTTGCAAATCTGGTAAAGGGTTTGGAAGAGAAGGATACGGCTGTCTGTTATGCAAGACAGCTTCCGAATGAAAACTGCCGCATTGTGGAACGCTATACAAGATCTTTTAATTATCCGGATGAAAGCAGGAAAAAGGGAAAAGCGGATATAGAAGAAATGGGGATCAAGACGTTTTTCTGTTCCGATGTATGTGCGGCTTACAGAGTGGATCTGTTTCATAAACTTGGCGGATTCGAATCACCGGTTATTTTTAATGAAGATATGTTTTTTGCCGCAAAAGCAGTTTTTGCGGGATATTATGTAAAATATGAGGCAGAAGCAAAAGTCATTCACTCCCACAACTATACGGTAAGACAGCAGTTTCACCGCAATTTTGATCTGGCTGTCTCACAGACCATGCATCCGGAGATCTTTGAGCAGATCAGTTCAGAAGCGGAGGGAATGAAGCTGGTAAAGAGTACGATGAAGTATCTGTGCTCAATTGGAAAGCCGTATCTTATCTTTGAACTTGGAATCCAGTGTGTTGGAAAGTATGCTGGTTACCGGCTCGGCAAACGGTATAAAAAGCTGAGCAGGAAACAGATCTTAAAATGTACGATGAGTCCGGAGTACTGGAAACGTTTGTGGAATCAGGAAGTATCAGACGGGAATAGGTAAATTATGAGAGAGACTTCTAAAAAAGTTTTATTTTGGGCATTGATGTTTTTCGGAGCATTCCTCCTGTTGACACAGGTGGGATATTCCGATGGCGACGATGCCTTTTTTTATCAGTATACACATGAAATGGGATTTTTCGAGTATTTAAGCTGGCGCTATCAGACGTGGGTCGGCAGGATGTCCGGGGAAGCAATGGTGTACATTGCATTTTCACTGGGAATCTGGTTCTGGCGTATCGTAAATGCATGATGCTTGTGCTGCTTCCATGCGGCGTGTTGAAACTGGCAGAAAAAGCAGCGGGTATCCGGACAAAAAATTTTCTGCCGGGCGAGTCGGTTGCAGTAGTAAGCGGTTATCTTCTGATGGCGATTATGACCGTTGGATATGCGGCAATCTGGATCAACGGTTCCATTTTTTATACATGGTCATTTACCTGTGGGATCTGGGCACTGGTTCCGGTTGCAGATATTGTATTTGACACGGGAGATGGTGGTTCAGGGGATCATGATACCTGGCATTTTTTTATTCCATTCCCTGCGCAGTTCTCGCAAGTATGTCGATCGAACAGATGGCGGCGGTGCTTGTGACGTTTGAGGTGCTGGCGGTACTGGTGGTGATACTGAGAAAGCATGAAAAGCAAAGAACCATTCTTCTTATCATACAGACAGCAGTGACGGTCGTGGCGTTTGTGATTCTGTTTTTAGCACCGGGAAATGATATCCGTGTTGCATCGGAAGTACAGAACTGGATGCCGCAGTATGAGGAACTTTCTTTTGGGGAGCATCTTTTTGTTACAGTTCAATGGCTGGTTTCTTCTTTTGCAAATGAAAACCGCCTGTTGCTGTTTGGAATCTGGCTGGCGGGAATCCTGCATATTATATGTAAAAATGAAAGAAAAGCATCAGATGTGGCATGTATGACGCTGCAGGACTGTTTTCTGCAGCTGCATTACTGCCGTTTGCCGGAATCAAGGTGTTTTCAGACTGTGGTCTTCATATCGCAGATATTACAGTACGGCTGGAGCAGGTACCGCGGATCGAAGAGATGCAGGCGGCAAACTGGTTTGCAATGTGCTGGTGGATCGCGGCACTTTTGTTTACCTGTATCTTGATATGGAAAGTTTCAAAACATAACGTAGTCCTTATGCTGGTGTGGCTTGGCGGAATTGCAAGTGAGGCGATCATGCATTTCTCACCGACGATCTATGCGTCCGGTGCGCGCGTTTATTATCTGACGGATTGGATGTGTATGTTTATTATATTGGTTCTGGCATTTAAAATGCCGGGTAAGAAATGGAGAGATCTGTATTATTCTATCGTGGCAGGTCTTGGCGTTTGGAATCTGCTATATCAGGTTATCAATTATATTTGAGAAGAAAACATAATTTTTTGATTGTTTTGTCACAAATAGAACACAATTTCTCTGTACACTCATAATCAGAAAAGGAAAAGAAATTCCGAATACGAAAGGAGAAATCGTTATGGATGGTAACAATTATAACAACAACAATCAGAATGGGTCTTCGGATTCCTTCTATTCATACAATAACGGCAGCCAGAGCAATCAGCAGACAGAACATGCAAATGAAGGAAACGTAAACCAGTACAACAATTCTTATCAGAACACAAATTCTTATTCACAAAACGCAGGATATCAGCAGGGCAGTGCATATCAGAATGGCACATACCAGAACACAGGATATCAGCAGAACGGTGCTTACCAGAATGGTGGATATCAGAATACCAACGGTGCATTTTATCAGAACGCACAGACGACTGGTAAAAAACAAAAGAAAAAGAGAGAAAGAAAACCGGGTGGATTTGGAACGAAACTTGCAAAATGCGCAGCCATCGCGTTAGTCTTTGGACTGGTATCAGGCACTGCATTTGAGGGTGTACATCTTGTATCGTCCAAGGCATTTGGCAATGATGAAACCGCAGTATCAGACAGCGGCAGTCAGAATGCACTGACCAAAGCAGACAACAAGGTGGAGGCAACTTCCACATCGTCGAATTATGTAGCAACGGATGTATCTGACATCGTATCATCCGTAATGCCGTCCATCGTGGCAATCACAAATGTGAGCGAGACCGAATACCAGAGTTTCTGGGGCGGTATGCCACAGACTTATGAGAGCACAAGCTGTGGATCCGGTATCATCGTAAGTCAGGATGATAATTATCTTTATGTTGCAACGAATAATCACGTAGTAAACGGTGCAAACAGTCTGACAGTTACATTTAATGATGAGTCAACAGTCAGCGCAGAGGTAAAAGGAACAGATCCTTCTACAGATCTTGCAGTCATCCGTGTAGCGTTAAGCAGCATTGAAAGTGATACGATGAATAATATTAAAGTAGCCACACTTGGTGATTCTGACAGCTTAAAAGCTGGTAATTCCTGTATCGCAATCGGTAACGCACTTGGTTATGGACAGTCTGTAACCGTTGGTTATATCAGTGCATTGAACCGTCAGGTATCTGTCAGTGATTCAGAGAGTGACACAAGCTATACTGCAGATCTGATCCAGACAGATGCAGCAATCAACCCTGGTAACAGTGGTGGTGCATTACTCAGTGCAAACGGTGAGGTTATCGGTATCAACTCCGTAAAATATTCCGATACTTCCGTAGAGGGTATTGGATATGCAATCCCGATCAATACGGCAGCACCGATTATCAATGATCTGATCACGAAAGAAAAAGTAGATGAGTCTGACAGCGCATACCTTGGTATTACAGGTGTCGATGTAACAGATGATGTTGCAAAAACTTATAACATGCCATCCGGTGTCTATGTTGCACAGGTAACCGGAGGTTCGGCAGCAGAGCAGGCAGGTATCCAGAAAGGTGATATCATCACAGAGTTTGACGGAAACTGATTGGTTCCATGGAAGAACTTTCATCTACAATGGAGTATTATAAAGCAGGTACAACGGTTGATGTGAAGATTGAGCGTTCTACGAATGGTGAGTATCAGGAGCAGACGATTTCTGTAACACTTGGCAAGAAAAATTAATGGAATGATTGTATAGGGAGTGGGCGAAATGCCCACTCCTTTTTTGGTGAACGCCGTTTGTGCGTCCCTCCGCTATCGACTTTTGCTAGGATGTGTGCTATGATATTTCAGAGTCTGCTGTGTAATAATGTTTATCGCAGATGATGATTTCATATAATAAAAATAGGTCTGGGGCGTATCGCGTCCGGAATGGAGGATTTACGTTGTCAAAGTTTGAGGATTTCAGAAATCAATACAATTCTTTTTTATATAAAGATTATTCCGTAGAGTATATCGAAAGTGCATATCGGATCGTGTATCATTTTGAGATACCGGGGCTGTGTGAATTTCAGTCAAAGTGGGAGTTCCCGGCAAAGGAGCGCGTGGATGAGACAATCTTAAAGGCGCTTGCATTTCATCTTGGAATGGCAGAGACAATCAGCTACTGGAAATGTGCCTGCCCGAAGCAGTTAAAAATTTTGTGTGGAACACTTTCCGCAGAACAGAAAAAATGGTGGAAAAAGTTATATTACAACGGACTTGGCGAGTTTATGTACCGCAATGGAATCGTGGTTTCAAAAGAGGATCTTGTTACGATCGAATGTGAGGACAAAGCGTGCGCACCACTGCATGATACAAAGTCCTATGATGGATGCCTGGTGTCTGTCGGCGGTGGAAAGGATTCCGTGGTTTCCCTTGAGGTGTTAAAGGGAGAAAAGATTACTACTTACAGTATCAATGGCAATGCGACCACAAAAAATGTCATTGCAGTCTGTGACCACAAACAGGGAGACTACGCTGCAAAACGTATTCTCGACAAAAAGATTTTAGAACTTAATGCAGAGGGATATTTAAACGGACACATTCCGTTCTCTGCAGTCGTTGCATTTTCATCCTTTATTTCAGCATTTTTGAGTGGCAACCGCTATATCGTGCTTTCGAATGAGACAAGTGCAAACGAGACGACGGTAAAAGATTCTTTTGTCAACCATCAATATTCAAAGAGCTTTGAGTTTGAGCAGGATTTTGTATCATATATAAAGAAAGTGACAGATTCCGATATCCATTATTTCAGTCTCTTACGTCCGCTCACTGAGATGCAGATTGCATGGCTGTTTTCAAAATGTAAGAGTTATCATGAAGTATTCCGGAGCTGTAATGCGGGAAGCAAACAGGGAATCTGGTGCTGCAACTGCCCGAAATGTCTGTTTGTCTATATCATTTTAACTCCGTTTTATCACAGGAAGAACTGGTGCACATTTTCGGAGAGAACCTGTTGGAAAAAGATTCGCTTGATCTTGATTTTAGAGAGCTGACCGGCATTGAGGAGAACAAACCGTTTGAGTGCGTGGGAACCAGACGCGAAGTCCTTGTTGCATTAAAGACATTTATTGCACGCGGTGGAAAGAGTCTTTTAACCGAGCGCTATAAAGAAACGATCGAAGCTGCTCCGGGAGAGTTAGATGAGATGCTTTCCGAGTGGGTATCCGAAAACCAGGTGCCGGAGCATTTCTTAGAGATTTTAAAGGATTTTATGAATCGGGCATAAACAGCAGGAATAGAGATGCCCTGGGGAACGGGCAGGAATGGAGATTAAGATGGACATCATCAGTGAGTTGAATGGAAAACGGATTTTGATCTGGGGTTACGGCAGAGAAGGAAAGGCGACAGAGCACTTTCTGCAGAGATGCGTAAAACCGGCGTCCGTGGATATATTTGAGGGGAAGAAAGAAGAGATCGACGAGGATGATTACGATTTTATCATAAAAAGTCCTGGCATTGTGATGAATGAGGAAAATCCAAAATATACCTCAGAGACAGAATTATTTTTACAGCAGTTTCGTGACCAGGTAATAGGAATCACCGGAACCAAAGGGAAAAGTACGACGTCTGCAATGCTCTATACTGTTTTGAAGGCATGCAGCAGCAGACCTGTGTTACTGCTTGGAAATATTGGACAGCCTTGTCTTGATTATTTCGAGGAAGTGACAGAAGATACGATCATTGTTTATGAGATGTCCTGCCATCAGCTTGCACATACGAATGTGTCACCGCACATTGCAATCTTTTTAAACCTCTATGAGGAGCATCTTGACTATTATGGAACAGTAGAAAAATATTTTGAGGCAAAGAGCCATATTGCGGCGTATCAGAAGAGCGGAGATTATTTCTTTGTGGGAGAAAATGTACCGCAGATCGATACAAAGGCGCAAAGGACAGTGCTTCATCAGCCCAAAGGTGTGCATTATGAATTGAAACTTGCCGGAGAGCATAATCAGTATGATGCACAGTTTGTGGAGCGTGTGGCAGAACTGCTTGGATGCGAAAAAGAGGCTGTGTTAAAGAGCATGGCAGACTTTGAAGGACTGCCGCACCGCCTGCAGTATGTCGGAACTTATCGGGGCGTCAGATATTATGACGATTCGATTTCAACGATCCCGGAGGCTGCCATCAATGCGGCGATGAGTATTCCGGATGCAAAGACGGTCCTGATCGGGGGTATGGACCGTGGAATTAATTATGATCTTCTGGTCGCATTTATCAGGAAGCATAAAGAATTTCAGTTTATCTGTGCATACGCATCCGGAAAACGTATTTTCGGGGAAGTCGGCGACTGTGAGAACTGTGTCTATGCGGAAGATTTAGAGCAGGCAGTTGAAGCAGCAGTACAGATGACCGAACCGGGAGGCGCATGTATCCTTTCACCGGCAGCAGCATCTTACGGTTATTTTAAAAACTTTGAGGAGCGTGGAGAAACATTTCAGAAGTATGTCCATGCTTTTGCACAGTAAGGTGACAGATTTTCAGGGAAAAACATACAGAACAGAGAAAATAATTTTACGTCTTGCAAAAGCGGAAAAATTCCTGTATGGTAATAGATGAATGAATTTTTGAAAAGCGAATCTGTCATATTTGCAGGAATTATTGCAAAAGAATGTTTTTTTAAACTTTAAAATGCAAGATTGCAGAATGAAAAATGCAAAAAGAGCAAATGTACGCAACAGAAAGACAGGTTGAAACATGGATTTATTCGAATATATGAGAGAACAGAAAAAAGAGACGGAGTCACCGCTTGCATCGCGTCTGCGGCCGACGACTTTAGATGAGATGGTCGGACAGCAGCATATCATCGGGAAGGACAAGTTACTGTACCGTGCGATCAAGGCGGATAAGCTCAGCTCCATCATCCTCTATGGACCTCCGGGAACCGGAAAGACAACGCTTGCGAAGGTTATTGCCAATTCCACAAGCGCAGAATTTTTACAGATGAATGCAACTTCTGCCGGGAAGAAAGACATGGAAGATGTCATTGCTAAGGCGAAGAATAACATGGGGATGTTTGGAAAAAAGACGATCCTGTTTATCGACGAGATCCATCGTTTTAATAAGGGACAGCAGGATTATCTTCTGCCGTTCGTGGAAGATGGAACCATCATCTTAATCGGTGCGACGACTGAGAATCCTTATTTTGAAGTCAATGGGGCTCTTCTTTCCCGTTCGATCATTTTTGAACTGAAAAGCTTAGAAAAAGAGGATATCAAAACTCTTATTTTGCGGGCGGTAAATGATACGCAAAAAGGTATGGGTGCATACCATGCCGTGATTGATGAGGATGCCTTAGATTTCCTTGCAGATATCTCAAATGGTGATGCGCGTGCCGCATTGACTGCGGTGGAGCTTGGAATCCTTACAACTGAGCGCAGCGGGGACGGTCTGATACATATCACGCTTTCCGTTGCTTCCGAATGTATCCAGAAGCGTGTGGTAAAGTACGATAAGTCCGGCGATAACCATTACGATACCGTATCTGCGTTTATCAAAAGTATGCGCGGATCCGATCCGGATGCGGCAGTCTATTATTTAGCGCGGATGCTGTATGCGGGGGAGGATATCAAGTTTATTGCAAGAAGGATCATGATCTGTGCCTCAGAGGATGTGAGCAATGCAGATCCGATGGCACTCGTGGTTGCAACGTCAGCGGCACAGGCGGTAGAACGTATTGGAATGCCGGAAGCGCAGATCATCTTAGCGCAGGCGGTTACCTATGTGGCGAGTGCGCCAAAGAGCAACTCCGCCGTTACGGCGATCAGCGAGGCGATGGAGACAGTCAAAAATACGATGACAGCTCCGGTTCCGCCACATTTACAGGACGCCCACTACAAATCATCATCGAAGCTCGGTCACGGCGTAGGCTATAAATATGCGCATGACTATCCGAATCATTATGTAGAGCAGCAGTATCTGCCGGACGGACTGACCGGCCGGAAGTTTTACAGACCGTCAGAAAACGGTTATGAAAAGCAGATCAGAGAATATTTCCACAAGATCAAAGGGGAATATTCCCATGAATGATAAATAATGTATAGCGAACCAAGAGGAGGAAGCAAACAATGCAATCTTACCAGGAAATGACAAAGGAAGAACTGTTAGCCGAAAAGAAATCACTCGAGGCAGAGTACAAGAAATTCCAGCAGCGTGGATTAAAACTTGACATGTCCAGAGGAAAGCCATCCCAGGAACAGCTTGATCTGTCAATGGGAATGATGGACGTCTTAGCATCCTAATGTGGATCTGACCTGTGAAGACGGAACAGACTGCCGCAACTACGGTGTGCTTGACGGTATCCATGAGGCGAAAGTGCTCATCGGCGATATGATCGAGTGCAACCCGGATAATATCATTATCTATGGAAACTCCAGTTTAAATATCATGTACGATACGATTGCACGTTCCATGACACACGGTGTTATGGGAAGTACTCCATGGTGCAAATTAGATAAAGTAAAATTTTTATGCCCGGTTCCGGGATATGACAGACATTTTGCCATCACAGAATATTTTGGCATTGAAATGATTAATGTACCAATGCTGCCAACGGTCCGGATATGGATATGGTAGAAGATTTAGTCAGCAAAGATGAGGCAATCAAAGGTATCTGGTGTGTTCCGAAATATTCCAACCCACAGGGTATCACCTATTCAGATGAGACTGTGCGCCGTTTTGCAAGATTGAAACCGGCTGCAAAAGATTTCCGTATCTACTGGGATAACGCTTACTGTGTACATCATTTATATGATATCGATCAGGATCATCTGATTGAGATCCTTGCAGAGTGTAAGCGTGCAGGAAACCCGGATATGGTATACAAATTCTGTTCCACCAGTAAGATCACATTCCCTGGTTCCGGTGTTGCTGCGATCGCAACTTCCGCAAACAACTTGGAGGATATCAAAAAACAGTTAAAGGTTCAGACCATTGGTCATGATAAGGTAAACCAGCTCCGCCATGTACGTTTCTTTAAGAACATCCACGGCATCACAGAGCATATGCGCAAACATGCTGCATCCTTACGTCCGAAGTTCGAGATGATCACAGACATGTTTGACAAAGAACTTGGCGATTTGGGCGTAGGAACCTGGTACAAACCAAAGGGAGGCTACTTCATCACTTATGAGACTTTAGAGGGCTGTGCAAAGAATGTTGTTGCAAAAGCAAAAAAAGCAGGTGTTGTGATGACTCCGGCAGGCGCACCGTTCCCGTATGGAAGGATCCGAAAGATTCCGTAATCCGTATCGCACCGTCTTATCCAAGCTTAGAGGATCTGACAACAGCAGCAGAAATCTTTGTTGTTTGTGTGAAATTAGCAAGTATTGAGAAGATCTTAGAAGAAAATAACAGATTAGATTACACACGCTGCGGTAACATTATTATCTGGAATACAGGAATTACCGCAGCGAAAAAGTTTGTAAGTAAAAATGCAGGAATCATAAAATATGATTCCTGCATTTTTTCATGTGATAGAATTTACATATTAATTTTCTGTTTCAGTTCCGGCAGTTTCGGTGGTAGAACCGTTTTTCCATTTGTTAAATTTCTCCAAAACAGCATCATAGGTACGCTGGGAAATATCCGGCAAATCTTTGCCCCAGGATTTTGTTGCATCTTCAAAGCCTTTTTTGAAAGCGTCGATCAGAAGATCTGCTTTTTCCGGATCGTTGCCGGAAAGGGCTTTTGCAAAATCAAGGATACGGTCGGAAGTCTGTTCTACACCCCAGTAGCCGTCCTCAGCGATATCTGCCTGAGCCTGTTTCTGTGTTTCCTCATCAACGGTAAAGTTACCATCTGCTAAGAAGCTCCACATGGAATCGGCATTTGCGATTGCGGTTCCCTGCTTGGTCATCATTTTTTCAACCAGGCTGCGTAACTGGGAAGTACGCTGCTCAGCATCTGCTTTTAATTTTGCAACCATTGCATAGTCAGTTTTTTTGGTAACGGTATCCTTGTCTGTTTGAGAAGATTTCTCATATACGACACCGGTTTCTGCCTTATCAGATGTTGTGGTTTTGTCTGTAGATGTAGAAGCTGTCTTAGAAGCTGTGCCTGTCTGATAGCTGTTAGTTGTTGAATTTACGCTGTTAATTGCATTCATAGTCATAAATAATTCCTCCATTCCAGTAAATGAATGACTGATTTGTTCATGCATTTTTTCCTTTTTCTTCTGTAAAATATATCGGCTTTTCGGGAAAAATAATTTAGATGGAATTGACCTTTTTGCCTTAAAATGATAAAATTTATGTTGTATACAAAAAACAACGAAAATACATGACGATGGTATGGGGATTATGAAGGAAATATCAGTAAAAGCACTTGCAAAAATAAATCTTGGGCTTGATGTTGTGCGCAGACGTGAGGATGGGTACCATGAAGTGAAAATGGTCATGCAGACCATCCACCTGTTTGACCGTCTTGAAATGAAAAAGACAGCAGGCGGGATTACAATGACGACAAATCTGTCTTTTCTGCCGACAAATGAGAATAATCTTGTCTACAAGGCAGCAAAACTTCTGATGGATGAATTTCAGATCAGGGACGGTATCGATGTGAAGCTGCACAAGTATATTCCGGTCGCAGCGGGAATGGCCGGTGGAAGTACAGATGCTGCAGCGGTGCTTTATGGTATGAACCGTATGTTTGAACTTGGACTGTCCAAAGAAGAACTGATGCAGCGTGGGGTTAAGATCGGTGCAGATGTTCCTTACTGCATTATGCGTGGAACCGCACTTGCAGAAGGAATTGGTGAACAGCTTACCGCACTTCCACCGATGGTAAAATGTCCGATACTGATCGCAAAACCACAGATTTCTGTATCGACAAAGTTTGTATATGAGAATCTGAAGCTGGATGAAAATACAGTTCATCCGGATATTGACCGTCTGGTGGAAGACATCAGACGAAAAGACCTTGCAGCCATTACCTCAGATATGGGAAATGTTTTAGAAACTGTGACGATTCCGAATTATCCGGTAATCGCAGAGATCAAAGAACATATGATGGAACATGGAGCTGCGGGAGCTATGATGAGCGGGAGTGGTCCGACGGTATTCGGACTGTTTGATGATAAGGAGAAAGCGGTTGCGGCATATGAGGCGATGCAGGCATCCGGACTGGCAAAGCAGGTTTACCTGACCAGTATTTACAACAACATGAGATAAGCGAAGAAATGGAGGAAAACAGGTTTATGACAGACGATTTGACGCTGAATATGGATGCGTATCTGCCACTTCGGGATGTGGTGTTTAACACACTGCGTGAGGCAATTTTAAAAGGAGAGTTAAAACCCGGAGAGCGTCTGATGGAACTGCAGCTTGCTGCAAAGTTAGGCGTCAGCCGTACACCGATCCGTGAGGCGATCCGCATGTTAGAGCAGGAGGGCTTAGCGGTCACGATTCCGAGAAAAGGTGCGGAAGTCGCCAAGATGACAGAAAAGGATATGGAGGATGTGCTTCAGATCCGTGATGCGTTAGATGAACTTGCAGCATCGATTGCATGTGAGCAGATGACAAAGGAACAGTTAGATACTCTGACGGAAACAATGCATGAGTTTGAGGAATCTACCAAATCAAAGGATTTGAAAAAGATCGCCGCTGCGGATGTGCAGTTTCACGATATTATTTATCAGGCGACCGGCAATCCAAAACTCGTCAATATGCTCAATAATTTGAGAGAGCAGATGTACCGTTACCGTGTGGAATATTTAAAGGATGAGAGAAATTATCCGACACTGATGCGGGAACATAGTGAGATCGTGGAAGGATTGATGACAAAGGATAAGGGACGTGTGACAGAAGCAATGCATAAGCATGTCAAAAATCAGGTTGTGGCGGTCAAGGAAATGATCAGAGAGCAGGAGTAAGGGAGCTTTGTATAATCTGGTTAAAATTGCATAGAATAAGGGAAATGAATTTTTGAGGATAAGCCGTAGGCTTATCCTTTTTTAGTTGCCGGGAAATGAGGGATATTATGAAGGAAAAGGTAGCGGTTTCAAAGAGATTGAGTGAGAATATCGCGCAGATGGAGGAGTTTTTTCATGAGTGTGATGATATTAAAAAGAAGGAATTGATGCTTGGCAGGCAGATGGATGTGGCATGTTATCTGACGTTTATTGAGGTGTCGGTGGACATGGGGACTTCGGCACTGAGTGAGGTGCTGAAGTATTTAAAGGGGCTTGGGAAGGAAGAAATTTATCAGGCATTGGAGCAGAATGCGCTGGGAATTTCGGATGCAACTTATTTTGATACGATAGAGGATGCGGTGGACGGGCTTTTGACCGGAGAGGTGATCCTGTTTGTGGACGGATTTGACAGGGCGGTAAAGATACCGGACGACGGTTATCCGAATATGGGGATCACGGAGGCGGATTCTGAAAAGGTCATAAGGGGTTCAAACGAGGGGTTTTGTGATTCGGTAAAACAGAATGCGGCGCTGATTAGAAAGCGTATCCGTTCCCCGAAAGTCAAGGTGAAGCAGAAAAAATGTGGTATGCGCTCGAATACCAATGTTTATCTTGTTTTTATGGAGGATCTGGTGTATCCGGGACTGGTACGGGAGATCGGGCACAGGCTGGAGGGATTTGAGATCGACGGGGTGTTAGACAGTGGTGTGATCGAACAGCTCACTGAGGAGAAGTGGTATTCCCCATTTCCACAGTTTCAGACGACAGAGCGGCCGGATCGTGCAGCAATGGCTGTTTTGGAGGGAAGGGTGGTTGTGCTTTCTGACAATTCCCCGGTGGGGCTGATCCTGCCGACTGATTATAATTCGTTCATTAAGACGAGCGATGATTATTACAACCGGTGGGAAATCGCAAGTTTCGGCAGGCTTTTGCGCTATGTCGCATCTTTCTTTGCCATGACTCTGCCGGGATTTTATCTTGCCGTGACAAATTTCCATACGCAGATTCTGCCGACGATGCTTCTTTTGTCTTTTGCGGATGCGAGGAGCGGTGTGCCGTTCCCGGCGGTGGTTGAGGTGATTTTGATGGAACTTTCATTTGAACTATTAAGAGAGGCAGGCGTGCGTCTGCCCGGCGCCATGGGAAATACGATCGGTATTGTAGGAGGACTGATCATCGGACAGGCGGCGGTCGAGGCAAATCTTGTCAGCCCGATCGTGGTGATCGTCATCTCATTTACTGCGCTCTGTTCCTTTGCAATTCCAAATGAGGAATTTGCGACGGCATTCCGTCTGTTGAAGTTCTTCTTTATCGGAATGTGTGCGTGGTTAGGCTACTTTGGCATGCTGCTTGGACTGCTCTTTGTACTGATCCATCTTGCGCATTTAAAAAGCTTTGGCATCCCATATCTGATGCCGTTTGTCGGGGCAGATCTGACGGACTATGAAGACGAACGTGATTTCCTGTGGAGATGGCCGATCCGCAAACTGACAAAACGTCCGATTTACGCCAGGCGGGAGGAGCGGGTGAAACTGAAATTGAAATAAGGATGAATGTTTGAAACAAACACCAAATAAAAAGGAGTACAAGGAATTATGTTTTCATCAAACGAAAAAATTTCAGGCCGCCAGGCATTCCGCCTTTTGGTATTTGATCTTTTAGGACTTGGCACGCTTCTGATCCCGGCTGCGGTCGCCGGGTTCTGCGGGCGGGACGGCATTTTCTGCATTATTGTGGGAACAGTGCTTGGACTTTTATTTTTACGCCTTCTGGTGTATGCAGTGGGGGATATGCAGGGCAGCTTTGCAGAATATACGGAAAAATGTGCGGGACATTTTTCGGAAAGACCATACAGGCGGGATATTTTCTGTATCTGATGCTGTTAGCAGGGTATACGGCGTATCTGTTTTCTGTGACGGTGTTAAACAACCTGCTGCGGGGGAGTCTTTTTATCTTGTACTGGTGCTGATCCTTGGGCTTGTCTGGTATGGGCTGTTAAGCGGGATTGAGGGGCGGGCGCGTGTCTACGAACTGCTATTCTGGTTTATCCTGATACCGCTTTTTATCATGTTAGCGTCCGCACTGGATGAAGTGAAAACAGATTACTGGAATCCTGTATTTTTTACGGGAAAAAGAGATTTTTTGCGGGAAGTTATTATGTGTTTATCTGTTCGTCACTTATTTTTCTGATTTTGTTTCTGGGAGGGTATCTGCGAAAGCGGGAAAGCCTGATGAAAGTGGGGAGGCTTGCGTTGATTTTTACCGGATGCTTAGAGGCAGGACTTTATCTGATCTTACTGGGGGTGTTTGGTGGTGCTGCGCTCTCAGACATGCAGACTCCGGCGATCACACTGATGAGCACGATCAAAATCACAGGTGGATTTTTAAAGCGTGCTGATGCATTTATGTTTGGAATCTGGTTTTTTACACTGTATGCACTGCTAAACAGTGCAGTATTTTATGCAGAAATGTTATTAAATGGTTTATATCATGCAAAAAAAAGACAGGCATTGTGGAAAAAGTGGGAGCGGGCGGCGGTGTTTGCAGCAGTTTTTGGTGTGGCAGTGTTATTGTATAACTCGAAAGAAAATACCGTGCTGTATGAAAAATTTCTGTGGTATATCGGAACACCATTTCTGGTGCTTGTCCCGGTAGTGTTGGCGATCATACGGTGTGCAGGACAGAGAAAAAAACATCTGAGATCCGGAGCGGTTATTTGTGTCCTGTTAGGACTGATGGGGCTTTCCGGCTGTGCGACGGCAGAACTTGAGGAGCGCAATTTTCCGATCGAGATGGCAGTCAGTGACATGGAGCAGTTTGACAGGGAATGGCTGAATGCCGACGAGTCCGGGAACCGCATGGTGGATTACAGCCACATGAAAGTCATTTTACTGGATCAGAAATTTTTGGAAGATGCCCAAAATATGGATGCATTTCTGGAAATTCTGGAAAAAAGAGTGACGTGCCGAGAAACACCTATCTTGCGGTGGCAGAGGATGCAGAGGCTGTATTAAAATTACAGAAAAATATGGAAGAGTCCGTTGGCACTTATCTTGAAGATTATTTTGAAAATGTGTCCGAGATCAAAAAAACTGCCTATCCGACACTCGGGATGCTTTATCAGGAGCAGGAAAACAAAATGGAAACCCTGTTTATCCCCTATGTGGAAGAAGTGGACCAAAAGCCTGCCGTGACAAAGTATTATGTCTGGAAACGCGGGGAGGCGGAAGGAATGTTTGACAGCCAGACGGCGCTGCTTTCTTTTTTTACACAGAATCAGAAGGAAGAATACACACTGACACTTGCGGACGGAGTGGATGTGCGTTTGTTTGCACCGCATAATCAGGTTGTCTTTTCACAGGCAAAAGAAAAACAGATTATTGCAGAGATCAGCTGCAGCGGAGAGATCCTGTATGAAAAACCGGGATGGAGGCAGAAATTGCAGTCTGAATATGGTCAGAATTTAAAATCTGGGGATATAAAAAAGATGTTGGAAAAGGAACTTGAAGATTATTTTCAGCAAACTGCACAGAAAGTGGAAGTCGACTGCGCGAACAGCTATAAAAAACTTGGCGGACGGCGCAGGGACTGGTATCTGCTTTATCAGAAGCAGCCGGAGCAGTATGAAAAAGATATGGAGATCATTTACCGGGTGAAGGTTGCCTGGGTGAATATGGGTGAGTGAAAAGGGGATTATTTAACACTGTATAAAAACCCAGATAAGTGGAATACTCCTCCTATCAAACAGAAAAAAGGAGTATTCCAATGCAATTTCCAACCATAAAAACAAAAAAAGATTCCCTCTACATAACCCTGTTTTTTTATTTTCCATCGCCTGCATTGCCGGGTTACGGTACGAGCAGCGACTTGAGATGCAAAAAGGCATCGCAGAAAAGATTATACGTTTTCATGTGATCGCAAACAGTGATACGAAAGCGGATCAGAATTTAAAACTTGCTGTGCGTGATGCAGTCGGAATCAAAATGTCAGGGCTTTTAAAAGATGCAGCCGACCGGAGCCGGTCGGAGGCTGTGATCCGGAAAAATATGGAGGACATGAAGCAGACGGCAGAGAAAGTCATTGCGGAGAGAGGTTATGACTATGATGTGGATATCTGTCTGACAGATACGGATTTTCCGGTAAAAACGTATGGTGCGTATACATTTCCGGCGGGAAATTATGAGACGCTTGAGATCGTGATCGGAGCGGGAAGGGGACATAACTGGTGGTGTGTGATGTACCGAACATGTGCTTTTCGGATACCATGTACGAGGTGATCGATGAGGATGCCAAAAGTTCGCTAAAAAGAGTTTTGTCGGAAGATGAATATCAGCAGGTACTTGCTTCCGGAGATTATCAGGTAAAATTTAAGTCATTTGAAATTTTAAAAGGGCTGTATGATGAAAAATAGTATTGAATATCAGGCGAAAAGCGTATAATATAGTTCTGATGTAAAGAAACAACAGGAAATGAGGATTAGAATGACAAAAGAAGTACTGGTAACGATCAGCGGGCTTCAGTTTTCACCGGAAACTGAGAATGAATCGGTGGAACTGATCACATCCGGCAGTTATTATAAAAAAAATGGAAAACACTATATCATCTATGATGAAGTCAACGAGGGATTTTCCGAGACAACACGAAATATCATCAAACTGAAGGATGATTTTATGGATATCACCAGGAGAGGTGTATCGAATGTACATATGATGTTTGAGAAAAACCGGAAGAATGTGACTTATTATTATACACCGTATGGAAGCCTTCTGATCGGGATCGACGCAAAAAGTGTGGACGTGCAGGAGACGGAAAATGATATTGATGTCAAGGTCAATTACGAACTCGAGGTCAATTATGAGCATATGGCAGACTGCTGTATCACAATGAATATTAAGTCAAAAGATGCGGGAGATTTCCGGATCACAGGGGCAGAATGAGAAAAAAGGACGGGAAAGCACAGTCCGGATGTCACGAAAATGACATCCGGACTGCGGATTCCCGTCCTTTTATACAGCATAAAAGATTAATGTTCCATCTTCCATATTGCCACAGAATAGCCAGGCAGGTCTGTTCCACCGCCAAAGTCGTGCGGGGTATCGGTGATCAGTTCCTGTGCCGTGCCGCATCCGGCATCGAAATCTGCGTGGAAACTGTTTTCATCCGCGTTGATCGCTACATAGATGCGCTCATGTTCACTTTTACGTTCAAAAATGCACTGGCGGTTTGTCAGGAGCACAGAGCGGAAGGAACCGTAATTTAATGCTTCCGAGTTCTTTTTGATCTCGGAAAGCCGGCTGATCGTCTCAGAAAGATCGTTCCATTCCGGTGCGTCAAAACATGCGCGCAGAGCCGGATCGCCTTCTTCTTTTCTCGCTTTTGCACCCCATTCACTGCCGTAGTAAACGCACGGGATACCTGGCATACCGAACAGCATGCCGTAGATCAGCGGCAGATGTTTTTCGTTGGTTAAAATACTTGCGATTCTTGTGACATCGTGATTGTCCACAAAGCAGAGCAGGTGTTTACCCTTATAGAGTGTCCAGTTGTCCGGTCCGAACTGGCGCAGCAGGGAGTGGTTGATCTCAAACATATTCATGCTGTTGAAGCTGGAATAAAGTCCTTTGTAGCACTCATAGTTGGTCACAGAGTGCAGCATGGAATCGTTCATCCACTGGTTGTAATCGCCGTGTAATGTCTCACCGACCAGGAAAAAGTCCGGTTTTAAGCTGTCGCAGAAACTGCGCAGGCGGCGTAAGAAATCATGGTCAAGGCAGTATGCAACATCAAGCGCAGGCCGTCGATATCAAATTCTTCCACCCATCCTTTGATCGCTGCAAAAATGTGCTGGATGACATCTTCATTTCTGAGATTTAATTTGACCAGATCGTAGTTACCTTCCCAGCCCTCATACCACAGACCGTCGTTATAGTTTGAGTTGCCGTCAAAACTGATGTGGAACCAGTCTTTGTACGGGGAATCCCATTTTTTCTCCAAAACATCCTGAAATGCCCAGAAACCGCGGCCAACATGGTTGAATACACCGTCTAATACAACTTTGATGCCTTCTTTATGAAGATTGTCACAGATTGTGGCAAGTCTTCATTCGTACCGAGTCTGGTATCGATCTTTGTATAATCCCTGGTATTGTAACCGTGTGTGTCAGACTCAAGGACCGGGGAAAAATAGATGGCATTGGCGCCAAGTTTTTTGATGTGCGGAATCCAGTCATTGACCTTTAAAATACGATGCTCTAAAACGCCGTCATTCTCAAACGGAGCACCGCAGAATCCAAGCGGATATATCTGATAAAAAACACTTTCGTAAGCCCACATAAGAAAACCTCCAAATTATTTTTGACTCATATCATATGATTTTTAGAACATGCGCGCTGTGCACTGATCACAGTATCACGGAAACCGCCATGTTCTAAAGCTGCAACTGCCTCAATGGTCGTACCGCCCGGAGAGCAGACAGCATCTTTTAATTCGCCCGGATGCTTTCCGGTCTCTAATACCATTTTGCGGCGCCCAAAACAGACTGGGCAGCAAATTTATAAGCCTGTGCGCGCGGCATGCCGTCTGCAACGGCGGCGTCTGCCATTGCCTCAATAAACATATAGACATAGGCAGGGGAAGAACCGGAAACGCCGACAACGGCATCCATCATGCTTTCCGGTACAACTTCTGCACGGCCGAAGCTGTTGAATAAGGACTCAACGAGCTTTACTTCCTCTGGTGTTACCTTGTCATTCGGACAGAGTGCACTCATCGCAGCGCCTACAAGCGCCGGGGTGTTTGGCATGGCGCGGATCAGTCTGACCTCACCGAGCAGCGCCTCGATATTTGCGATCGGCTGTCCGGCTGCAATCGAAACTACGATACAGTCCGGTTTTAAATGACCTTTGATCTGCGGAAGTACTTCGGAAAATTTATTTGGTTTTACAGCGAGAAACAAAATATCGCTTCGTTCTGCAACGACCTCGTTTGACTGGGTTGTCTCTATGGAAAATTTTGTCCGGATCTTATCAAGTGTCTCAGGAGAGTGTGCACTTGCGATGATCTGGCTGGTCGTCACTAAAGATGCATCCAGAATACCGCCGATCATGGCGCTTCCCATATTGCCGGCACCGATAAAACCAATCATTTTATCTAACATAAAATCCTCCTTGTTTTGCGGAGCAAAATGCGACTGCCATTGCAGGAGCAGAGGATTTTCCTCCTTGTTTTGCGTATTTATCATTCAAATTCTATCCTAGTCTATTTGGGGGGAAACGTCAACATTTTATGCAGAGATGAGAATGTGGAATCATAAAATATTTTCCTATGATAATGCAGATCAGGGCAAAATTAACAGACTTGCTGATTCACTTCGTAAATAAGTAGAAATAATGCAATTTTGCATAATATTATACAAGAAATATGCAGAAAAATACCATATTATTGATAATGTATGTTATATTAGTTTTCATAGGAGAAAAACATGGCAACTGAAAGAAAAACATTGACACAGCTGGCTGTGCCAATATGCTTAGAGACTTTATTTTATATGCTTTCAGGCATGGTCGATACACTTATGTTATCGTCTGTAAGCGACCAGGCTGTGGGAGCTGTCGGAACAGCAAATACGTATATAAGTGTTTTTATCATCATGTTCGGGGTAATATCATCCGGTATGGTAGCAGTTATGTCACAAAATATCGGAGCGGGGAGACCTGGAATTGCATATCAGCCAGACAGCTTGGACTTATGTTTAACGCACTGACAGGTATCCTTATGTCGGTTATTATTGCCTTTTTTTCTGGAGAAATACTTAGAATCGTAAGTATTTCTCCGGCTTTGCTTGAGCCGGCAGAAACATACCTTAAAATTGTTGGAGGTGCATGTGTTTTAAATGCGCTTATTCCCATTTTTTCCAGCTATCTCAGAGTGTTTGGATATACAAAGCATTCCTTGATAGGAACGATTGCAGGAAATGCCATTAATATAATATTTAATTCAGTGTTCCTGTTTGTATTTCATTGGGGAGTAATGGGCGTTGCTATTGCCACAGTTATTTCAAAAGTTGTGAACCTTATCATTGTAGCAGGCATGGGTGCTGTACTGATAAAGGCAAAGCAGAGTCCGGAGCGCATTCCGCCACGGAAGATACTTGCGCAGATTGTTAAGATAGGTTTTCCTTCTGCATTTGAAACAGCACTTTATAATGTTGCAATGACGCTTATAGTAAGATTCATGAATCAGATGGATGCAGTCGGAATGAATGTTACAGCCCGTTCATATGCTATGCAGATAGCAAATTTTTCGTATTGTATAGGAGCTGCACTTGCACAGGCTAATGCTATTATGACTGGCTGGAGAATTGGATCAAAGGAGTTTGAAGAATGTGACAGGGGTACGCGGAAAGCTGTGGTATATGGTCTTATAACAGCGACGTGCTTCTCTGTGACATTTGCGATGTCCGGACATTTTATAGTTCATATATTTACGGATGATGCGCAAATGATAAATCTTGTGGTAAGGCTGTTAATAGTAGATATATTCCTTGAATTTGGAAGGGTGACAAATCTTGTATATGGTCAGGCATTAAAAACCAGTGGAGATGCGGTTTTTCCGGTTATAATGGGTGCGATATTTATGTATCTGTTTGCAGTTGGTGGAACATATTTTCTTGGAATACATATGGGACTTCAGGCAGTAGGAGCATATATTGCCATGGCAGGTGATGAGTGCGCGAGAGCTGTTGGAATGGTGCTTAGATGGAAGAGCGGAAAATGGAAAAGCAAGAGCCTTGTAGAATTGTAGGAGAGAGTATGTACTTTGAATTAAAGGAAAATAAACCACATGGTACAAAGGACAATCCATTTAGTATATATCACATAGAGAATGCGGGGCGGTCATTTCAGATACCGGTACATTGGCATGATGAATTTGAGATTATATATGTAAAAAGTGGTTTGCTGACGGTAAGTATATCAGGAGAGAGTTATATTGGAAAAGCAGGGGATGCGTTCGTTGTATCGCCGGGCAATCTGCATCTTATGGGCTCACAGACCGGCACTGTGGATTATTTTACATTTTTGTTTCCGTTAAAATATATATCTTTTCGGACCGATGACATGTTAGATGATAAATTGCTTGAACCATTAAATAGCGGTCATTTGATGATAAACCCAAGAGTAAAAGACTCGGCAAAAGAACTGTGTGAGCAGCTGATTGATATATATATGGCAGAAAATGATGAAACTGAGTCAAAAATAACTGCGCAGATAAAGACAAAAATAATTCTTTTACAATTTATTCTTGAAATGTGGAAGAAAGGATTTGTAATAGAAAATGATACAAGCGGCAGAAATATTGTAGAAAAAGAGATGGTTTCATATATACAGCAGAATTTTACAGGAAAGATATCGCTAAAGGAATTTGGGGAACAGTTTCATCTTTCGGAAAAATATATATCGCGGTATTTTAAGGAACATTTCCATATTACATTGTCGCAATATATAACATATTTACGTTTGGAGAATGCAAAACAGTTGTTACAGGACACCGATCTTTCAGTGACGGAGACAGCTATGCAGAGCGGATACCAGAATGTAAGCTATTTTATCAGAAGTTTCAAAAAAACATATGGCATTTCTCCACTGAAATATAGAAACAGCGGGATATTGACAAAAATATAGCTATCGACTATATTACATACAAATGATAAAAATTATTGACAAAGGCGTTGGAACTAAGAGGGTTCTGACGCTTTTTTTGATTCATGGGCTTTAGCCTGTTGAGTGCATCGGAGTTTCTCCCAACGGAGAAATGGAGATGTGCGAAACAATAAACCACCTGCTATGCGGGTGGTGCAACAAATTTGTTATACAAAAAAATCACCTTTCCGCTAA
>ENA-OQDE01000254-OQDE01000254.1-human-gut-metagenome-genome-assembly--contig:-NODE-254-length-34839-cov-2.636639_pt1 | contig 34839 bp, 36 predicted proteins | sample MGYA00242768_ERZ504595 | MGnify/ENA primary metagenome ERZ504595 (study PRJEB26092, sample SAMD00036307) | human gut metagenome | host: Homo sapiens | study: EMG produced TPA metagenomics assembly of... | reverse complement strand
ACAAAACAAACATTATAAAAGCTATTATCGAAACAAAAACAAGCGTTCTTTTTGAAGATGTATTTACAATGCAGTTTGAAACGCTGATGATGACAGCCGTTACAAAAACGAAAATACAGGCAGTTACTGCGGCAAGGTAAAAGCTGTCAAAGCCTTTCATATCACCGAAATATGCGGTTTTTGACAATAGCTGAACAGAAAACGGTTGCTGTGCAGAATATGCACCGATAACAAAATCGGTAAAAAACAAAGTCAGCATTAATGTGCCGAATATAATAAGAGTTGTAATTACAGGTTGTTTTATTGACAAATTTTTGGTGCTTGTGGAATTGAATCCAAAAATAACAGGCAGAAACGCAAAGATTAAACAGTCTGCAACATTGCTCCGAATATTTGAAAAATCGGGTGTAACAAAGGTGCTGTTCGGTGCAAATTCAAAAGATTTTATATTTCCGAAAAATATCACGGCAAAAGCAATTATGAGAAATGCAAACACAAAAATGCTGACTCTTGAAAGCGGATTTATCCCCTTTGACGCACCGTAAACACAAATGCAAAGTATCAGAAAGGCAATCACCTTTGTGTCGACATCGGGATTAACTCCTGAAACAAACATATCGCAGAATCTAATCAGAAAAGAAACGGTTATCACGGTGAAATACATACAATAATATGAAGAAACAAAGAAAAAGCCCGTTTGCGATGTGTTTTTTGCAAAGGCTGAAAAATCAAGTCTTGTTCTGTGCTTTATCAAATAAAAAGGAACAAAGCACAACAGCGTGAAAAATATTCCGAACCCAATTGACGCAAGGCTTGAAAAATAATTGTCGCTCTGCAAAAGCTCCGCCCCATTAACAATATCGGAAGCACAGAACATACAAACAGCGAAAGCATAAGTCTTTTTGACGGAAAAGTTACATTTGATTGCATTACATCTCCTCCGTTTCGGGGAATTTCTGAACCTTGATTGTGTGCTTTGAAAGCCTTTTCCAATCTGCTCTGACAAAGACATCACGCATACTCCGCCACGAGAACGGTGCAAGCGATGACATATACGGCACGCCGACTGATGTTTTTGAACACATATTGACAAGCACTCCGCAGGTGAGCAGAACTATTCCCCACAAGCCGAACATTCCGCCTGCGATAACGCAGAAAAATCTCAACACCATAATAGGCGGATAGAGTGCGAATGTGACATAACTGCAAATTGCCGCAGTTGCAACAACCATAAGAGTTGACGAGCTGATTATGCCTGCGCTGACGGCACTTTCACCGATTACAAGCGCTCCGACAATGCTGACAGCGTGTCCGAGCGGCTTTGGAATACGCAGTCCGGCCTCTCTCATGACTTCATAGATAAAGGTTATGAGAATAACTTCAAGTGTTACGGGTAAGGGTGTTTGTGACAAAGAATCGGATGTTTTCACGAGCAATCCGGTCGGAAAATATTCGGGATGAAACTGTGCAAAAGCCGTGTATATTCCCGGCAAAAATACGGCTATAAGGAACGAAATATATTTTAAAATCCGTATGAATGCCGCATAATACGGGCGGTTTGAATAATCATCAACGCTTTGAAATTCTTCTGCAAAAAGGTGCGGAATGATTATCACCGACGGTGTTCCGTCAATCAGAATTGCCACTCTGCCCTCCGACAGCTTTCCGCAGACCGTATCCGGTCTTTCGGAAATCCCGACACCCGAAAAAAGTGATTTTGAATTGTTGTCTTCAAGATAACTGCTTAAATATCCCGACGCAAGAATCATTTTAAGGTTGCAGTTTTCAAGCCGTTCTCTGATTGCTTCAAGAATTTGCTTTGACACGCTGTTTTGAAGATAACAAATCATCATCTGCGTGTTTGAACTGTATCCGCTTGTTATGGTTTCAAAAACGAGGTCGGGACTTTTGATTCTTCGTCTTATTAAAGTCATATTGATTCTCAGCGGTTCTGTAAAACCTTCTCTGCAGCCTCTCTGCACTACCTCACTTTCGGGTTCCGAAACACTTCTGAATGAAAAGCCCTGTGCTCCGATTGCAAGCATACGACTGCAACCGTCAACAACAAGCAGGGCAAAACCTGATGTTGAAAAGCTGATTGCCTCGTCAATTGTCGTGAACTCGACAATTTCACTTGATGTCAGCACGGTATTTTTGATAAGGTCAAAAACCTTATTGGGGGATTGGCAGTCAAAATAATAATTGAGCAGAGGATTGATTACCGACAAAGCAAGCGTGTCCTTTCCGCACATTCCCTCAATTGTGATTATTGCGGATTTTATACTGCATTGTCCCTTTAGATTCATTTCACGAACCGTAAAGTCTGCCGAATTTTTGAACATTTTCTTCAGAGTTGAAATATTTTCTTTTAATGAATTATACATTTAATCACCGTCTTAACATATCTGCTTTTTATTTTGCGGTATATCGGCTCAAATTATGCAAATATTAGTAACGGTGATGTTATGTTAATTTCAATAATCAGAACAATTTTGCTCTATGCCTTTGTCATTCTGGCAGTCAGGTTAATGGGAAAGCGACAGATGAGCGATATGCAGCCGAGCGAGCTTGTAATCACAATGATAGTGTCGGATATCGCATCAATTCCTATGCAGAACACATCTCAACCGCTATTGAGCGGAGTTATTCCCGTTGCAATTCTCGTTGCACTTGAAATTACCGCAAGCATTATTATGATGAAGTGGAGCGGTTTCAGAAGTCTTGTGTGCGGAAAACCCGTTATAGTAATTAAAGACGGAAGGATTCTGCAATCGGCTATGAAAAAGCTGCGGCTTACTACAGAAGATTTGAGCGTCAGATTAAGACAACAGGGTATTTTTCAATCGAAGATGTTCAATACTGCATCGTTGAAACAAACGGTGAGGTGAGCGTTCTTGAAAAGCCTGAGAAGAGAAAGCCGTCTGCCGAGGATTTCGGGTTAAAAATTAAGGACAATAAAATTGAAACCGTAGTTGTCAGCAACGGAAAAATTCTTGAAAATTCGCTTAATTTATGTGAAAAAGAAAAGGGTTATGTTAAAAATATTCTGCAAAAGAAAAATATTAAGCAGAGCAATGTTTTTCTGATGACTCTTGACGCACTCGGAAATTACAACATTATAAAGAAGGAATAACAATATGAAAAGAATTTACATTGCACTTTCACTTGTTCTGGCGGCACTATGCTTTGCTTCTGTTGAAACAGGATTTATTTCGGGCAAAACGGATTCATTCATTGCAAAAATTGAATGTGCCGACAGACTGATGAGCAGACTTGAATTTGAAGATGCGCTCAAAATATGTGAAGAAACCGAGAAAGAATGGTATGACAATGCCAAATTGATTGACACCATGCTCATTCACGATTATGTTGACAATATTGGATTAAGCATTTCGAGAATGACCGCATTTGCACAAAAACATAACCGTGATATGTACTTTGCCGAAAGCGTTCAGGCAAAAAAGAACTCGCCTCCATTAAAGAAAGCGAGTTTCCGTTAGTTGAAAATATTTTGTAACTCTTACACAGAATTATTCTTTTTAATTTTGGAATTGATAAATTCGACCAGTCGGAATATGAGGAAAACGGCGGCATTGACTATTACAACGCTTGCACCTGTCGGGGTGTCGCATGAATATGACACACACATACCGACAAAGAAACAACAGAGTGAAAGCACACCCGAGCAGAGAATTACCGACTTGAATTTTTACAGACTCTCATAGAAGAAAGCGCAGGAAAAATTATAAGTGCGGAAATAAGCAGAGTTCCCATAATTCTCATACCGATTACAATTGTGAGAGCCGTAAGGAGTGCAATTACCGTGTTATAAACGCCTGTTTTAAGACCGGTTGCCCTTGAAAATGTTTCGTCAAAGGTTACGGCAAAAATCTTGTTGTAGAACAAGATGAATATTACGATTACGACAAGTGCAAGGATTCCGCACATAATTGCGTCGGCTGTTGTAGTGGCAAGAATACTGCCGAAAAGGTATGAGTTGAGGTCGGTATTTACGCCCGATACACTGACAAATACAACACCTATGGCAAGCGCCGTACTTGAAATTATTGCGATTGCCGCATCACCGTTGATTTTACTGTTCTCGGAAAGTCTTAACAGCAGGAATGCCGCAATAATGATTACAGGAACAGCAACTTCAAGCGGTGCAAGATTTAATGCCGCCGCTACTGCAAGCGCACCGAAGCCACATGAGATAATCCGTCACCGATCATTGAATACCGTTTGAGAACAAGCGTAACACCGAGCAGTGCCGCACACAAGGAAACAAGCGTGCCGACAATGAATGCTCTGACTATAAAATTGTATGAAAACATTTCAAAAATCATATCAAACATTTTTAGCACCTCCGTGAACTCTGTGCTGACATTCATCACACGGGCAATCGCTGAGAATAAAGCGTTTGCCGGCATCCGAATGCAGATACTGATGTGCCGTACCGTAGAAATACCAATTCTTTGCAAGGTGCAGAATTTTTGAGGCATTGCTCACTGCTGAATTCACATCGTGAGAAACCATAATAATTGTGATTCCGCTTTCATTCAACTTTTTGATGAGAGCGTACATATCAGCCATTGCCATCGGATCAAGTCCCGTTACAGGCTCGTCAAGAATAATCAGTTTGTGAGTTGCACACAATGCACGAGCGAGCATAACACGCTGTCGCTGACCGCCCGAAAGCTCTCTGAAACATTTTTTGCGTAAATCATAAATACCGTGAGCTTCATATTCTCGGCGGCAGTTTTTTTCTGCTCCTTTGAATAAAAAAAGGTGTGTTTTTTATTAAGACAGCCCGAAAGCACCACCTCTTGCACCGAGCAGGAAAGTCACGCTGAATATCGCTTGACTGCGGAAGGTAGCCGATTTCATTCTGTTTTAGTCCGTCACTATAGGTAATCGAACCGCTCAATGGCTTTAAAAGTCCGAGAAGTGCTTTCATGAGAGTAGTTTTGCCCGAACCGTTTTCACCAACTATACAGATATAATCCTTTTCTTTTATATCAACCGAAATATCATTGACAACGGTTTTGCCTTCATAACCGAGCGAGGCATTTTCAATTTTAATAAGCGACATCAGTATAACGCCTCCTTTAATGCTTCAAGATTTTGTTCCATAACAGAAATATAAGTTGCACCGTTTTCAAAATCATTCTTTGTGACATTGTGACATGAAGAAAACTGCATCGTCTTTGCAGAAGAATCTTCAGAGATAATCCGAGCAATTTTGCCGCTTGAAAGCTCAAGATAGAATACAACGGGTATATCGTGTTCTCTTGTAAAATCAATCAGATGAGAAACAACGGCTGTACTCGGCTCGGTTTCGTGACTGCAACCTGGGAATGCACATTCATATCCAAGGTTGTAGTCGCTTACAAAATACAGAAACGGAAATCTGTCGCCGAAAACAAGCGTATCACGCTTTTTGTTATTTGCAACTTCGGTAAATTTCTTATCAAGGCTGTCAAGCTGTGAAATGTAATTTGTTTTTCTGTCATTGTAATATTTAGAATTTTTACTGTCAACTGACATCAACTCATCTGCGATTGAGGCAGACATACGCTCCGCATTTCTGATTGAAGTCCAGACATGCTCGTCATACTCCTCCCCTTCCTCGTGATCGTGACCTTCGTATCATCATCCATATCTTCATGACTGTCGTGTTCATGGTCATGATCCATAGACTGTTCATGTCTGAGAGGAACATACTCCATCATCTTCATCACTTTTACATCTTTGTTTTCAATTGACGAAAGAACTCCGTCAACCCATTCGTCACTTTCACCGCCGTTGCAGATAAAAATATCGCAATTTTCAATTGCTGTAATATCTGACGGTTTGGGTTCATAACTGTGCGGATCGCTTCCGGGCGAAAGCAACAGGCGAATATCAACTTTATCGCCTGCAAGCTGTCTTACAAAATCATAGTAAGGAAAAATCGTTGTTACAACGCTGATTTTACCGTCAGATTTCCTGACATCTTCAGTTCTGTCACAAGCGGAAATTAATAACAAGCCGCAAATTATCACGGCAGAAAGAAAAATTGAAACAAGTTTTTTCATATATCACTCCAAATAACGCTTAAAAAGTCTTAATACACAAAAGGGATTGCATAAAACATCTTTATGCAACCCCTTTATAATTATTTGCAGAATCGATAAATTTATCCGAAAGCTGTTTTATGCAGCTTTAGCGGCAAGCTTCTTTGCCTTTTTATGACGCTGCCACATAACCCAAAGCGGACCTGCGATACAGATTGAAGAATAACAACCTGATATGATACCGATAATCATCGGAAGAGCAAAGCCCTGAACAGATGTGATATTGAACGCACAGGCAACAACATAAACAACAAGAATAGCCGAAAGTGTTGTTACAGAAGTCATAATTGTTCTCTTAATACACTTTGTGCAGCTGAGGTTGAATATCTTGCCAACATCTGTTTTGCTTCCGACAAGCTTCTTTTCCTCACGAACACGGTCATAGATAACAATTGTATCGTTAAGCGAATAACCGAGAATCATAAGAACAACTGCGATGAAGCTTGCGTCAATCGGCATCTGGAAGATTACATACATAAAGTAAATCATTGCAACATCGTGGAAGAGGCTACGAGAGCCATAACACCTGCCGAAAGACCGCCGATTTTCTTAAATCTGATTGTTACATAAAGAACCATAAGCACGGCTGCAATTGCAACAGCAGTAAGACACTTGAGAAGGAAGCTGAAACCCATTGAAGCATCAACTGAATTTGATTCAAGACATTTGAAGTTATTGTCCGGATACTTCTTCTGAAGGTCTGATTCAAGGTTCTTCTGAATATCGGTTTTGATTGAATCATTACCCGAGAACTGAACTGTTACCGTTGTGCCGCTGTCACCCATAAGATCCTGGGCATATGTAGTAGTGATTCTGTCCTCTGTTGTTTCAACCTGAATAAAATCAGTAAGTTCAGACTGATTGATTTCACCGCTGTAGCTGAATTTAAGTGTGGCACCGCCAGAGAACTGAATGTCAAGCTGTGTACCAAAAATAAAGTTACATACGATACCGATAATAATAATTGCAAGAGAAATTCCGAAGAAAATCTTTTTGTGACCTACAAAGTCAATAATCTTGTGGCCTCTGTTATACTTTTCGGCAAATTCCCCATCTGTAAGGGGGGCATTTGAAACTGCCTTTGTCTGAGTTTTATCAGTCATTCTTAGCACCTCCAAACAACCATTTTTTACGCAGGAACTTAAAGCCTGCAACACTTCTGAGCATAATTCTTGTACAGAATACACCCATGATAAAGTTAGCGATTACGCCGACAAGAAGTGTGTAACCGAATGAGTAGATAGTACCTGTTGTAGACTCACCGAAGATGATTGAGAGAATATTTGCAGGACCAAATACAAGCATAAGGATAATTGATACGATAATAACGGTCATATTACCGTCAACGATAGCGGAAAGTGAATTCTTTGTACCCCTTTCAAGAGCACCGTCAAGAGTTCTGCCCGCTTTAAGTTCTTCCTTGATACGCTCGGCAGTAATAACATTACAGTCAACGCCCATACCGATTGAAAGGATAAGACCCGCAATACCTGGGAGCGTCATTGTGAATGAAGAGAATACGGGGAAGTAACCCGAAACTGCGGCAATTGCAAGACCCATCTGACCGAGAAGTGAGATAACTGCAACAAAACCCGGCAAACGGTAGAAAAGAATCATAATGATTGCAATAATGATAAATGCGATAACACCCGCATATGCCATTGCAACAAGTGAGTTCTCACCGAGGGTTGCGCTGATTGTGCCGTAGTTTGATGTTTCAAGCTGGAACGGAAGAGCACCTGCATTAATTTTTGATGCAAGGTCCTGAGCCTCTTTAGCTGTGAAACTGCCCGAAATAACAGCATTGCCGTCAGTAATTTCAGCATCAACCTTAGGAGCTGAAAGCATAATATCATCCATCCAGATTGAACCTGCTGGTTGAGATATTCTTTGGTGATGTTACCGAAAAGCTCTTTACCGTTCTTGTCACCGCTGCTCTTCAGCTTAAGCTGAACTACATAGGAATTTTTACCTGTGGTCTTGTCTGTTGTCATACCTGCTGTTGCACTTTCAACATAAGAACCGTCCATAAGGATTGTCTTAGCTGTGTCGCCCGAAGGAGTTTTGTAAACATACTCGCCGTTTGAATCAACATCTGTTGTTTCATGACCGTCTCCGGGACGGAAAGTAAGCTGTGCTGTTGAAGAAATCTCTTCGATTGCCTCAATTGCGTTCTGGTCGGAATCTTCCTTCCATGGGAAACGAACAATGATTCTGTCGCTTTTTGCATCCGCATAAAGCTCATAATCTGTGATACCCTGAGATACCATTCTTAATTCAATGATTGACTTTGCAGACTCAAGCTGCTCGTCAGTTGCGTCAACATCTCCTGCCGGTTTGAATGTTGCTTCAACACCGCCACGGATGTCAATTCCCCATCGTATATCACTGATGCCCTTTAATACTGTTGTTTTGTTATCGCCGGTGTAGTAGGAAATACCAAAAATCGCAGTAAACGAAAAGGCAAGTATCAGCAAAGCTACGACAAAGAATACAGGCTTTGGAACTCTTTTCATGCCTTTGAAACCTCCGTTAAATAATTGGCTGTGATTTTATTTTGCTCAAAAGTCAAAATAACTCTGTCACGAACATCCAATCACAGACCGTAACAGAGTTATTATAGAATTTTTTTTAGGAAAATGTCAATGGATACGGAAATATTTAATAAAAAAAGAATTGAATTTATCAAAAAATACATTCTAATGTCATAAACTGCATACAAAATTCTTCCAAAATCCAACTGACAAACCAAATTTTCAAATGATGATTACTTGTTCAGAATCTTTTCGCAAGCTGCAAGCCTTGCACAGATACAAAAAACATCCATAGCAACTTCAAGCTCGTGGTTCGGAGGGAAGGTCGGTGCAATTCTGATGTTGGAATCCTTTGGATCAATTCCGAGCGGATATGTTGCACCTGCACCTGTAAGAACAACTCCTGCCTCCTTACAGAGAGCGACGGTCCTCTTTGCCGTGCCTTCAAAAACATCAACACTTACAAAGTAACCGCCGTGCGGCTTTTTCCATGATGCGATATCAGCAGGTGCAAGTTCTTTGTCGAGAGTATCAAGAACAATCTCGAATTTTGGTTTAAGGACAGACTTGTGCTTTTCCATATGTTTAAGCACGCCGTCATAATCCTTGAAGAATCTTACATGACGGAGCATATTAAGCTTATCATAGCTGATGATTTCGTAGTTATATTTTTCACGGAGAACCTTGAGGTTGTTCTCAGATGCGGCCATTGCGCTACGCCTGCACCGGGGAAAGTAATCTTTGATGTTGAGCAGAAAAGAATCGGGAGGTCTTCATTACCTGTCTTTTTGCATTCATCCATAATGTTGAGCAAAACATCAGGTGTGTCGCTGATTTCATGGATGCAGTAGGCATTATCCCACATAATTCTGAAATCCTTAGCGGCAGGCTTTAAAGCGGCGAAGCGCTTAACAACCTCATCGCTGTATGTGGTGCCGGCAGGGTTTGAATATTTCGGAACGCACCAAATACCCTTAATTGAGTCATCCTCAGAAACGAGTCTTTCAACCATATCCATATCGGGACCGTTGTCGTCCATCGGAATCGGAATAAGCTCAAAGCCGTAATACTGAGTAATGCCGAAATGACGGTCATAACCCGGTACCGGACAGAGAAATTTTCTGTTCTTTACTTCATACCATGGTTTGCAGCCCTCAACAGCGGGAGCTGTCATAAAGCATGAAATTGTATCAAACATCATATTAAGGCTTGAAGAACCGCCTACAATAACATTCTCTGCATCTACACCGAGAATATCCGCAAAAAGCTTTCTGCACTCTGTAATACCGTTGAGAAGTCCGTAGTTGCGGCAATCCATCTTATCCTCACCGATAAAATCGGATTTGCTGTTGATTGTATCGAGCATAGGTAAGGAAAAATCAAGCTGTTCTTTGCTGGGCTTACCTCTTGCCATATTGAGGTTAAGTCCCATACCTTTAAACTCCTCAAATCTCTTTACGAGATTGCCATACTCTTTTTCAAGTTCCTGCTTACTCAGTTCAAGATAACCCATTTTGAATAACTCCTTAAAATATTATTGCAAATGCAATTTAAATTTCTAATATATTTTACTCTATTCACCCAAGAAATGCAAGATGTTTTTTGCAATCTTGCATTTTTATTTTCACAAAAAAGAACAGACCTGCAACAGTCATTTTTGGTGAAAGTTTGCAAGTCTGTGATTTTGTGTTATTTTTATCGAGAATGTGTAGTTTTGTGCCAAAGCACAAAATTGGGATTAATAATACTGGTAGTAGTAATAACCTTTCTTTCTTCTCTTTGAATCATAAGTACAACCTACCTCAATCAGACCGAGTACGGTTGAATCGGCAAGCTTTACGCTGTCAAGAAGGTGCTGAAGGTCGCCGTGAGTTGTTGAGCGTTCACGAACAACTACAACAAAGCCGGCAATCATATCCTTGAGAAGCAGAGCGTCGGCAACCACACCGATAGGAGGCGTATCAAAAATTACATAATCATAATCTCTGACAAACTGCTCATAAAGTTCCTGAAATCTGGTACTGCACATAAGCTCAGAGGGGTTTGGCGCAACCGTACCTGCCGGAAGAATGTCAAGATTCGGAAGAACATCATGCTTAACAGCCTCATCAATTTCAATCATTTTACCGATTACATTGGTAAGTCCCTTTTTATTGTCAAGCTTAAAAATGTTATGAACATTAGACGGCGAAGGTCGCAGTCGATAAGGAGAACTCGTTTTTCCATTTTTGAAAAGGAAATTGCAAGATTTGCGGAAACGGTGCTCTTGCCCTCACCCTTTGAGTAACTGGTTACGGCAAAGCATTTTTTTCTTTTGCGGAAAGCGAGAACATAATATTAGTTCTTGCGGCCTTATACGACTCAACAATTGCAAACTTGCTCTTATCGGAAAGAGAAAAATTCTGTCCGTTATTTTTTTATCGTCTTTCTTTTTAAATAATTTAAAATCAGAAGCCATAGTTCCTCCTTAACCCTGGTTCTCAAAGTCGGGAATTTCGGCAAATATAGGAATACCGTAGATATCCTGAATATCGTCCTCAGACTTGATTGTTGTGTCAATAAGTTCAATAAGAATAGAAATAAGGCAGGAAGCAATTAATCCGATTGCGGCGCCTATAAGCATATTCTTTGTGTTACTCGGTGCATACGGAGCCGAAGGAACCTTCGCCTGACGAAGTGTTCCGATCTGACCGTAGCTGAATTTTGAATTATAAACCTCAGCCGCCTTTTCGGCAAGCTGATTGGCAACATTGGCACACTTCTGTGCGTCTGTACCGTCCACTGTAATTGTGATAAAGAAAGTACCGTCGGTTACATCAACATTAACCGTGCAGCCGTCATAGAGTGCTGTCATCTCATCGGAATTTTTAAAGAGTGTAACGCAGATTTCAGCAAGATTTGCAGAGGCGGAAATATCAGCAGGATATATCTTCTGGTTCTCCTCATTGGTTGTCTTTTTGGTTGTATCATCGGCAGCCTTTGAAGGTGTCGTACTCTTGGTGTCGGCATTGGCATTTGCTCGCTGTGACGAACTGTAGTTCTGCACATAAATCATGGTAGATGTGCTGTACATCGGTGCAATTACAAAGCGTGAATACATAAAGAACAGCAGTCCCATTACAACAGTAGCAAGAATAATAAACTTGATTCTTTGCAAAAGGACGCCGACAATTCGCTGAATGGTTACATTCTTTGCCATTTATATAGCCCCTTTAATTCATATTAAGTATTAAGAAAACATACCGTAAAGTAAAAAAGGTGTTTTTACGGCACTGATTTACATATTTATATTTCATTATATCTTATGTATTCTCAGCAATAATTCTATCATAGAATATTGATTGAAATAATTTCTTTAATATTATACAAATTTTTCGTTGTCGGATTCTTTAACAACAAAAATAAAGGAAGCCGTAAAGACTTCCTTTATCATAGTTTATTAAGTTACGGTTATCAGCCTACAACATTAAGAAGTACACCGGCTGCAACTGCTGAACCGATTACACCTGCAACATTCGGACCCATAGCGTGCATGAGGAGGAAGTTGCCGGGATTTTCAGCCTGGCCAACCTTCTGAGATACACGGGCAGCCATCGGAACGGCGGATACGCCTGCTGAACCGATAAGCGGGTTAACCTTACCGCCTGTTGCCTTGTACATAATCTTACCGAAAAGTACACCGAATGCAGTACCCATACAGAACGCAAGAAGACCGAGAACGATAATCTTGATTGTGTCAAGAGTAAGGAAGTTCTGACCGGATGCGGTTGCACCTACAGTTGTACCGAGGAAGATTGTGATAATATTCATAAGCTCGTTCTGAGCTGTTTTGCTGAGTCTTTCAACAACGCCGGACTCCTTAAAGAGGTTACCGAGCATAAGCATACCAACGAGCGGAGCTGCGTCGGGAAGGAAGATTGCGATGATAATAACAACAATTACCGGGAACATAATCTTCTCAAGCTTTGAAACGGGACGAAGCTGCTCCATAACTACGGAACGCTCTTTTTGGTTGTGAGCGCCTTCATAATAGGCGGCTGAATAATCGGCACAAGAGCCATATATGAATATGCGGCAATTGCGATTGAACCGAGAAGATGCGGAGCAAGCTTTGTTGTTACATAAATAGCCGTAGGACCATCGGCACCGCCGATGATACCGATAGCACCTGCCTCTGCCTCTGTAAAGCCGAGGAAAATAGCACCTGTAAATGTTAAAAAGATACCAATCTGTGCGGCAGCACCGAGAATAAGGCTCTTCGGGTTAGAGATGAGCGGACCAAAGTCGGTCATGCAACCGATGCCGAGGAAGATAAGAGGCGGATAAATGCCGAGCTTAACACCCTGATAGAGGTAATAAAGAAGTCCGCCGTATGTCGGATTCTCAATATAAGTTACTCCGTCAATCACCGTTTTGGCGTGTCCCGACACCGCAACATTCTGTGCGGTACATTGAGCCTCTGTCAAATACTGTGTTGTAGCGGAGCCATAATACTCGGATAAAGATTAACAAGCAGCATACCGAATGCGATAGGAAGGAGCAAAAGCGGCTCATACTGCTTTTTGATTGCAAGGTAAAGCAAAACGATTGAAATACCAATCATTACATAGTTCTGCCAGTTAAGAGTTAACAGACCCGAGTCTTCAAAGATACCGACAACGGCATCTACAAAGCCTTGTAAAATTTCCATTAGATAACATCCTTTCCCTTAAAACTTTGCCTTAAAACGGGCGGGTATTATCAAGTACACCGGCTTTTGCCCATGCGGAACGACCGCCGTCTGATGACTTTTTAATACTCTTGATTCTTGCTTTTTCGGAAGAGCCGTACATTGTGGCAACTGCTGCGGAAATTACGGCAACAACCTCATCGGAAACACCGTCTGTCTGAGCAGGAGCAACAGGAGCGGCAACAACAGGAGCAGGAGTTTCTGCTACGGTTTCAGCCTTTTTCTCTTTGCTCTTTTTGCCGGCATCTTGAGCTTTCTGAATGATTGCGCCGTAAATCTTGATTATGAAAATCAAGAGAATCAGCATTGCGAATACAACAACAAAACCTGTAAGAACAACTTTGCAGAGGCAATACCTTTTTCGGCAAGGGAAAGCTCCTCTTTAGCCAATAAAGCTACATCGGAAAGATTCATAAAACAACCCCCATATTTGTCATTTGCATATAGGAATATTATACTTTATTCCCGAAACATTTTCAATAACAAATATGGGGCGAATAATTTTTTGGCGATATTACCAATTTATTTATTTGTAAGCCTGTTTATTTGTGAATTAAAGCTTTGTGATTTTATCGTTATTTGTCGTTACAGAATTATACATATTAATCCGTTACAGCCGTCATTGATAATTTTTTCAACTGTCTCCCCTATCCGCCTTCTGGCATCGGCAGGCATTCTGTACAGCTTGTTGTGAAGGCCCTCATTAACGAGTTCGTGAACTGATTTTCCGAATATGTTACTCTCCCAGATTTTTTCCGGATTTTCGTCAAATTCTCTGAGAAGATAAGACACAAGCTCTTCGGACTGCTGTTCCGAACCGACAATCGGAGTTACCTCCGTCTGCGTAAAAATCTTCATCATATGAATTGACGGTGCGCTTGCTCTCAGCTTGATACCGTATTTTCCGCTCTGCTTAATAATCTGCGGTTCGTCAAGGGTAAGTTCGTCAATTGTCGGCATAACAATTCCGTAGCCTGTTTCCTGAACCTGTTCATAAGCCTGTGCAATCTTGTCGAATTCTTTTTGTTTTTGCGAAAGAGTTTTTATGCAGTTCAGAAGTTCGTACTCCTCGGTTATATCAAGCCCTGTTTCTTCCGAGATAACCTTGTAGAAAAGTTCGCTTTCGATAGATACGGCCATCTCCGCATATCCTTTTCCGAGGTCAAGACTCGTAACCTTTGCCGATGTGATGTACTCGCATTGCTCAATATCTGAGATTATCTGCTGAATTTGCCTGATTTTCTCAATTTTTGCGGCATTTTTCTTTATTGAATCAAATACAACCGATTTCAGCCAATGGTCTTTATCAAGCTTTACAACCCATTTCGGAATGTCAACCTTGATTTCACGGATTGGAAATTCGAACAAAAGCTGTGCAAGTATCCTTTTGATTTCGGTTTCGTCAAGCTCCATACAGCTAACGGGAATTACGGGAACCTTGTATTCGGCGGTCATTTCGTTTGACAGGCGAATTGTTTCATCTGCCGTAGGGTCAACTGAATTGAGAAGTATAATGAACGGTTTATTGATTGCTTTCAGCTCATTAATTACTCTTTTTTCACTTTCAATATAATCTTCTCTCGGAATATCGCTGATTGTTCCGTCAGTAGTGATAACAAGACCGATTGTTGAATGGTCGGTAATTACCTTTTTAGTGCCTATTTCTGCGGCGTCATCAAAAGGAATCGCCTCGTTTGACCACGGAGTTTTTACCATTCTCGGTTCGTCCTCTTCGCTGTAACCGATTGCACTGTTTACAATATACCTACGCAGTCAATCATTCTCACATTGAAGGTTGTGTTGCCGCCGAGATTGATTTCAACGGATTCCTCGGGAATAAATTTGGGTTCTGTGGTCATTATGGTTCTTCCTGCCGCAGATTGAGGAAGCTCGTCAACGGTACGCCTGTAAACTGCCTCGTCACGGATATTGGGCAGGACAAGCGAATCCATAAACCTTTTTATAAATGTTGATTTTCCCGTTCTGACGGGACCGACTACTCCGATATAGACATCGCCGTCGGTTCTTCGGGAAATATCCTGATAAACATTTCTCTCTTCCATTTTTTATACCTCCCTATATTCTCGGAATCAACAGCATTTTAGGTGCGTCGAGCACCTGATTTTCAGCCGAATTTTCCGAAAGCAGTAAATCAAGCTTTGTGTTGTGGGATTTAGCAATATCCCAGAGCTTTTCTCCCTTGTCGGCAAAGTATAATGTCAGCGCACAATTTTCGGGAGGTATAGGTTTATCCTCAAAAACATTTACATTTTTTACGGTGTTTACTCTGTTTTCCGAAAAAACAGCACCGCAGATTTTCAGCTCACAACGAATTTCTATGACATCATCCTCGGCAAGTCTGTAGCTTATACTTGCTGTCCTTGTACCGAAAATTTTTGCACAGGTGCAGTCTGTCTGCGGAATAATATGCTCATAATCGGCTGAACGCTCAATAAACACAGGAATATCTTCCCCGTTAAGTGCCAATATGCATATGTTGATTTTTCCGCCTATAACCATACCTCTGTCATCGTGTGAAGCCTCGGCAGTTATTTGTTCTGTGAAAATATCGAGAATTCGTGAGATTTTTCCGTCATCAATCTTAACGGACATTTTTTCCATATGAGGTTCATTAATCGGAACAACCTCGCCCGTAATTTTTAATTGTTCAAACTCCGGCAACGAGGAAAATTCTGTTGAGTAGGCGTCACACACAATTTCTTCCTCACGGGTTATATAGCCCTCCTCCGTAACGCAGAGCTTTACTTCAAGTATCACCGACGGCTTTTCGGAAAGCATATCGTTTTTCAGTCTGATGTCATACGACATAACATCGCAGGAAACACAGTTGATTGTGTTTTCGTCAATTCCGTCACAATCTAAAATTTTGTTGAACGGCAACAGATAGTCAAGCTTTTCAACTTCTCCGCTCTCTGCGTTTGAAAGGTACAAAAGCTTGAGATTAAGTTCACCGTTGAGCATAAGCTTTCCCGTTACAGCCTTAGCGTCAATCACTCCGACGCTTACATCGCTGCGGAGAACGGATTCAATCTGCGGTTTTTCGCCTACCGAAATTTCTTCGCAAACAGAAAACTGCTCCTGACAGAACGATTTAAGATCGGCACAGGTAACGGTCTTTCGGTCGGTTTCGATATTATCGGAAGGCGTGAAAATGCTCGTCTGAGTTTTTGAAAATACCTTTGCATACAATGAAAACGCTCCGTGCATAACAAGTCTGCGGGGACTTAATGCCCTGCAGTTTATGTATTCCGGCTTTGTTTTTGTGATGATAACCGGATTGTCGGGAGCGTCTTTTACCGAAAAGTTCTGTGAAAAATTCACGCTTTGTTCGCAACAGCGCACGCTTTTCTTTATGCTTTCCACATACATCACATTCACCGTACAAAATCCGTCAATCTGAAGCTGACCTCCGGAAAGGGTTCTGCTCTGAATTTTGGGTGTGAGTGTACATTTCAGAATTTTTTCTATATCCGGACAATAATCGGGCAGAGTGAGGTCAACATCTGCAAGCTGTTCGGCAACCGTGTCAAGCACAGCCGACGGCGTGCAAAACGAGCGGTTTTCCTGATTAAACTCCATATTTTTCTCTCCTTTATGTTTTATAGTTCAATTATATTAGGGAGTGCGAAAAAATATTACCCGTAAGATTAATCATAATTTTATTTTAAAAAATAAGATGTGCAAAGTTTTTTGTAACTATGCACATCTTTGGCTCGAATTTATTGTAAACTATTACCAATAGCAAGATTTTGGAACAGTGTCCAAACATATGACTATTATTCCGGCTTGGTTTCCTTTTTGATTCCGTAAATTTTTCTCAAAATTGCCGATATGAATTTTGGTTTTTCAATAAGTACAACTTTCATAATTACCTCCGAACACAACAAATACTGACAACTACGAGTGCGCCTGCCGCAATGACGAGTACCCATTCACTCGGCAGAAGTGATGCACACAGCAGTCCCAGTCCAAAGCATACTGCAGATTTTATTCTCTGTGTGTAACAATTCACTGTATCACCCTATATCAGAATATACACAAAATCAAATTATGTGCAAAAGCGGTTGAATTATTTTTAAAATTGATATAAGATAAACTGAGAAAACAATTACGGAGAATTTTACAAACTATGAGAACACTTGAAATTAAAAAGAATGACGCAAATCAGCGACTCGATAAATTTTTACAGAAAAGATTCAAAACTCTGCCAAAGTCGCTTATGTACAAATATATAAGGAAAAAGTGTATTAAGGTAAACGGCAAAAAGTGTGATATTCAGACCATGCTCAAAGAGGGCGATGTGCTTACCTTTTATATTAAGGACGAATTTTTTGAGGCATCGGAGCAAAAAAGCTATGAGTTCATGAAAGCACCGAAAACCTTTGACATTGTTTATGAGGATGAAAACCTTATACTTATAGATAAAAAGCCGGGCATAATCGTACACCCAGACAAGAATTATCACTTTGATTCACTTGTTGCAAGAGTTCAGCACTACCTGTATGACAAAGGTGAATACAATCCCGATGAAGAAAAGGCCTTTGCGCCTGCACTTGTCAACAGAATTGACAGAAACACGGGCGGAATTGTTATTGCGGCTAAAAATGCAGACAGTCTAAGAATCCTAAACGCAAAAATGAAAACAAGAGAGCTTGAAAAATATTATCTCTGCCTTTTATACGGAAAGCCAAAAAAGGACAGCGACACGCTTCACGGCTATATGACCAAGAATGAAAGTAAAAACAAGGTTACTGTTTTCAAAAATGAGGTTGAGGGTTCAAAAGAAATCAAGACAAAATATGAAATTCTGGACTTCAACGGCAAATTCAGCCTTGCCGAAATTGAACTTTTGACGGGCAGAACTCATCAGATAAGAGCGCACATGGCATCAATCGGACATCCGCTTGTGGGCGATACAAAATACGGCAAAGGCAAAAAAGCACCCGACAGCATTAAGTATCAGGCGCTTTACAGCTATAAGCTGAAATTCAATTTTGAAACCGATGCAGGCATTCTTGATTACCTTAACGGCAAGGAATTTAAGGTAAACGATGTATGGTTTGCAAAAAACGGAAAGATTAATTTAAGCAAATAAAATAATCGGCTATATCATACAACTAAAATTGCCCCCGACATAAACATTCTTATCGGGGGCAATTTTTATTTTGCATTTATTGCAATTTTTTGAATTTCAGTAGCATCAATAACATTCACCGTACCGTCACCGTTTACATCAGCTAAGGACTTTTCAAGTTCAGAGAACTCAATATCAGAGGCACAATATTTTTGAACTTCTGTTGCATCTTTTACGGTAATACGATCGTCTGCGTCAATATCACCGATTTTCTGGGGTTCATCGTCCCACAAAGGGATGATATAAAATGTAAGATTGTCAACCTTTTGTACCAACTCGCCAAGCATTTTGACATCAATCTTTTTGGAGAGATAAGCATTTCTGAAATTATAGAACTCACCGTCTATGTACAAATATACTTCATCTTTCTGTGATTCTATGCAATAACTGAAAGTAATATTTGAATTTGTAACATCAATTCTATACTCGCTGTTATTATTCAGTCTATTTTCAATTTTAGGATATGAATATGTTTTATCATAATGATTGATAAGCATTGCCCCGTTGCTGAGTTCGCCGTAATATTTCACAACAATATCCCCTGCATTGCTGTCGGGATAAACATCAGTCATTAATTTTTGCATAATCTCATTTTAACATCGGGTGAAAGTTCCTGTTCCGTCTGCGGATAATGCGGCTCATATTCAAAAGGCAAATTATCAATACCGTAAGCGCTGTATGCAGATACATCTACAGAACAAGCCATAATCAAAACCAATACTACAGAAAAAACAGATGTCAAAATTTTGATTTTTCTACTCATTATTAAGCCTCCTTATTTTTTACATTAACTAACATTTTTTGTATCTCGGTCGAATCCAAAATAGTAATTTCTCCATCGCCATTAACATCAGCTAACCTTTTTTGTTGATCAGTCAAGTCCTCTAAGTGTGCAATATATTTCTGTACCAAAGTAGCATCCATAATGGTAACTTCTCCATCCATGTCAACATCACCCAACTGGAGTTTTTCCCATTGAGCATACATAGTTACAACATCTCCATTTACACTCGATGTTTTTGCTACTTTTGAACAATCTTTATAAACCGCTTTCGAATATCCGTTTGGCTGTTTATTTTCTAAACACCACTTACTATTACCTTTTCCGTCCGTATAATACCATTTATTATCAGATTTTCTATATGCAGTCCAACCCACAAAACGGTAATCAAGCTTAGTATAGGTGTTTGGATTCAATTTAGTATTTACTCCATAACAAACTGATGTATTTACCATAGCGACTCCATTACCACCGTTTGCATCATATTTAATTATGTATTTTTTAGAATTTATTGCAGCCAATGTTTTTCCGATATTTAAAACACCTCCTGAAACCAATTTATCTTTTAACCCGTCAACACTATCAACGTTATTCAGTAAAAATGCTTTAAGTTGAGAATTAGAAATATCAGGATAAATACTTTTCATCAAAGCTACAGAACCCGTTACCATAGGACATGAGGCAGATGTACCATTAAAATTTCTATAATCATTTGAACTGGTAGTGTAAATATTTGTGCCTGGAGCCGCTAAATCGACAGAAATTTTGCCATAATTTGAACTATTATTTAATTTATCATTTTCATTAGAATTTGCAACGGAGATAATATTATCATACTTTAACGAAGTAGGAAAACAATAAAATCCCTGATTATCTAAATCAAGGCTCTCATTTCCAGACGAATTGATTATTAATCCAGTATACTTACCATAACATTCCTCAGGTTCTTTTGTATTTCCATCCTTAAATGCTAGTGTTCCGAATGAACAATTAACTAAATCAATTTTATTTTTCTCAGCATAGTCTAAGGCTAATGATATGTTGCTAAATAAAGGACCGCCTTCCTTTCCAACCTTTAAACTAACTATTTCGACACTGTTACAAATTCCAGATATTCCTACACTATTGTTACTGCAGGCTCCTATAATTCCTGCTACACAAGTACCATGATCAGCACTATCTGTAAGCGGCTCATCATCGACAAAACTTTTGCTTAATTCCCTATTAACTGTATCTTTTAAATCAGGATTATCAGCATTGACACCAGAATCCATAACACCTACTCTAACCGTTTTGGTGTTTTTTGTATACTGTAATGCATCAAAGTAACCGATTCTATTCAAATACCATTGATTTGACAAATACTCATCGTTTGGTTTTGTCACCGAGTCATATTCAAATTGATAATTTGGAGAAACGGACAAAACATCATCACGCTGTTCAATTTTGTCAATTGCTTTCAAAACAGACTTTTTATCGTTGGTATCTAAAGACAATTTTAATGTTAAGTGATAATCAGTATAATCATAATTTTCAAGAAAATCATACTCATCATCCAATTTATTTATGAAGTTATCAATAGAATACACTAACTCTCTTTTTTGAGAGGAAGCATCGAACAAAGCTAATCCATTTTTTCTTGTGCCTAATATTTTTATTAAATTCATATTCTTTATATAAGAAATAAATTTTGAACTAGCGCTTTTAGAATTATCAATATTTTCAATATAGTTTTTCAGTGCTTGAATACCTCCAGTAGCACTTACACCCCTTGCTATTATTGCTTCGTACTTATCTTTAATAACATCATAAGTGTACGGAGAAAGATTTTCTACCGAATTTACTGCTACTTCAGGAAAATCCGCACAATCATAATTTTTAAAATCAAGGCTACAACTATTTTTCATTGTAACAATGATTGAATCTGCCGCAAAAGCTTCATTGATAGAAGCTTCGCAAAGTTCCTTACTTTCAAGATTTTCGTTAATATCATCCGTAGTTGCAAACGCAAACAGCGTTCCATTAATCATAAACATTGAAGACAAAAAAATTGAAGAAATAATTTTTATTGACTTTCTCATACTACATCCACCATCCTAAAATTATGTTTTTAAAATTAATTTACAATTCTTAAAAATAATTCTTAAAAATTGCTATCCTCCTTAGTTAAATTATATCACATTTAAAAGTTTATGTAAAGAGAATAGTAAAATATTCATTTTGTAAAATTTTAATGCAGTATTTTGTCTATTATCACTAAAGCATAGTTTAAATATTATTTTACTTATCACAAAAACAAAGCTCATAATATAACAGTCTATTAAACCAAGTCAATTGTCGTAATAATAATTTAATCTTCTTTAATACACATAAATGCACTCATTGTGCCTCTGTGACCTTTGGTGGCACGGTGACTCCATAAGAGGTCACTGTTGCAATTGGTGCAGACATCCGAAACTGTTATGTTTTCATTCTTTACACCTGAAGCAGTAAGAATCTGACGGTTGGTTTCAAGGAGATCGACCATATATTTTCCGTTTCCTTTTTCAAAAACGAACTTTGAGCTGTCAAGGTCTGCAAGATTCAGAAAATGTTCTGCACATGGGTAATCAACCTCATAGCAACAAACTGAAATCGCCGGACCGATTGCAGCTTTGATATCGGCAGGATTTGTGCCGTAAAGCTCAGTCATTTTCTCAACAACCTTTTCCCCTATTCTGCCGACAGTTCCCCTCCAGCCGGCATGGGCAAGTCCGATTGCCTTATTCTTTGTATCAACAAAAAGCAGCGGTGTGCAGTCGGCATAGTAAGTTACGAGGGTTACTCCCTTTTCATTTGTAATCAAGGCGTCAACGCTCTCCATATCACGGGGCTTGTAGATACCTATGCCCTTTTCGGCAGATGTTACGGCTCTTACAACCGTGTGGTGATCCTGTGCCGAGGCTACAAGACTTTCATAGTCAAAGCCTGCACTTTTGCAGAATCTTTTGTAATTTTCGGTTACGCTGTCGGGATTGTCACCTCTGTTGAATGCCATATTCATTGATGTAAATTCACCCGTTGACACACCGCCAAGTCGGGTTGTGAATGCGTGATTGATGAAACTAATTTCTGATAAAGAATTATATGTAAGATACGGAACCGTATCAATGTTGTTAAGCTTCATTGTTTTTGAAAAAAATTTCATAAGTGTTCCTTCCACATTTTATAATAAGATTATTTTTAACCGATTAATTGCTTTGTCAATATTTCCGACAAAATATTTATGCTTGAAACACGGCTGAGTTAATGATATACTATATTCATTCAGAGGTGTTGATTATGAAAAAAGTTTGTTTGGCAAGAATATTCCTGTCAACTGTTCATATTGCGAATACAACGGAATTGAAAATGATATTATGTTCTGCAAAAAGTCAAAGCAGATCAAAGACGGAAAATGCAGATCATTCAAGTATGACCCATTGTTGCGTATGCCGAATGTCACGGTTTTTAAGACAGATTTTTCGGCTAAGGATTTTAAACTTTAATCCGCTGTATTTTTATTATACAGGAATGAATTTTGTTAATATTCCTTTTCAGAATTAAATTACACATTCAAAAGAAAAAGCTTTACCGTTTTTTTGGTAAAGCTTTTAGTTTTGCGGTCTTTATAAATTTACGCCATCTGAAAATCACGAATATAGCTTGTGATAGCCTTTTCAATGATTTCTTTAGCCTTGTCAACACCGTCGGTTTCGGTTACCGAAGTAACCTTGTCAGCCTCAAGGGTTTTGTAAACCTGGAAAAAGTGCTGAATTTCTTCAAAATAATGTTTTGGAAGTTCGCTGATGTCGCTGTAGCAATTGTAGTTGGGATCGTTAACGGGAACTGCAATAATTTTTCGTCACAGCTGTCGTTATCAACCATATTGAGAACGCCGATAGGCTTGCATTCAACGAGCGTCATCGGCTGAATTGTTTCACTGCACAAAACAAGAACATCAAGCGGATCGCCGTCATCTGCAAAGGTTCTCGGAATAAAGCCGTAGTTGGCAGGATAGTGAGTTGATGTAAAAAGCACACGGTCAAGCTTGAGCATACCTGTTTCTTTGTCAAGCTCATACTTGTTTTTGCCGCCCTTTGAAATTTCGATTACTGCATAAAACTTGTCTTTTGTAATTCTCTTCGGAGAAATGTCGTGCCAAATGTTCATAATTTCTGTCACCCTTCTTAACTTTACTTTTTATATATCCTGTAATACCCTGTGAAACATTATGTTATGGTTTAATTATAAGAAATCCGTCAAACTTTGTCAAGGAATTTTTGTAATTTCAATCAAAATAATTCAAAATAAATAATTTTCGGTCATAATTATTCAAAGATTATGACCGAGTTTGATTATTTAAGTGTTTTAAATTTTAAGTGTTGTCATAAACCTCTCGCCTGTGACCTATAGACAAAGCAAGAATAACAAGTTCTTCGTCTTCTATAAGGCAGAGCAGTCTGTAATCTCCGATACGATACCGCCATTGACCTTTGCGATTTGCCGTGAGAGCTTTTCCCTTTACTCTGGGGTTTTCACAACCCGACAAATTCTTTTCAATCCACGCTTTAATCATCTTCATGGTATATCTGTCGAGTTTTTTAAATTCTTTTTCAAATCTCGGAGTGGTTCTTACAACATAACTCATATGTCAAGTTCCTTCCAAAAATCAGAGATTGGTCTGCTTTCTTCACCGCTCTTTTTGTATTCATCATAAGCGTCATCAAAAACGGCAAGGTCATATTCTTCTTCGATTTTTTCAAACAAAGCCTGTTTAAAAGCCTCTCCGAGTGATATTGAGTGCAACCGAGCATAGCTGTCTGCTATTTTCTTTTCCTGTTCTGTTAATCTGATTGAGAATGCCATAATACCGACCTCCTTGTATAGTACATTGTACTACATTATTATTTCTTTGTCAATGAATTTTATTCGATAAAAGTAAAAGAACACGGCAAAATCAATCTGCCGTGTTCAATGTTATTAAATTTACTTTCTCACATTTTCAGCAATAACTTTTACAAACTGAATTATAAATGTCGGGATGAATGCGAGGAGGGCTATAAAGCCTGCCTGTGCGCCTGTGAGTGCGGTAACGCTGAAAAGCGGCTGCATAAACGGAACAAACAATACAAATGCGAGCAGTAATGTTCCGATAAAGAAAGCGCCTATGCTTGCCGTATTTGAAAAAAGTCCGAGTTTAAAGATTGAATGTGTACTTCTGCAATTAAAGCCGTGGAACAGTCTTGCAAGCGTGAGTGTTGCAAATGCCATTGTGCTTGCAACGGCAGGACTTGTCTGAAGTCCGATGTAGAATGAAATGAGCGTTACAACGGCAATCAAAGCGCCCTGTCCGAGCATAAGAGCAGAAAAGCTTTTTGTAAGGATTCCCTGTTTCGGATCACGGGGTTTTTGTCTGAGCAAATCTTTTTCGGGCTTCTCCATACCGATTGCAATTGCGGGAAGTGAATCTGTAAGAAGGTTGATAAACAGAAGGTGAACCGCCTCAAACGGTACGGGCAGAGCCATAATTGAACAGAACAACACGGCAAAAATGCCTGCCATATTACCCGAAAGCAAGAAAAGAATTGCATTTTTAATGTTGCGGTAAACATTTCTGCCGTTTGCAACCGCCTTGATAATTGTAGCAAAGTTATCATCCTGAAGAATCATAGATGCGGCGTCTTTTGAAACTTCGGTACCTGTGATACCCATTGCAACACCGATATCCGCTTTTTTGAGAGCGGGTGCATCGTTTACACCGTCACCTGTCATGGAAACAATGTTGCCTTTTCTTTGCCAAGCCTCAACGATTCTGATTTTGTTTTCGGGAGAAACTCGTGCATAAACAGAAATTTTCTCAATTTTTTCGTCAAGCTCCTTATCGCTCATTGCGTCAAGCTCAAGACCTGTAACTGCGATGTCGCCGTCATTGAAAATACCAATTTGCTTTGCGATTGCACTTGCTGTGATTTTGTGGTCGCCCGTAATCATAACAGGCTTGATTCCTGCACGGATTGCATCGGCAACAGCCTGTTTTGACTCCTCTCTCGGAGGATCTATCATTGAAACAAGTCCGATGAATGTATAATCATTCTCTGTGTCAACCGTGAGAGCCTCATCAGATTCCTTATATGCAAAGGTGAGAACACGGAGTCCCTGTTCGGAATATTCACGGTTAACTCTTGAAATCTCAGCCTTATCTTCATCTGTAATCGGACGAATACCGTCTTTTGTTGCGATACTTACACAACGGTCAAGGATCGAATCAAGCGCACCCTTTGTGAGAATATGATTTACACCGTGCATTTTGTACTTTGTGCTCATCATCTTTCTGTCGGAATCAAACGGAACTTCCTCAACCCTTGTAAGAACATCCCTAAGCACATTTTCGTCAAGTCCGATATGCTGAAATGTTTCAAGCAAAGCGTACTCGGTCGGGTCGCCTATTCCCTTTCCGTCAACGATACTCGAATCGTTGTTTAGAACCATATCGTAAAGGAGATGACGGTGGCTTTCAATATTAAGGTCAAGCTGATCCTCAAGAATACTTTCGCCGTTCACATAGATTTTCTGAACAGTCATTTTGTTTTGTGTGAGCGTACCCGTTCTTATCGGAGCAGATTACAGACACACAGCCGAGGCTTTCAACAGCCTTTAAATCCTTGATAACGGCATTTTCTTTTGCCATTTTTTGCGTACCCATTGCCTGAACAATTGTAACGATTGAGCCGAGTGCCTCAGGGATTGCGGCTACTGCAAGTGCAACGGCAAACATAAGAGAGTTAAGAACCGACATTCCGTTGAACATACTCAAACCGAAAACTACTACACAGATTGCCATAATAATAACGGCAAGTCTGCTCGAAAATTTATCAAGCTGAGCTGGAGGGGAGTTTTCTTGCTCTTTGCCTGATTCATAAGTGTAGCAATTTTACCGATTTCTGTGTTCATGCCTGTTTCCGTAACAACGACAATTGCTCTGCCGTATGTTACAAGGCTGCCCGAAAAGACCATATCAGTGCGGTCGGCAAGCGGAACTTCCTTTTCAATTGCCTCCACACTTTTGTCAATATTTGTAGATTCACCCGTAAGCGAGCTTTCATTTACCTGTAAAGAATAATTATTTATTATTCTACCATCTGCAACAACAAGGTCGCCTGCCTCAAGTACAACAATGTCGCCGGGAACGATGTTTTCTGAATCAATTTCAATTTTTCTTCCGTCACGGATTACCTTTGCCGATGGTGACGAAAGTGATTTAAGGCTTTCAAGCGACTTTTCTGCCTTGACATGCTGAACCGTGCCGAGAATAGCGTTAAGTGTGATTACCGCAAAAATTACGATTGTGCTTTCAACACTTCCCGAAAACATTGAAACGATTGCCGCAATTATAAGGATTATTACCATAAGGTCGGCAAACTGACTTAAAAACACCTGAAAAACAGATTTCTTTTTGCTTTCTTCAAGCACATTTTTTCCGTGTTTTTCAAGAAGCTGTCAGCCTGTTGTGACGAAAGTCCTTCGCTTGTGACACCGAGCTTGTCAAGAGTTTCGCTCTCGGTCAACTGATACCAATTTTTCATAATTTTCTCCTCCGTTCGGATTGCAGAATACAGACAGACTGAAAAAGGCAAATAAAAAAGACCTTTATTGCAAGGTGCAACTCACCCTACAATAAAAGTCTTGTCCTTTAAGATATAACCGATACCGAAAACGGTATGTACTGACGATTAATATCACAGATTATCTGCGAACTACTCCCCTTTATCTGCAATCATTCTATCAAATTTATTCCTCATTGTCAACAGAATTTTCCGAAATTTTGTTGATATCATCATTTTCGGCAACAATTTCATCTGTGACAAGGTGTCTTTTGCGTTTTTGGGTTTACTGCAGGTTGCAAATATTATGCCCAAAAATGCAAGAAAAGCACCGCTGCATGAAAAGACTGCGGAAAAATACGGGCGTTCAAGAGCATATGCAACAATTGTTGCAACAATGAAAAGCACTGCGGCAACAAGCATTAATATAAAAGCGGTTTTATAAAGACCGTTCATTTTTCTTTTCATAATCAATCACCAAGATTGTTTGCAATGTTTGCAAAATCTTCAAGTTTAAGCTGTTCCGCCCTTACATTCAGAGGAACGGAAGAATTATCGAGAATTGCGTTGACCTCTGCCTTTGGCAAAGAAAGTCCGGATGCAAGAGAATTTGAAGTGTTTTTCTTCGCTGTGAAAGGCGGCTTTTACAACCTTAAAAAACTTCTTTTCGTCATCAACCTTCACGGGCGGTTCTTTGAGAATGTTAAGTCTTAAAACAGCCGAATCAACCTTTGGAGCAGGCATAAACGAGCCGGCACTAACCGAAAACAGCATTTCAGGTTCTGCGTAATAGTTGACCGATACCGTTACCGCACCGCTTGCACGAGAACCCACCTCAGCACAAATTCGCTGAGCCGCCTCTTTTTGAACCATAACCGTGATTGCACAAATCGGCAGTCTGTCCTCAAGCAATTTCATAATTACTGGAGATGTGATGTAGTACGGAAGATTTGCGCACACAACAACATCCATACCCTGAAATTCTTCTTCAATCAGCTTGTGCAAGTCAATTTTAAGAATATCATCGTTTACAACTTTAACATTGTCGTGTTCGGAGAGTGTTTCTTCAAGAACGGGAAGAAGTCGCTTGTCAAGCTCAACCGCTACAACCTTGTCGGCAAGTGAGCAAAGCTCTGTTGTGAGAACCCCTATTCCGGGACCGACTTCAATTACGCCTACTCCCTCTCCGGCACCCGAAAGCTCTGCCATTCTCGGACAAACTGACGGGTTTATAAGAAAATTCTGACCGAGTGACTTTGAAAAAGTAAAGCCGTGTCTTGAAAGTATATCTTTGATTGTACCTATATCTGATAATTTTTTCATCTTAATATGCGAAGCCCTTTCGGATATTTATTTTTCAGTCTTGAATTTGACGCTTTGCCAAAGCCTGTTGTGATTCCGTTTACGCAGACAGCCGTATAACCTTTGACATCCTGTGACACGGCAATTTCCTCACCGTGAAGATACGCTGCAATTTCTTTACTGTTCACATCAAAATCAACTGCGGATTTACAGTTTTCCTTTTTAGCTGCCGTAAATGCGCTGTGATGCGGTTCGATTCTGTTCTTGACAATTTCGCCGAGAATAACTCCCGCACGGAGAATCTGCAAGCCTTTTACATCAAAATTATAATTCTGCGGAAGAACTATAATTTTATCCTTTATAACCTCAATATTTTCACCGAACGGTCTGTCGATAAAAATACTGTCATAAAAATCAAAAATTTTCGAGTCAATTTTATTATTCTTTTTAGGAATATTATAATTAGAATACGGCTCGCCCTTTTTGTGAAGCTTGGCGGCAAAATGTCCTTCTCCGCCGTCCATCGGGAAAATTCTTCTCGCATAATCAAGCGTAGGTCTGCCGAATGTTACGCCCGAATCAACAAGTTCAAAATCGGGATTTTCTGTAAGGAACCGAGAAATTACGCCCTCGTTTTCTTCCTTTGAAAAAGTACAGGTTGAATAAACCATATATCCGCCGTTTTTCAGGGCATCCTTTGCACTGTTAAGAATCAAAAGCTGACGGGCGGCACAACTCTTTACATGCTCAATGCTCCATTCACGCTCCGCATCATTCTTGCGGAACATTCCCTCACCGCTGCAGGGGGCGTCAACGAGAATCCTGTCAAAACGGTTTTCAAGCCTTTTGCAAAGTTCATCGGGACGGCAGTTTGATACAACTGCGTTTGAAATTCCCATTCGTTCAATGTTCGATAAAAGAATATTCGCTCTGTTTCTTACAATTTCATTGCTCCACAAAAGACCTGTTCCGTTAAGTTTAGCGCCGATTTGCGTACTTTTTCCGCCCGGAGCGGCACACAAATCAAGGACATAATCGCCCTCATGAACATCAAGCATTGTAACTGCCGAAGTTGCAGACGGTTCCTGAACATAGAACGCTCCTGCATGGTGCAGAGGATTGTTGCCGATTGACTTAACATCGGACGGAATATAGAAACCCTCATCGCAAAACGGAGTTTTTTTCAGTTCAAAATCAAGAAGCGAACAAAGCTTTTCGGGCGAACATTTTAAGGTGTTGACACGAAGTCCCTTTATGAAATCGTCACTGTTGTAAAATTTTAAAAATTCGTCAAATTCATCACCCAGAAGTGATTTCATTCGCAATAAAAAATCATTCATGAATAAACAAGCCTTTTCGGGTTAATAATAGTTTTGTAAAGGAGGTGTTGAAATGAATTTCAATCAGAATCGGAACAACAATCAGAACAAGAACGAGCAGAACAGCCAGAATAAGAATCAGAACAACAATCAGAATAAAAATCAGCAGAACAGCCAGAACAAAAGTCAGAACAATTGCAGATGATTACATTCTGAAGTTCTCCCGAGCCGTGTCTTTTTGATACGGCTTTTTTCTTTATAGAAATTAATAGCCGTATTCTTCGCCGATGATAATAACCTTGATTCTGTCAATATGTCTTTGCTGAGCAGATACCACATAGTTACAGCATATTCTTGTGTCGCCGTGACAACCGTCACAGAGCTCGGGATTTTCTTTTCTCAATGAAACACATTCGCCTGTTTTCCCGCAGGGGGTTTCAATGCCGAGTCTGATTGTATTCTGCGGAGCGGCAATTGTTTTAACTCTCTTGATTGCCTCGTCAATATTCTTTACAATTTTGTTGATACCGCATACAACGATAACACTTTTCGGACCGTAAAGAAGTGCGGCAACACGGTTTGAGTTGCCGTCAACATTATAAAGCTCTCCGTTTTCGGTAAGAGCGTTTGTGCTCATAAAAAATGTGTCTGCCCTGAAAGTCTGACGGTAAACCTCTTCAACCTCGGGACGAGTCATTCCGGGTGCGGAACGGTCAAGAAAATTGTAATCGGGTGAATTAATCATCTGATAAATTCCCGTTTCGTCGAGAGTTTTTGAACCTCCGCATGAAATTGTTTCGCCCTTTTTAATGAGTGTTTTTACAAGTGCCTGAGCCTCTTCCCTGTTTTCGCAAAAATAAGGTTTCATCTTGTTGCGTTCAAGATTTTTCATAACTTTCTCAACTTTTGCTCTCATTTCATCAGTCATAATAATTTCTCCGTTTCATAATTCCATAAAATAATAAGCAAGTTTTTGCATTAAATAATAGTTCTTTAAAAGAACAATATCCGCCCCTACGCTTGACATTCTGCCTACGGTTACAATCTGCTCACACATAATAATTGTGATATCATACACTTGCCAACATTTTCACCAAAATCATATGTAATCATTATACAATACAAATTGAATTTTGAAAAGAAAATTATTTGTCAACGGCACGGGTTTTGCGAATAAAATGATAAGAGATTAATTTTAGGAGAGATTTTATGCCGTCAGTTTATCTTTCACCGTCATTGCAGGAGTACAACCCTTATATTGACGGAGGAAATGAAGAATATTATATGAATCTTATTGCAGACGCTATGGAGCCTTATTTGAGGGCAAGCGGAATAGATTTCAGGCGAAACGATCCCGATATGACGCTGAGTCAGGCAATTGCAGATTCAAACAAGGGCAATCACGATTTGCACCTTGCAATTCACAGCAATGCCGCTCCCGAGGGTTCGGCAGGCAGATACACGGGTGCAGATATTTATTACTATCCGACAGGCAGTAACGGCAAGCGTTTTGCTGAAATTATGCAAAAGAATTACAAGGATATTTATCCCGAACCGAACGATGTTGACATAATCCCCACCACCTCACTTGCAGAAGTCAGGCGAACAAAATCACCGTCGGCATTGATTGAGGTTGCATATCACGATAACCCCGAAGAAGCTCAATGGATTAGGGACAACATTAATGCAATCGGCAGAAATCTTGCAAAATCGGTTGCCGAGTATTTTAATATGCCGTTTGTCGAGCCGTAATTTAATTTTGACAAAGAATAAAGGTCAACACGATTATGTGCTGACCTTTTGTCATTCATCAAAATATGCGTTTAAAAATAATCAGATCTTTCGCTCATATTGTTTCTTTCATTACATTTCAATTAGATGTTCACAACATTCGGAACACATATTTCTTTTAATATTAACTGCTTGCCCAACCGCAAATTTCAATTTGTTTTTATACAACTTCAATATCATTCATCTCAATACTGCCCCAGGCTTTTTGCCAGGTGTTTTGGTATTTATCGGGTTTTCTCATTCTGAAAGTCAGACCGTCTGCAACCTCTAAGGTTTCAAAGGGGGCGGCATCGTTCTTTCGACTGTAAAAAACATAGCGTGTATAGTATCCGCCACGGACAATTTTTGATATGTCTATTTTTAATTTTGCCGTGTGGGTTTCGCCTTTTTTTCCCGAATAGAAATTTTCAACCACAAATGCGGTAACGGGATATCTTCGGTAATCGCTCACTTCAACACGCATACAAAGATTTTCAATATCAGCCTTGTTTTTCCATGTGAGTTCAAGCAAAATCCGCTCGTCATCATAGAAAATATTATCCTCTTTGCCGTTATATCCGGCAAATTGCAGACAAAGGTCGTTTCTGTCGGCATGATGCTTGTGTTCGTTTCCGACATATTCAATAGCACGGAAATTTTCGTTTACACTTCCGAGATAGATTTTTACAGCGTCTTCAACATCGCCGTCAAAAACAATTTTGCCGTGGTCAAGAACTATGCATCTGTCGCAAAGGTCACGAATAGTATTCATATTGTGTGAAACATAGAGGACAGTTCTGTCCTCCTCGGTTGCAAGGTCACGCATTTTCCCGATACACTTTTTCTGAAAGTGCATATCTCCGACAGCAAGCACCTCGTCCATAATCATGATTTCTGCATCAAGGTGTGCCGCAACAGCAAACGCAAGCTTTACGAACATACCCGATGAATAGCGCTTTACGGGCGTGTCAATGAACTTTTCGCACTCTGAAAATTCAATAATACTGTCTATTTTTGAAGCGACCTCTTTCTTTGTCATTCCGAGGATTGCACCGTTAAGGTAGATGTTTTCCCTGCCGGTAAGCTCAGCGTGAAAGCCTGTTCCGACCTCAAGCATACTGGCAATTCGTCCCCTGAAACGCACTCTGCCGTCTGTCGGAGAGGTAATTCTGCATAAAACCTTTAACAGAGTTGACTTGCCTGCACCGTTAGCACCTATAATTCCTATGCGTTCTCCACGGTTTACCTCAAGGTTCACGCTGTCAAGTGCTAAAAATGTGTCGCCTTTTGTGTATTGTTTGGCACCGATTCTCTGATTCGGATCTTCTTTACCTCTCTTTTTGCATACCAACTCTGCAAATCATGACGGAGAGTTCCCGAACCGATTGCACCGAGTCGGTATTCTTTTGAAAGATTTTCAATTTTTATTACGCAATTTTCATTCATTTCAGTCATGACATCATACCGTATCTATAAAATTCTTTTCTACCCTATTAAAGACGATTATTCCGAACAGAAGAACGACTGCCGTAACAGCAAAGCTCAATATGAGATATTGCCACGGGAATGTTCCGCTGCCTAAGAACCCGTAACGGAATGTTTCAATTAGCGGAGCAACAGGATTTAAGAGTGCAAGCGGACGGAATGAATCCGACACCTGAGAAACAGGATAAACAACAGGAGTAATATACATCCACAATGTTACTCCGAATGAAACAAGCACACCGAGGTCACGGTATTTTGTTGTTACAGACGAAACAATCAGTCCGCAGCCTGTGCCTAAAAGTGCCGAAGAAAGCAGAATCAAAGGCATAAGCAATGCGCATAAATTCGGGTGCACATTTGAACCCGTAAACATATATATAAGAACAAGTATAAAGAACATTACAAAGTTAATCAAAAAACCGATTGTGTTGTAAATTATGTTTGCGCACGGCATTACGAGCCTTGGAAAATACACCTTGCCAAACAACCTTGCGTTGCCGATAAAGGTTGATGAACTGCCGTTAAGACAGCTTGAAAAAAAGACCACAAAATATTGCCTGCCATAAAAAACAGAAATTGAGGCATTCCGTCAGTTGAGATATTGGCAATCATACCGAAAATTACGGTAAAAACAAATGTTGAAAGGAACGGCTTTATTATTATCCACAACGGGCCAAGTACGGTTTGCTTGTAGGAATTTTTAAAATCACGCTTTACGAACAGCATAACAAGGTCACGGTACTTTCGGACATCACCGAGATTAAGCTCAAACAATCTGCGTTTTGAAGTAATATCGGTTATTTCATTATTTTTCAAGCCACATTCCCCCTTTTGTCGGTATTTCACATACAAAAATTTTAACACATTTATATTTTTGTGTCAATTCAGGTTGATTTACAGACATAATAATGCTAAAATAAGTTAAGTTTATTTACGAAAGGAATTTGAAAATGACAAAAATTAAAAAGATTTCGGCAATTATGGTTGCCGCAGTTATTCTCTGCACATGCTTTTTAATGAGCGGTTGCGGCGGTGACACAGAGAGCAGTTCTTCTGAAAAAGCAACTTCTGCAGTTTCAAACGAAGAAACAACATCCGCAAGCACAGACACAACCGACTACAAATCAAGCTACACAGCTATTATTGATGTTAAAGACTACGGTAAAATTGAAGTTGAGCTTTATGAGGAGCTTGCTCCGATTACAGTCAAGAACTTTGTTGACCTTGCAAAAGACGGCTTTTATGACGGCCTTACTTTCCACAGAATCATTACCGGCTTTATGATTCAGGGCGGTGACCCAAAGGGTAACGGCACAGGCGGCAGTGAAAAAACAATCAAGGGCGAATTTGCTCAGAACGGTGTTGAAAACAACCTTTCACATACAAGAGGCGTTATCTCAATGGCTCGTTCAAATGAACCCGACAGTGCAAGCTCACAGTTCTTTATTGTTCAGGCTGACAGCACATATCTTGACGGTCAGTACGCTGCATTCGGCAAGGTAACAAAGGGTATGGATATTGTTGATAAAATCTGCAAGGACACACCTGTTACAGATTCAAACGGTACTGTTGAAAAGAAAAATCAGCCTGTTATCAACTCAATTAAGATTGAGGAAAAATAATGAACGGTATAACTGTTCTTGTTGATGCGGATGCCTGCCCTGTTGTAAAATCGGTTGAAAGGATTGCAAAAAAGCACAATGTTCCCGTTGTGCTTTTGTGTGACACAAACCATGTTCTAAAGTCAGATTACAGCGAGATAAAAATTATCGGTGCAGGTGCAGACGCAGTTGATTTGGCGCTTGTCAACCTTTGTAAAAAGGGCGACATTGCGGTAACTCAGGATTACGGAGTTGCGGCACTTGTGCTTGGAAAGGGTGCGTACTGTATTCATCAGTCGGGAAAAATTTTCTCGGATGATAACATAGGCGGTCTGCTTATGGACAGGCACCTTGCCAAAAGGCAGAGAATATCAAACGGCAAAGCATCACAATTAAAGGACCGAAAAAGCGTAACAAAACAAGAA
>ENA-OQDE01000253-OQDE01000253.1-human-gut-metagenome-genome-assembly--contig:-NODE-253-length-34931-cov-6.220837_pt1 | contig 34931 bp, 41 predicted proteins | sample MGYA00242768_ERZ504595 | MGnify/ENA primary metagenome ERZ504595 (study PRJEB26092, sample SAMD00036307) | human gut metagenome | host: Homo sapiens | study: EMG produced TPA metagenomics assembly of... | reverse complement strand
AAGCTCCGATGGAACAACGGCAGATACTTCTTCGGATTCCACAACAGATTCTGCATCAAGCGACAGCACTGCAACGAGCTCTTCTTCCGAAACGACAACCGTTACGGTGGAGAAAGATCTGGTACTGTATGTCGGCAATGCAAATGAGGACGGCGGTTCTTATTACGTGAAGCTGGACGGCTCGAATGAAGTTCATCTGATGACGGCTTCGAATGTTGAAACCTTCACCGGAAAGAAGGCATCTGATTTCTGGAACATGTATATCGGCATGGAAAATGTATCGGATCTGACGAGCTTGATATTACGTATAACGGCGAGACGAAGACGTATGTACGCCATGTGGAAGAGAAAAAGGATGACGACAGCGATTCCACAACACAGGAAATCAGTTACATCTGCGGCGATGAAACGATTGATAAATCAACGTTTACCACGTTCTATTCTTCGCTCATTGGCCTGAAGGCGCAGACGAAGGATGAAAGCCTCGTGCAGGCCAAGGATGCCGAGTTTACCGCAGTCTTCCATATGACAGACGGCGACCTGACATTTGCTTACAGCCCGTATGATTCGAGCTTCTATTACACGGTAGATGAGGACGGAGTGCCGTCTCTTGTGAATAAAAATAACGTGAAGACCATGCTGGAAAATTACGGGAAACTGCTTGCGGCAAAGACGGAGGATGACAGTTCTTCAGACAGCACGTCAGAATCAGCGGAATAAAGAGTCATTAAAATCTGGTTAAAATTGAAAACGGAGGATTTACTGAGAGTGAAAAAATCAGTAAATCCTCCGTTTTTTTGTCTCATTTTTTCGCTCGAGGCCGGGAGCAGAAGGGGGTATTACTGTACCGGTGCGAAGAAGATCTGGATCTGGTCTAAGAGGGCCTGTGGGGCCTCCATCTGCGGCATGTGCTTTGTTTTTGGCAGAATCTGGGTTTCGATGGAAGTGTTGAGTGCCGTGTACAGCGCAAAGGTTTCTGCGATGCCCGGCTCTTCCTCGCCGCCGATGAGGAAGATGCTGTTGTCAATGTGCTTTAAGGCGTGGCCGATGTTGAGGTTCACGTAATTGCCCGCAAGGCTTGCAAAAAGGTACTTTCCGGCGCTGTTCTGGAGGTGTGCGGACTCGTAGAAGGCGTCTACGTCCTCCGGTGAGCGGTGAAATGGGTTGTGATAATAGCTCTCGGTGAATAAAAGCTCGATGTTGGAGCGGCCGGTGAGCGTGTGGTACAGCAGCGTGCCGACAAGCGGGAGCTCAATCATGCGTTTCAGGAAGCGGCTGCGTTTATCCGGGATTTTGTTGAGCTTGGCAAGGTCGGTCGTTGATCATCATGATTCGGCCAAAGCATTTCGGGGCTGTATTGCAGGCGGTTACGACGAAAGAACCGGATAAACCGGATGCAATTACGTCGGTTGGACATCCGATGACCTGCTTGATGAAGGTGACGATGAGCTGTACGTATAAAAAGTTTGTGTACGTGATCGCCGGCTTGTCGGAACGGCCGCAGCCGAGGAGATCGAGTGTGTAGACGGTGTGATCCTGGGCGAGAGTATCCTCAATATACTGCCATTCGCGGCCGCTGGAGGCACAATGTAAGTCATGAAGTAAGAGCATCGGGGTTCCGGTGCCTTTTTTTGTGTAAAAAATATCGCCGAACTGCCAGGAAAAGATCTCTTTTTCAGCCGAGGCGAGCAGGTTTTTCCGTACGGCGGCGGTATCGAGCGTTTTATTCAGAAAGTAAATCGCTGCGCCGGACATCGTGGTGAGGACACTCAAGGTGACCAGTTTTTTGCTGTGTTTCATATGATAAAACTCCTTTCAGGGGTCTCCCGGAGGGAGGAATCGGTTCGAAACGTTGTGTTGAGCTTATTATAAGCGAAAAAAGGGAAAGATACAATGCAAAAATTAAGGGAAAAATGAGAAAAAGAGACGAAAATAAGACGCAATTTGACGAAAAGCGTAGACAATTCCAGGAGAACTACGTTATGTCAACTACTGGCGAATGGCATATTTAAATAGTTTACATAACTGCAAAAAACAGAGAAAAAATGATGCAATAATACACATAAAAGCATGAAAACGGCACTATGGGATAAAATCCTTCCAGATTGGTAAAAATCCATGAAAAAATGGTCCCAAAATGCGTTTAGTAAATGGTTTGGAAAATCCGAAAAAACGAATGTAAAAGTTCAATTCATACGAAAATATAAAAATATAATTAAATAATTTAATAAAAGAAAGAAAACAGAGACGAAAAACTACGTGAAACACGCGAAAATACAGGAAAATGTAGAAAAAACGGAGAAAATCAAAAATAGAATAGAAAATACGATTATTTTAAAAATAAGAGAGGTGAAAAATGAGAGTGATTTTCGGAAAGCCGGGAAGCAAATCGCTTCTCGCGGATCGCCGAAGACCGAAAATCGTAAAAACGATGTTTCACGTGAAACATTTTGAGAGACGTGAAACGTGAAAAATGAGACGGGGAAAGTGACATAAGTAGAAACGAAAAAATGAAGGACGATCTAAAAAAATGGCAAAAAGAGGGTGTAAAACGATGGAAGAGGCGGAAAAAGCAAAAAAAGATAAAAATGAGTTGAGAAAAGGCAAAAAACGACTGAAAAGGGGAAAATGTAGTATAGACATGGGCGAAAAGAATAAAAACGGGAGGGAGAGGCAGTGAAAGGCAAGAAAATGGTGTGAAATGGCGATGAGGGATAAAAAACGGAGAGAAGGAATAAAAAATGTTGATAAAAGAGAAAAAGTGAGATTGTTTACAAAAAAAAGAGAAAGGTAAGCCAGAAAGATGGAAAAGAGGATAAAAGACGTGGCAGCGAGAGAAAAATATTAAAACCATAAAAACAGAAAAATTATAGTGAAATCAAATAAATCGATAAAAAACAGAAAATGTGCAGCCTGGCCTGTAAAATAAAAAAAATCAAAGAAAAACCGTCCGAAAAGAGAAAAACTGGAGAAAAAATGAAAAAGAGGATGTCTCACGGATTATGCCTCTTACTGATGAAAATAAAGAGAAAAATGCTGAAAATTTGAAAAAAGCGAGGAAGAACGATGAAAAAACAGAGCTCTAGTGAATAAAAATACATTTTATATACAAAAGAGACATTTACGATCACCGAACAACCATAAACAGTTTTGATTCCTGATCTATGTATCAATAATATCCTGATAAGTTGATTTTTTCTTCCTAATCACCTGAGATTTCCTTGAAAAAGAGCATCACACGATTAAAATAACGTTTCCAGTATATTTATACCTCAAAAACGTCAAAAATTAAAATGTTTCACGTGAAACATTTTATAAAAACTGTGTGAAACAGAAAAAAATGTTCTGACATTGCAGAATTACTTGGAAACCATCAAAAAATGCAAAATCATCGCTGAAAAAATTCCAAAAAGCCTTTAAACAGCGTAAAAACCGAGAAAAATTATTGTAAAACAGTGCTTTTCAAAATGTTTCACGTGAAACATCGCCAAAAATCTCCAATTTTCTTATGTTTCACACCGCCTAATCATGCAAAAATGCAGAAAATGTTTCACGTGAAACATTTCCAGTAGTAAAATCCGGCGTAGTATGATAAAATATCTTTGTCCCAAATTGGGGCAATTTTGAGATAGAATCTGAAGAATTCCTCAGATAGACTGGCATAGAAAAGGAGATTTTTCCTATCTATATGCCAAAACACCTGCCGCATGAATCATTTTTTTGAAAGAAGTGCCGGCAGGTCATTTCCTGTAAAAAGGAAAAACTGCAAATGGAAACAAAAAGAATGAAAGGAGGCAATACATATTTTGGGAAGAACAATTGCAATTGCAAACCAGAAAGGCGGCGTAGGTAAATCTACCACCGCAATTAACCTTTCTTCCTGTTTAGGAGAAATGGGACAAAAAGTTCTGACCATTGATATGGACCCGCAGGGAAATACCACCAGCGGAATGGGAGTAGAGAAAAATGAAGTGGAAAATACCATCTATGAGCTGCTTCTTGGAGAGTCAAAACTGGAGGACTGCATCATTCCTCTGAATTTTGATAATCTTTCCCTTATCCCTTCCAATGTCAATCTGGCCGGAGCGGAGATCGAGCTGATCGGGGTGGAAGACAAAGAATTCATCCTGAAAAACGCAATTGATCAGGTCCGCGATCAGTACGACTTCATTATTATTGACTGTCCGCCATCCTTAAATATGCTGACAATCAACGCGATGACCACCGCGGACACCGTTCTGGTGCCGATTCAGTGTGAATATTACGCACTGGAGGCTTATCCCAGCTTATGCACACGATTGAGCTGGTGCAGGAGCGTCTGAATCCGGAACTGGAGATGGAAGGCGTTGTCTTTACCATGTACGATGCGAGAACGAATCTTTCTCTGCAGGTAGTAGAAAACGTAAAAGACAGCTGGATCAGAATATCTACAAAACCATTATTCCGAGAAATGTCCGCCTTGCGGAGGCACCGAGCTACGGTATGCCGATCAACTATTACGACAAGCGGTCCACCGGTGCAGAGAGCTACCGTCTCCTGGCAGACGAAGTGATTCACAGGGGGATGAAGAGTAATGGCAGCGAGAAGAGGAGGATTAGGCAAGGGCCTGGATTCCCTGATTTCACCGGGACATTCGGCCAAAGCAGAAGCAAAAGAGAAACCGGCAAAACCGGAGGTCAAAGTAGTCGAGAAGGTTGTTGAAAAAGTAGTCGAAAAACCAGTTGAGATGAAACTGAAAATCTCCGAAATTGAACCGAACCGCGAACAGCCGCGAAAATCCTTTGACGAGGACGGCCTGATCGAACTTTCGGAATCCATCAAACAGTTCGGAGTTCTGCAGCCGATTCTGGTGCAGAAAAAAGATGATTATTATGAGATCATCGCAGGGGAACGGAGATGGAGGCTGCAAAGCTTGCCGGAATCAAAGAAGTACCGGTCATCATCAAAGATTTTACCGAGCAGGAAGTTGTCGAGATTTCCCTGATTGAAAATATTCAGAGAGAATCTCTGAACCCGATTGAGGAGGCACACGCATACAAACGCCTGATGGAAGAGTTCCATCTCCGCCAGGATGAAATCGCAGAGCGCGTTTCCAAGAGCAGAACGGCGGTTACAAACTCGATGCGTCTCCTGAAACTGGATGACAGGGTACAGCAGATGGTTGTCGATGAAATGCTGACAACCGGTCATGTGCGTACGCTGCTGGCGCTGGAGAATAAAGAACTCCAGTACAATACGGCAATGAAAATCTTCGATGAAAAGCTCAGTGTCCGTGAGACCGAGCGCCTGGTCAAAGAGATCCTGAATCCGAAGGTGAAGAAAGAAAAGAAGTCAATCTGGAAGAGGAAGCCATCTACGAAAGTCTGGAAGAGAAAATTAAGAGTATCATTGGTACGAAGGTTTCCATTCACCGCGGGGCAAAGCACAAAGGAAAGATCGAGATCGAGTATTATTCCCAGGAAGAGCTCGAGAGAATCATGGATCTGTTTGAATCAATACAGTAAGAGGTAGAATAATGAGCGATTTATTTAGTAAGGTAGGAATTGACCTTGGCGTTGTTGTACTTCTTCTGATTGTACTGATTATCGTGATGATGATTATGACGGTCAGCATGTCGCTGCGTCTGAGCAGACTGAACCAGAAGTACAGAAGCTTTATGAAGGGAAAAGACGCCCAGTCACTCGAAAAGCTGTTTCATCAGCGGTTCAAGGAAATTGACAAACTGAACAAGCAGAATGAGCTGACGAAAAAAAATCTTGCGGATCTGAAAAAGATCCAGGGCATGACGCTGAACAAATACGGAATCGTAAAATATGATGCGTTTGACGATGTGGGCGGAAAGATGAGTTTTGCGCTGGCAATGCTCGACAAAGAAAACACAGGTTTTATCCTGAATGCAATCCACAGCCGTGACAACTGCTTTTTATATCTGAAAGAGATCGTAAAAGGCGAGTCCTATATCATGCTGAGCACCGAGGAAATCGACGCGCTGCGCCAGGCAATTACGATGAATTCGATCGATCTGATGTAAAAGCGGACCGCAGAAAAACAGCATGAAAGAACGCTTGAAAAAATGCATATACTGTTATATGATGGTACTGGAACGCGCCAAACCCGCATAAATGCTGGAAAAACGGCAGTGGTTCCGGGCTGGAAAGAACAAAAAGAATCCCGCCAAAATGAGGGGATAAGATCTACTAGGAGGAAATTATGTTAGACATTAAGTTTTTAAGAGAAAACCCGGAAGTTGTAAAACAGAATATCCGAAATAAATTCCAGGATCAGAAACTGGAGCTGGTTGATAAAGTCATCGAGCTGGACAAAGAAAACCGTGACATCAAACAGGAAGTAGAAGCACTTCGTGCAAAAAGAAACAAAATCTCCAAACAGATCGGCGCACTGATGGGCCAGGGCAAGAGAGAAGAGGCTGAGGAAGTAAAGAAACAGGTAGCTGTTGACGGTTCCCGCATCGAGGCTCTTTCTGCAAGAGAAAAAGAAGTAGAAGAAGAAATCAAGAAGATCATGATGGTGATCCCGAACATCATCGATCCTTCCGTACCGATCGGAAAAGATGACAGTGAGAACGTAGAAGCAGAGCGCTTCGGCGAGCCGGTTGTACCGGATTTTGAAATCCCGTATCACACCGACATTATGGAGTCCTTCGACGGAATCGATCTGGATGCAGCAAGAGAAGTTGCAGGAAACGGATTCTATTATCTGATGGGCGACATTGCACGCCTCCACTCTGCCATCCTTTCTTATGCAAGAGATTTCATGATCGACCGCGGATTTACCTACTGCGTACCGCCTTTCATGATCCACGGCAACGTCGTAAACGGTGTTATGAGCTTCGCTGAGATGGAGTCCATGATGTACAAAATCGAGGGCGAGGATCTGTACCTGATCGGAACCAGCGAGCACTCCATGATCGGTAAATTCATCGACAGCATCATCCCGGAGGAGAAACTGCCTCTGACCCTGACCAGCTACTCTCCGTGCTTCCGTAAAGAAAAAGGAGCACACGGCATCGAGGAGCGTGGTGTTTATCGTATCCATCAGTTCGAGAAACAGGAGATGGTTGTTGTCTGCAAACCGGAAGACAGCATGATGTGGTATGACAAACTGTGGAAGAACACCGTAGACCTGTTCCGCTCCATGGATATCCCGGTTCGTACTCTGGAGTGCTGCTCCGGTGACCTGGCTGACCTGAAAGTAAAATCTGTCGATGTTGAGGCATGGTCTCCGCGTCAGAAGAAATACTTCGAGGTAGGAAGCTGCTCCAACCTTGGTGATGCACAGGCAAGACGTCTGAAAATCCGTGTCAACGGCGAGGACGGAAAGAAATACCTGGCACATACCCTGAACAACACCGTAGTTGCTCCGCCGCGTATGCTGATCGCATTCCTGGAGAACAACCTGAATGCAGACGGAACCGTAAGCATTCCGGAAGTTCTTCGTATGTACATGGGCGGAAAAGAAAAACTGGTTCCGAAACACTAATCGCATAAGAAATACAAAGGAATGAGAGGAGGTGTTCTTATGCACGCTTACCTGAAAACTATTGGATTTTCAAAGATCAAGACGACGAAGGAACTCCAGGAGATTCTTCGTGATGTAGTAGAAAACTACGACCGTAAAAAGATTGTGGAAACAGAAGAACACCACCTTTTTGCTGAATTTTCGAAAGAATATGCGTATGACTGTGGTATCACGGTCTGTGGGGAAATTGATGAGAACAACCGTTTCCAGATGGAATATTATTATCCCTATTTCGAGGGCGGGCAGATCAGCTCCTACGAGGAGGTATCGGTGGAGCGCCACGTCGATAAGGAATCGTTTGCAGGCGCCTGCGACGATATGCGGCTTGGCATCACGATGATCTTTTATCTGACGCATGCAGCGGAATATCTTGAGATGAAACAGAAAAATGCGCTGCAGCCGCTTCCGCTCCCGCTTTCTGTCTCCGGTCTTGCAGCGGAAGGAACAATTTTGCTTCCGATCCAGAAAGACCCGGAACAGGTCGAGAAGGAGCGCCGCAGCACGCAGCAGAAGAATTCACTGATCTCGGCTGCCAGAAACGGGGATGAGGATGCGATGGAAAGTCTCACCATGGATGATATTGACACATATGCCATGATTTCCCAGCGTCTGACGAAGGAAGATGTCTTTTCTATTGTAGATAGCTTTTTCATGCCAAGCGGTCTCGAATGTGACCAGTACAGCGTGATGGGTGAAATTACGGAGATGAATACAACGAAGAACGCGGTAACGGGCGAGCAGGTGTATGAGCTCGGCCTCGTCTGCAACGATGTGCCGATAGACATCTGTATCAACGAAAAGGATTTATTTGGAGTACCGGAAGTGGGAAGACGTTTCAAAGGCCAGATCTGGCTGCAGGGAATGCTGGAACATCTGTAAGGGAAAAATAAAAAGAGCGAGGACGGAAAAAGAGAAAATTCAGTCCTCGTTCTTTTTTTGCAGATTTTTATAGCGATAAACGGATGTTTACTGGTTCTGCACCAGATTCAGATGCTTACGCACCCGCTCGATCAGCATTTCAAGAGCAACGGTGTTCTGTCCGCTCCGGGATGATCACGTCGGCACGGCGCTTGCTCGGCTCTACGAACTGCTCGTGCATCGGTTTACGGTCGTCAGGTACTGCGTTACAACGCTGTCCAGGGAACGGCCGCGCTCTTTTACATCGCGCAGGATCCGGCGGAGAATCCGCACGTCCGCATCGGTATCGACAAAGACTTTGATGTCCATCAGATCGCAGAGATCCTTCTCAACGAAGAGGAGAATGCCCTCGAGCACGATAACCGGGGCAGGATGGACCAGAATCGTTTTATCCGAGCGGTTATGCATGGCATAATCGTAAACCGGCATCTCGATGGATTTTCCGCTTTCAGCTCGAGAATGTGCTGGCATAACAGGTCGGTATCAAAGGCATCGGGATGATCGTAATTTAATTTGGCACGCTCCTCAAAAGGAATATCGTCATGGCGTTTGTAATAGTTGTCATGGCGCAGAATGCTCACTTCATCGCGTCCAAAACTTCTACCAGCTTATCTGCCAGTGTCGTTTTTCCACTGCCGGTTCCTCCGGCAATTCCTATCAGTATCGTATCCATAAGAAACTCCTTTTTATCCGATGATAGCCAGTGTTGCGCTTGTTCCGAGACGGCTTGCGCCGGCATCTACCATAGCCTGTGCCTCGTCTGCGTTGTGGATTCCGCCGGAAGCTTTTACGCCCATATCCGGGCCTACGGTCTTTCTCATCAGGGCAACATCAGCCGCTTTTGCACCGCCGGTAGAAAATCCGGTGGAGGTTTTTACGAAGTCAGCGCCGGCTTCTTTTGCGAGCTCGCACGCTTTTACTTTCTCTTCATCGGTTAAAAGGCAGGTCTCGATGATGACTTTCAGAACGATGTCCTTGCCGCATACTTCTTTTAAGGTCTGGATATCGGAGCGTACGAAGTCGTATTTGCCGTCTTTGAGGCTCCGACGTTGATGACCATATCAACCTCCTGTGCACCGTCTTCGATGGCCGCACGGGTCTCAAACGCTTTTACACGGGTATCGGACATGCCCAGAGGGAAGCCGACAACGGTGCAGACTTTGACGTCAGATCCTTTGAGCTTTTCAGCAACGAATTTGGTGTAGTACTGGTTGACGCAGACAGAAGCAAAATCATGTGCAAGTGCCTCGTCGCAGATCTTTGCAACCTGTGCTTCGGTTGCGTCTGCTTTTAAGATAGTGTGGTCAAATAATTTGGTGTTCAGCATAATTTTTTCCTTTCTTTGATGAAAAATAAATTAGAATGATAGAGAAAAGGCAGAGCCGAAAAAACACAGTTCGGATTTAACGGCTCTGCCTTTAAAAATTGTAACTATTCAGAGCCACATCTCGATTCCGCTGCGCTGCATCTCGATGTGGCTGCTCGCCATATGAAATTCCAGAAAAAACCGCTCATTCATGCAAGCATGATTCGCAATTTTTTCTTCCATTTCACATGGCTCTGAATAGTTACATATTATCTTGCGCCCTTATCGTATGGAATACCTTCGGCTTTCGGAGCCTGGGAATTCTTGGATGTGAAGGCGAGAATAATCATGGATGCGATAAACGGCATCATGTTGTAAATGTTCTTGGACAGTCCCAGATGGGAGAGGACGGTGGAGTCCGCAATGTTTGCCAGGGAACGGAATACCGCAAAGAATACGGCTGCTCCGGCAATGTGGAACGGTTTCCACTGACCGAAGATCATAACAGCGAGGGCAAGGAATCCGGCACCGGCTACGCCGACTTCGAAGTTCCAGGTGGTAACGGACGGAACGATGTAGGCAAATCCGCCGATACCGCCGAGTGCACCGGAGATGATAACACCGGTGTATCTCCACTGGTATACGTTGATACCAACAGAGTCGGCTGCCTGTGGATGCTCACCGCAGGCACGCAGGCGCAGTCCCCATTTCGTTTTGAAGAGGAACACGTAGCTGCAGATCAGAAGGATGATGCCGATGAACAGGAAGATGTTCACGGTAAATGGTCCGATCTTGTAAATGAAAGCGGCGTTGGTGTAGTTCAGCTTTGCGGAAGCTGCACCGTTTCCGGCATCCGAGCCGTTGTTGAATGCTTTTACCAGGACGATGGCAATGGCAGTAGCCAGCATGTTCAGCGCGGTTCCGCCGATCGTCTGGTCTGCTTTCAGTGTGATGGCGGAGAAGCCAAGCAGCAGAGAGTAGATCATACCGGATACGGCGCTCGCCAGAATGGAAAGTGCCACAAGTGCAGGAGCCGGGAGGTCCGGGAACAGAACCAGGACGAAGACACCGGCAAGGCCGCCGATCGCCATGATTCCTTCCAGCGCGATGTTGATGACACCGCTTCGTTCGGAGAACATACCGCCCATCGCAACGAGCATCAGAACAACGGCGTACAGTAAGGTAAATTTAATTAAAAGGAACATTATTTCTTCTCCTCCTTTCCGTTGTCTGCATTGGCATTTGCTTTCTGCTCTTTTTTGCTCTTGAACAGGTTTGCAACGATGCCCTTGAACAGGGTAACGAATGCGCAAAGGTAAATGATAACGGCAACGATCAGGTCCGCGATCTCCGGCTGATAATATTTCGTAGGCAGGTAAGCACCGCCGACCGAAATATGAGCAACGAAGAGAGCAGCGAAGATAACGCCGATCGGGTTGCTAAGTGCAAGAAGCGCAACCGGGATACCATTAAATCCGATGGCCGGGAGTGCTGTCGATACCTGCGGGTTCCACTCGGATGCACCGGAGAGGAAGTAGAGGCCTGCACCGATTCCGGCAAGCGCACCTGCGATGGTCATGGAGAGAACAACGTTTCTCTTCTCATTGATGCCGGCGTATTTGGCAGCATCCTTATTGAACCCGCAGGCTTTCAGCTCATAGCCGAAGGTTGTTTTGTTCAGAACGATGTAGATGATGACCGCAATGGCAATCGCAATGAAAATCGCAATCGTTGTGGAACTGGTACGGAAAATGGAGTTCATGCCGCAGTCCGGAATCAGGGATTTCGGAGAAGCGGAGCTTAATTTGTAAGTACGTGTGGTCTTCTGATCATACATGCCCGGGATGGTGTTGTACATCAGCTCATTGACAAGATAAAGACCAATCCAGTTGAACATGATGGAAGTAATAACTTCATTTACGTTGAAGTATGCTTTGAAGATACCAGGAACTGCTCCCCAGATGGCTCCGCAGACCATAGCAGCCAGAAGGCATACATACCATGGCATGTGGAGGATGATGGCAAAATACAGGGCGCCGAAGACACCGACGGTGTACTGTCCGGCAGCACCGATGTTGAACAGACCTGTTTTAAAAGCAAATGCAACCGAAAGTCCGGTCATAATCAGGGGAGCGGACTGAGCGATTTCACTTCCGATTCCTTTCGGCTTTAAGTAAAAGCCGCCTTTGATGATTCGTGTAAATCCATCCACTGCGTTCTCCGCGTTGATGCAGTATAAAATGATAAATCCCACAAGAAGACCGATCACAATACATACAAGAGAAGCGACAATGGACAGAAGAGCGTTTTTCGTTTTTTCGTTCATGCTTTTCTTACCTCTCTTTTATACTTCTTCGGGAACAGGATCCCGTTTTGCACCTGCCATGTAGAGACCGAGTTCTTCGACAGAAACGGTTTTCGGATCCAGCTGGCCGACCAGCTCTCCTTCGTACATAACAAGAATACGGTCGGAAACATCCATAACCTCATCCAGTTCCAGAGAAACCAGAAGAACGGCTTTTCCCTTGTCGCGCTGTGCAACGAGCTGGCTGTGAATGTATTCGATGGCTCCGACATCAAGACCACGGGTAGGCTGTACCGCAACGAGAAGATCAGGATCTTTGTCGATCTCACGCGCGATGATCGCTTTCTGCTGGTTTCCGCCGGACATGCTGCGGGTGATGGTCACAGGACCCTGGCCGCTGCGGACATCGTACTGCTCGATCAGGCGCTCGGCATATTCGCGCACGGCTTTTGATTTGATAAAGCCGAAGGATTCAAATTCCGGCTGCCAGTAACGCTGCAGCACCACGTTCTGCTCGATGGAGTAATCCAGCACGAGGCCGTGTTTATGGCGGTCCTCCGGGATGTGGCTCATGCCCATCTTGGAGCGGTCGCGGATGGAAGCTTTCGTGATGTCCTGTCCGTTGAACAGAATTTTACCGCCGGATACTTTTTCCAGTCCCGTGAGGCCCTGAACGAACTCGGACTGGCCGTTTCCATCGATACCTGCAATGCAGACAATCTCGCCTTTTCTTACATTAAAGGAAACATCTTTGACGGCGTTGTTTCCGTGCACCTTGCTCGGTACGGTCATGTGCTCTACTTTCAGAACGGTGTCGCCCGGTTTTGACGGCTTTTTGTTGACGGAGAAGCTGACGTTTCTTCCGACCATCATGCGGGAGAGCTCTTCTTTGGAAGTTTCGCTGATGTTGACGGTTCCGATGTATTTTCCTTTGCGGAGAATCGTACAGCGGTCGGCAACTTCCATGATCTCGTTGAGTTTATGGGTGATGAAGAGGATGGATTTTCCTTCTTTTGCGAGGTTCTTCATGATCTTCATCAGCTCGTCGATTTCCTGCGGCGTCAGAACCGCGGTCGGCTCGTCGAAGATCAGGACTTCGTTGTCACGGTAGAGCATTTTCAGAATTTCGGTACGCTGCTGCATGCCGACGGTGATATCCGAGATCAGAGCGTCCGGATCGACCATCAGACCGTATTTCTCGCTCAGCTCCATGACTTTTGCACGGGCATTCTTTTTCTCGAGGAAGGCCTTTGGTCGGCTCTACGCCGAGGATGATGTTGTCGAGAACCGAGAAACATTCGACCAGCTTAAAGTGCTGGTGCACCATACCGATGTTGAGATCGTTGGCGTCGTTCGGCGTGTTGATATGGACTTCCTGCCCATTCTTCTTGATGATTCCGGAGGTAGGCTGATACAGACCAAAAAGAATACTCATCAGGGTTGATTTTCCTGCACCGTTTTCTCCAAGCAGAGCATGGATTTCTCCTTTTTTGAGCTGTAATGTAATGTTGTCGTTCGCCTTGATACCCGGGAATTCTTTGGTGATGTTCAACATCTCAATAATGTACTCATTTTCCATATACATATTCCCTTTCAAGCGTGGTTTTGCAGGACTGCCGAAGGATGGAAAACAGGCAGAACTGCGGGCTTTCATTATGTCTAGTATAGCATTTTGTGTGACAGAAAAAAAGGGGAAGAGAAATAATATTCTCTTCCCCAAAAGGCATATTGTTACAGAAACAGTATGCACATTAGCTGATGTAATCAACGGTTACGTGAGAACCTACTTCCGGCTGATTTTCTGTATCGCTGGAGATTTCGATGGAACCATCGCGGATACCAGCCAGTACAGTTTCATACTGATCCTGTGTGAAGGTTGTGAATCCCCAGGATTCGGAATCGGTAGGAAGGCCGATGTAATCTCCGTCTTTCAGTCCAAGCTGCTGAGCAGTTCCGCCAAGTTCAGAGAAGTTTCCGCTGAAGTAGGAATCCAGAGCGTTGTTGATGGCGCTTGGAAGACCTTTCATAGCGGAAGTCAGGCAGCGCTCGCCGATTTTGGAACGCTGGTCAACGTCTACACCAATAACTTTTCCGTCGTGTGTCTCAGCTGCATCCAGAGCAGATGTCCAGATACCGCCGCCGCAGGCGAATACAACCTGTGTTCCGTCTGCATACCAGCCCTCCATACGGGCGGTGATGGAGTCATCGCCGTAGAACTGGCCGCCATAGTAATATTTTACGTTTACATCTACGCCGTCTTCTTCAGCAGCAGCGTTGATACCCTGTACATAACCGTAACCGAAACGGATAACGGCCGGAACAGCGATACCGCCGAGGAAACCAAGACTTGTGTAGCCGTCTTTTACTGCAGCGTATCCAGCCAGGTAGCCGGCCTGCTCTTCTTCGAAGGAGCAGATGTACACGTTCTTTCCGAGATCAACAGCTTTGCCGTTTTTTACAATATCACCTTCGGTAACATCGACTGCGATGAAGGTTACATCCGGATAGGTGTCCTGCTCTTCAGCGATGGCAGGTCCGAACAGGTAACCTGGCATTACAACAACGGTAGCACCCTCGGAAACAGCAAGATCGATGGAGTTGATACGCTCTTCATCGGTATCCTCTGCCGGTTTGTAGTACTCGTACTCTACGCCGTTTGCATCGCCGTAGGCGCATACAGTTTCCCAGGTGATCTGGTTGAAGGATTCGTCGGTGATATCTCCGGAGTCTGTGATCATGGCAATTTTCTCACCTGCGGCGTCTTTTTTTTCTCCGTCTGTGGAAGCAGAAGCGGAAGTTGCGCTGGTGGAATCGGCGCCTGTGGATGCGTCGGAGGAAGAGGATCCGTTGGAGGAACCGCATCCTGCGAGTGCAGCAGTTGTCATGGCGGCTGCAAGCAGTAAGCTAACTACTTTCTTTTTCATAATAGTATTCTCCTTTCAAGAGGTACAGCGTTTTTGCGTGTATGGCTACATTATAATATAGAAGAAAAAAGTATGTCAAGCAAAGGAAAAACTGCGTGAAATCCACTAATTATCTGCATGCGAGCCGGAAATTCTTCGGATAATGGCGTTGGATCTTGCATAAATTTCTTCCGGGTCAAAGCCGATATGGAATTCGCCGTTTTCGTAGAGGATTTGACCGTTTACCATGGTAAGCTTTACGTTCTGTTTGCTGCCGCTGTAAACGAGGTTTTTGATCAGATTATTCTCCGGCTGCATGTTCGGCTGATGGAGGTCAATCATGACGAGATCGGCCTTTTTGCCGGCAGCGAGACGGTCGCAGTCAGTAAGCTGCATGGCGTGCGCGCCGCCTGCGGTTGCCATGTAGAGAATGGCGTCGGCCGGGATTCCTGCGGCATCCATCTCGCGGACTTTGGAAAGGCCGGTGGTCAGGAACATTTCGCGGAACATATCGAGGCAGTTGTTACTGGCCGGCCCGTCAGTGCCGATGGCGAGGTTGATGCCGTTATCGTAAAAACGCTTCAGCGGGCAGATGCCGGAGGCGAGCTTCAGGTTTGAGGAGGGATTGGTAACGGCCGTCAGTTTCCGGTCACGGAAGATCTCAAAATCGCGGTCCTCCATCCAGATGCAGTGGTAGCCGCCGCCTCCGTACTGGAACATGCCTAAGCGTTCCATCAGCTGTGTCGGGGTGAGTCCCCAGCGCTCTTTACAGCCCTCGACTTCGCTTTTTGTTTCGGCGTTGTGTGTCCAGACAGGGGAATGGTATTTTTCGGCGAGTTTGGCAACGTCTTCAAGAAGCGGGCCGCCGGTCGTATATTCGGCGTGGAAACCGAGCAGATACGAGGTGCGGTCGGAGAGTTCGTTGACATAGTTATACATCTCTTCGAGAATTTCCGGGCTGTCGACGAAGTTGTTGAGACCGCTGGTAAGAACGGTGCGGAATCCGGTGTCGACCGTGGCAGCGATGCTGTTTTTCTGCTGGATGTACATGTCGAAATTGGAGGTGATGCCGCTCGTCAGATATTCCATGATGCCGAGGATATTGAGCCAGTAACGTCGTCCCCGGCGAGCTTTGCCTCGTTCGGGAAGACCTGGCGTTCGAGCCATTCGTGGAGCGGGAGATCGTCCGCGTAGGAGCGGAGGAAGGTCATCGGGGTGTGCGTGTGTGCGTTTTTAAAGCCCGGGATCAGGAGATTGCCGCGGGCGTCAATTTCGCGGTCGAAGACAGTGGTCTCTGCGGCATCTGGATCTGCTTTTCTACCAGGTCCGATATAGGTGATGGTGTCGCCGGTGACATGAAGTTCGTCTTCGGCGATGGAAAAATGGTTTTCAGCGTCGAGTACGAGAATTTTGGCGTTGTAAAAACGTGTATTCAAAAAAGATCTCTCCTTTATTTTACGTGCTGTTTTCAGCGGCCGGGGCCTGTTTTTTTTAACAGACCCCGGCCGCTGTGTGTTTACAGTGTCTTTGCGATGCCCTGAATCGTTGCGGCAACGAGTTTTTTGAACTGCGGTGCAACCATGTCAGCTGCCTCCTGAACTTCCGCATGGCACAGAGGCTGCGGGGAGATGCCGGCGGCAAGATTGGTAATGCAGGAAATACCGATAACGCGCATGCCCATATGGCGTGCAACGATGGCTTCGCAGGCGGTGCTCATGCCGACCGCGTCTGCGCCGAGGGTGCGGCACATGGTGATTTCCTGCGGGGACTCGTACTGCGGGCCGGTGAGCTGCAGATAAACGCCTTCCATCAGGTCGATATCAAGGCTGGCTGCGGCTTTCCGTGCGATTTTCTGGAATTCAAGGTCGTAGATCTGGCTCATATCCGGGAAACGGGTGCCGAGCTCGTCGATGTTCGGTCCGATAAGCGGAGATGGAACGAAGCAGGCGATCTGGCCGTTTAACAGCATCAGAGAGCCTGGCTTTGTGCCCTGTTTGATGCCGCCGGCGGCGTTGGTTAAGAACAGTGCTTTTGCGCCCATCAGCTTCATGAGGCGGGTCGGGAGAACGACGTCGGTCATCGGATAGCCTTCATAATAATGAACGCGGCCCTGCATGCAGACAACCGGCACATCGCCGACGTAGCCGAAGATAAAACGGCCCGCGTGGCCCGGAACAGTGGAAACCGGGAAGCCTTCGATATCATGGTAATCGAGGGTTGCGGTAACGCGGATATCATTCGCAAAATCACCGAGGCCGGAACCGAGAATCAGTGCGACTTCCGGCTGGAAATCGATCTGGGAGCGGAAGCTCTCGTAGCATTTCATCAGTTTTTCGTAAACAGGGTTTGGGGTGTTGCTCATAGGAAAAACCTCCTTAATATAAATGATTTTCTGCTTTTTGAGTCTTTTTTCGGCTATTTTCAGGGAAGAAAAGCCTGCCACAGAGATGTGAGTCCCGGAGGCAGGCTTTTCTTTTAGAAAAAAGATCATCTGGTGGTTCTATTGTAGTATAGAAAGCGCGGAAAAGCAATGATTTCAGTCATCAAAAATATTCAGATGCTGTTTCATGATATTTCCCAGCCATTCAATGACCGGACCGAGGGTAATAACCATCAGCACGGTGACAATGCCGAGTTTTCCGCCGAGCAGAACGGCGATCGCGGTGACAACGAAGTCGTAGACGATGCGGATCACACGGAACGAAACGTTCGGCAGGTGGGTGGAGATAATGAAGGATACTGCGTCGTATGGTGCAGTTCCCATATCAACATCCATATAGAAGGATGCGGCAAGGATAAACAGGATCAGCGCCGGGATCAGCACGGCGATTCGCACACCCATCGAGGTGAAGAGGTCTGCCGGAAGGACTTTCGCCCAGATCCAGGAGAAAAAGTCGATGGAATATCCCACGAGAAACATGTTTGCGAAGGTTCCGAAGCCTAAGTTTCTGCCGCCGAAAATGATAACGAAGATGAGCAGGACGGTATTGAAGAGCGCCTGCCAGTTTCCGATGCTGATGCCGAGGCGGGTGGAGATGGTCTGGTTTAACAAGGTACACGGATCGGTGCCGAGATCGACGAGAAGCAGCCATGAGAGCGCAAAGCCCATCAGGATGACGGCAGCGATGACCAGAATCAGGCGGGTCCAGAAATGTTTCTTCTGGTAGAAGCCTGGATGATTTCTTTCATAGTATGAGTTCCTCCCTGTGATTTATGCTTGGTTTTTCACCTTTTCGGGCGGATTTTCTACGCATTTTCTTCGAAATTTTTCGATCGTCTTTCAAACACGTTTTTCGCCCTTCTTTCCAGAAAATCTCCGCCGTTTTTTTTCGGCGGAGATTTGACCGTTTCTGTTATTTTAGTATATTTTTCCCAAAATGTAAACTATTTTCTTTTAATGATGTCAACTTGATGTTCACAAAACGATGAACGATAAAGGAACACAAATTAACATAAAACATAAAGCTGAAAAAATACGTTCATTAATAAATTAACGAAATGAACATGTGGCTGAATGAAATTTGTGCATTCTACAATGTGTCCACGCGAGACGGACAGAAGCTTGAAAAGAACTACAATATACGGATATACGAATTAACGCCATAAACAGAAACCAAAGTTATAGAACCAGCTCCACGTTTTTACCGAAGACTTCGCGGTATAACTGTTCGCGTTCCACGGTGATCAGCCGCCCGACGGAATCGGTTGCCGCACCGAGACAATCGGCGCAGGTGAGGATCTGGTAGAGAATGGCGTTGTCGTTGCCTTTATGGGTATACTCGCGCGGATAGCCGCCTTTTTCGTCGTACCAGAGATGGTGGTAGAGCGCCGCCTCGGCGTATGGTCTTGTGGAATCCCATTTGCTGAGGAGCTCATAGCCCATCTGTGGGTGGAGACGGATCAGATCAAAGAGAAAAAGTACATTGCATCATTGGAACCGTATATTGGAGATATTCTACTGGTTGGAATTAATTATGATAAAAAGACCAAAAAGAATGAATGCCTAATAGAAAAGGCGTAAATGAATAAAAAGGCAAGGCAGCATATCACAGGAAATCCTGAGGCATGCTGCCTTATTTTGCCAGGCATATCAATAATTGGTTCAAAAAGGATACGTTAGAATACCACTACCAGAAGCATCTTATACTGCTCTTTGCCATACACTGCATGCGGATGTTTTGCCGGCATGACGATGGATTCGCCTTCGTGGAGTTCGTATTTTACGCCGTCGATGGTGATTTCACCGGTTCCGTCGAGGCAGGTGACGAAGCGTCGCCGCCGGACTCGTGGGTGCTGATTTCTTCGCCTTTGTCGAAGGCAAATAAGGTGATGCTGACGGATTCATTCTGTACCAGTGTTTTGCTGACGATCTGGCCTTCCTGGTAGGAAACCTGATCTTTTAAGACCATAACCTTGGCTTTATTGATATTTTTCATGATGCTCATAATTTATAAATCTCCGTGATAGAATGAGAACGTGTCTGAAAAAAATCCCAGGCACGTTCTAAAAATGTGTGATTAAGATGAGATGACTCATCGGTGTCGGGCATGTATAGAAATGGAATCTGAGGTCCGTTTTCTGATATGCCCAAATTCAAAGATATTTTTGTCTGAACATATACAGTATACGTGGAAAAATGAAAGAAAGCAAGGGGTTTTCTTTATTTCCCGAAAAACAATTCCATATCGTTTTCAACGGTATCGATTCCGGCGATGCCGAAGTTTTCAACGAGAAGAGCTGCGACATTCGGACTTAAAAATGCCGGGAGTGTCGGGCCGAGGTGGATGTTCTTGACACCAAGAGACAGCAGCGCCAGAAGAACAATCACAGCTTTCTGCTCGTACCAGGAAATATTGTAGATGATCGGCAGATCGTTGATATCGTCGAGGCCGAAGACCTCCTTTAATTTCAGTGCAATCACGGCAAGAGAGTAGGAATCATTGCACTGGCCGGCATCGAGGACGCGCGGAATGCCGTTGATGTCGCCGAGGTTCAGCTTGTTGTATTTGTATTTTGCACAGCCGGCGGTCAGAATCACGGTGTCTTTCGGCAGTGCCTGTGCAAAATCAGAGTAATAGCTGCGGCTTTTTGCACGGCCGTCACATCCAGCCATGACAACAAATTTTTTGATCGCGCCGGATTTCACGGCATCGACGATCTGGTCTGCCAGGGCGAGTACCTGTGCATGGGCGAAGCCTCCGACGATGGTTCCCTGCTCGAGTTCCGTCGGCGGTGCGCAGTGCTTTGCCTGTTCGATGAGCAGAGAGAAATCTTTTGTCTCACCGATGACGCCGTCGATGTGCGGGCATCCCGGATAACGAACCGCTCCGGTTGTGTAAATACGGTTTTTGTAGCTGTCCTTCGGCGGCACGATACAGTTCGTCGTCATCAGAATCGGGCCGTTGAAGGCTTCAAATTCTTCTTTCTGCTTCCACCAGGCGTTACCATAATTTCCCTTAAAATGTTCATATTTTTTGAACGCCGGATAGTAGTGTGCAGGCAGCATTTCAGAGTGGGTGTAAACATCGATGCCGGTGTTCACGGTCTGCTCGAGCAGCATCTCGAGGTCGCGCAGATCGTGGCCGGAGACGAGAATACCCGGCGGGTGCCGACACTGAGATCGACGGTGGTGATCTCCGGATTGCCGTAAGCGGAAGTATTGGCCTCATCGAGCAGTGCCATTCCCTGCACGCCGTAGGAGCCGGTCTCGAGTGCGAGAGCCGTCAGTTCCTCTGCGGAGAGGGAATCGTCGAGCGTTGCGGCGAGAGCACGCTGCAGGAAGGCATCGATTTCCTCGTTTTCTTTTAAGAGAACATTGGCATGGCTGGTGTACGCGGCAAGTCCTTTCAGACCGTAGGTGATGAGCTCGCGTAAAGAGCGGATGTCCTCATTTTCCGTGGAAAGTACGCCGACGGTAACCGCTTTTGCGGTAAACTCATCGGTTGTGCCGTTCCAGAGGGCGGCTTCCGGCAGAGCGGAGCAGTCGGCAAGCTGAGCGAGAAGCGCTTTGGTCTCAAGCGTTGCCTCAATTCGTGCGCGGATCGTATCATCATCAAAGTTCACGTTTGTGATGGTCGTAAACAGGTTTTCGGTGATGAGATGATTGACGCTGGCATCGACGGTTTTTCCTTCGCGGCGGAGCTGTGTCGTCACGGCGGAAAGTCCTTTCGTCGTCCAGATCAGCAGATCCTGCAGCGCCGCTGTCTCCGGGCGCTTTCCACAGACACCGGATTTTGTACAGCCGGAGCAGCCGGCAGTTTCCTGACACTGGTAGCAAAACATATTCTGTTCCATAAAAATAGTTCCTCCTGTAGGGTATTTCCGAGGGGTTAAGCGCAGAGGGAAAAACAGATCTGCGCGGAGTTTCATAATTTACACGTACAGAATATCGGATATAACAGGAAAGTATGTGGTTATAACCACGGAAAAATACTTTTTGTGTATATTCGTTTATGAAAAATAAGCATTTGAAACGATGAAACGGTAAAAAATTTACGCTGCGGTACCGCCTAGAGAGACGGATGACGCAGCGTAAATTTGTTTTTATGAAATTCGAGGATTCCCTCTTTCTGCATTTTTCCGAGTTCTTTGGAGAGGGCGCTCCGGTCGAGGTTCAGGTAGTCGGCGAGGCCCTGGCGGTCGAAGGGGATCGTAAAGGTGTCGGCGCCGGTTTTGGCAGACTGCGCGGCGAGGTAGACCAGCACGCGCTCGCGGATCGTCTTTGGTGTAGTGCAGAAAATGCGTTTGGAGAGGGTAAGATTTTTCTGCATGGAGATGCGGAGCATGTTACTGCGAAGCTGGGACAGCCATGCATCATCACCATCGGCGGTCTGGTCGAGGTTTCGAAGATTGAAAAAGAGAACCGTCGAGGCTTCGGCTGCCGTGACATTCACCATCATCGGCTCCCGACAGAAGGCATACGTTTCGGCAAATACCTGGCCGGGGGTGATCTTGCTTAAGATACTGCGGTTGCCCCAGAGATCCGTATTCTCCACGAAAACGCTGCCGGACAGCACAATCCCCAGTTCGGACACGCGGTCACCCATGTGATAAATGGTCTGGTTTTTCTCAAACGAACACGTCCGCAGCCACCCGCTCGAAACAAGAGCCGTCCGCCCGGTTTCCGAGATGCCATGAAAGAGCGGGAGAGAAAACACCTCGGCCGGAAAAACAGCATCAGCCAATGATTTCATACTGCAGCATCTCGTATTTCAAAATACTGCCCTCCATAATTTCCGGCGGCAGCAGTGCGCGGGCAACCAGTTTCATTTCATTGTCCTCCGGTTCGATGTCATTGCGGCGTAAATGCGCGTAATCACCATCGATGGCGACTACTTCGTAGGTGCAGGATAACATAAGAAAACAACCTCCTTTTTCTTTACATGATACCTATTATACCGTGTGCAGAAACGGATGTCGATGGAATTTTTAATGTCGGAAACAAAAGTCTATGCTATACTTACAGCAGGGTATGACAGAAAAGAAAGGATGGAAGGTAGGATCCTGGGGGAAGAACTTGAACTGGAAGTCTGCTCGGTGCTGAGAAAATCCGGGAAGATATGTAGCTCATTATCATCAGCGGCTATGCGGAATTTTCTTATATAATAGGAAAGTTCGACATCTGCTCAGAGAAATCCCTAAACATGTGGAGGATAAAAAAACTGATTTTCTAACAGAGCTTCTGCCATGGTCCAAGTCTTTACCAGAACATATCGGGAAGCTCAGACAGCAATAAGATTTCACCAGCTAACAGAGGATTTTTCTTTACACAATAACTCCATATAATTACCGGAATCAGACAAAGCCGAAAAAAGAAAGAAGATTAGGAACCGTAATAATTCTATTCAAATTTTCTTCCTGATTCACTTCACTTTGCATGTACGGTCACCTTACTTCTTTTTTTTTAGACATAAACCAATAAAATATAACACAAAATGCTAAAGCAAACACAACACCAAAAACATTTTGAATCACTCTAAGACTAACCGCTCCTTGTAGTCCATAAGTCTCTGCTGCAATGGCTAAAGCACCAAATGTGTTAAATACTGCCTGCCAGCCATATTGTGCTGAAAATCCTACACCGATTCCACCAAGAATTCCTATATATGCATAGATTGACGAAGGAAGCAGAAAATATAATACTGTAAAACATATAACACCTGCAATATTTCCGACAATCCTTTTACGGACTCTGTAGTGCATATCTTCCATAAACGGCAAAATCGTGGACATGGCCGCAATACCAGCCACATTGCACGTGGCATATTACAAAGTTCTGCAATGCAAAGGACAATCGGTACGCATAAAATCTGACATATCTGCCATTTTGTTCTGGAAGAAGTGATATCAAATTCTTGTATCAGATCTTTCAGATTTCTTTTATAAGTTCTGTTTTTATGATTTCGATAAAATACGAAGCAGGTAAGTGCTGCACCTAAAGCCATTCCGACTAATCGCATCTGATAGCTTTTTCCCGTAACATCATAACCATATAGCAGCAGATACCCAAGAACCAATGTAGATTGATTAAACATGAATGGATTATGGCATCCGAACAGAATCAACACAGCCAGTGCCGCAATATTTAACAGCATTCCCAATACCGGTGAAAACTGATTTGCTAAATGCGGACATACAGTCATAATTACAAAGAACAAAGCCAAAAGCATCGTAGATTGTCCGGTGTGGATCCCCAGATCCGCATTTCTAAACACCATGAGACATAATAAGACTACTACACCTACAATGCTGTTCTCATTTCCAAATAGGATACTGAAAATACTAACAAAGCAAAAACAAAATGCCATTGTAGCAGCTATCTTCACCAGATATACCCACATATGATATGATTTTTCTTTTAGTGTTTCACTCTTTTTCAACAGGTTTTTAGAACCTGCCTGATTTAACTGCAACTCCTGATAAAATGTCATGTAATTCCTCCTCTATCTGTTTTTCTTAAACTTATATGGCCTCATCTTTCTGTATTGGAAGCTCTACAACAAATCTGCATCCACCATATTCACGGTTTTCTGCTTTGATTGTTCCTCCGGCACTATCTACAATCCGTTTTACAAGTGCAAGACCTAGGCCATTTCCTTCTGCTTTATGAGATCCATCTACCTGATAGAACTTGTCAAATATTCTGGATTTTACATCATCCTCTATTCCTGGTCCTTCATCTTCCAGAATGAACTTAACAGAATCCTGTTCTTGTTTCAGAAACATCGTAATTGTCCCCTTTGAAGGGCTGAACTTAATCGCATTATCCAAAAGATTTATCCAGATATGCATAAAAAGTCCTTCATTCCCAGTATATTTAACTTCCTCCAATTCTACCTGAAAACCAATTTCTTTTTCTGTCCATTTTGTTTCCAATGAAAGAAATGCCTGGCGGATCTGTTCATCCAGACGATATTCTGTTTTTTTCATTGGTATATTCTGATTCTCTAACTTGGATAACAGCAAAATATTACCAACCAATCCGGAAAGTCTTTGGGTGTTAAATAAGATTTTTTCTACATATTCCTCTTGATCCGGAGACAGTTCTTCTCCCTGAAGCAGCATTGTATATCCTTCAATGGCATTAATCGGGGTCTTAAACTCATGAGAAACATCAGATACAAAATCCATCTGCAGCACCTCTGTTGCACGAAGTTCTTTTGTCATAACGTTAAAACTTTGATAAGATTCTCCAACTTCTGCTATACGGCTGTTCGTTTCCAAATGCTGTTCAAAATCTCCCTGAGAAACTTCCTTCATTGCTTTACTAAGTCTGGTAATTGGTTCCAGTAACTTTGCATTAATAAAGGAAGTGATCAGCCCTGCAATCAATGTATTGAAAATCAAAAGCCAGCCAAGCACAGGTATGCTGCCCGGCAGATTAAAAAAATGATTCAAAAAAGCAAATAATAAAGCAGATATGACTGTTGAAAATACAAGTGCCAGCCAGATTGCACCAGTCAGACAGGATCGGATCCGCAATCCTTTTTCTTTCTTTTGTTCCATTATTTTTTCACCACCTTGTATCCAATTCCACGCATTGTTACGATTTCAAAATCAGGGTTATCTTTAAAACGCTCTCTGATTCTTCCTATATGTACCTCTATCGTATGTGGGTCTGCCTCCGTCTCGTATCCCCATACTTCATCCATCAACTGTTGTTTTGTAAATGTTCTGCCTGGCGAAGCTGCAAGCTTATATAAAAGCAGGAATTCTTTTTTAGGCAAAACAAGACTTTCCTTATCAGTTGTAACCGTCATTGCATCATAATCAAACTCTGTTGAACCGATCACAATTTTGTGTTCATTCAGTATCTGTGCACGGCGAAGCAGTGCTCCAACTCTTAAAACCATTTCATTCACATTTACCGGTTTTACCATATAATCGTCACTTCCCGAAAGAAATCCCTGGCGCATATCATCAAAGGAACCTTTCGCAGTGATCATAAGTACCGGTATCTGATATCCTGCTGAACGGAGTTCCGACACCAGTTCATAACCATCCATAACCGGCATCATAATATCGGAAATGATCAGATCAATATACTCTTTATCCAATATTTCTAATGCCAGTGCTCCATCCGATGCACTTTTGACCTGATATCCATTCTTCTCAAGCACTTTTTGGAATAGCTGGCTTAATTCTTTATCATCTTCTACAATCAATATTTGAAACACGTTTTCCTTCCTCCTTATTAAAACAGATACCTTGCCCATCCAAGCAGATGCTGTACCAAAAATATTTTTCTCTGACGTTTCTTTGTTAATTCGATTGGCTCTACATGATATGGATCACGATAGGTTCCATCTTCCAATACCTGTCGGGACACTCTTTCATATTCCATCATGCCTTCTTCCAACTGTTTATTAATCTCTTTGCTACGTATTACAAGCATCAGTTCCGTATCCAGATACGTGCTTCTCATATCCATGTTAAAGGAACCGATTACGGATAGATCATCATCAATCAGGATGCTTTTTCCGTGGTAAGAATAGCCGCCTTCATACTCCCAGATATCAATTCCTGTATTTAAAATTCTGTTTCTGTTTCTCGCATAATCAGCAGAACCAAACGGATTTCCATTGTTGGCAACCGAATTGGTCATGATAGAAAAATCCGGAACTCTCTCCGCAATCTCTTTCCATGTATTATACATCATATCATTGCAAATAATATATGGTGTATGAATTTTCACGCGCTCTTTTGCATTTTTCATTAGTTCTCCCAGTTGATACCAGACTACTGGTTCCTTGGAACCTGTGTGGATAGGATTTGACACTAATGCAATCTTTTCTGTCTCAAAAGTTTCGTCCGTGTAATCGGTATCGCAGATTCTTTCCTTATTCTCTTCAAAATATTTCTGATAGCCGTTCTGCAGCTCTAAAACTGCGTTCTTTACAGATTTTCTATTTGCCAGTTTTTTATTGTCATGAAAATAACCACTGTCTTCTTGTTCCCATATCGTTTCAAAATACTCTAACAACTGGTTAACTGAATTTTCTTTCTCAGGTTCATCGCAAACTACTAACACGTCTCTGTCATAGTTCTTATGTCCCGGAAAATCACCCAGGAAATAATTGTATGTATTTCTTCCCCCAAGAATATATCTCTTTCCATCTGCAATCAAATATTTATCATGCATTCTACCCATCATTTTCCACGGTTTCAACGGATTGGCCTTATTATATAGTTTAATTTCAACATTCTCATGGGAAGATAATCCATAGAAATACGGATTTCCTTCCATATCAATCCAGCTCTCCATTCCATCTACTAACAGACGAATATGTACACCCCTGTCTGCCGCATCATGCAGTGCTCCTAAAATCAATTTTCCACTTTCATCGGATTGAAATGCAAAAGTAGAAAGAATAATTTCCTTTTTTGCATTTTTGATCAAACGCACTCTTTGTAAAAGCGCTTCTGGATTCTTTTCTATGATTACTGCCCGTTCTGTATTTTCACTGCATTCGTTCCATGACCCATTTTTTGTTTCTTTTTTGGTTGTATTGGACACTTCCGGCTGCTTTTTATATGCAACGCAGATTCCGAGCAATTCATAAAAAGCCATACATAAAAAAATTGCCAGTATAACAAGAAGGATTTTACATATTTTATACTTTTTCATTGTACATTACCTGATTCCTTTTTATTTCATACTGATACAATACAAAGTCAATCTCAATTTAACCTCAACAAAATTTATTTTTCATAAAAAATATGACAGGCTTCTTTTTAAAGAAACAGTCATATTTTTATTCTAATATATGAAGGAGCTTTTCTTACTCCGTTGTATTAATCACTATTTTATTTCTTCCATAAGCTGTCGGATTTTTCTCAATGTACACCGTGTAACTTCCAGGTCATCTTCTTGTATATTCGATATGATTTTTTCATAAGCTTCTATCATTTTTCTTTCTGACAATTACTTAATTCAATTGCCTTGTTCGTCAAAACAAGGTATGTTCTTTCTTTTTTTTCATCTAATTTCCAGATAATATATCCTTTATTTTCAAGACTTTTTACCATCTTAGATGTTTCTGAAATCGATAATTTCATGTATTCTGCCACTTCTGAAAGATATACTCCTTCATGACAGTCTGATTTTTCAACACATTCCTTTATACTATAAAGGAACAAATAATCTGTTCTTTCAATAAATTCAAATATGCTTTCAACATTGACGCTCTTTAAAAAAAACTCCTCTGCACTGGTTCCTGCTCCCATATTATCGTTCCTCTCTTTCTATATATTCTTTTTTGCTGACTAGACTCTTATATGCCGGGCGAATGATCTTATCTGTAGTTATCAATTCTTCCAGGCGATGTGCACTCCAACCAGCAATTCTTGCTATCGCAAATAATGGCGTGTACAATTCTCTTGGAATATTCAACATGTCATACACAAAACCACTATAGAAATCTATATTAGGACTTACTCCTTTGAATATCTGACGCTGCTTTGCAATCAACTTAGGTGCAATCTTCTCAATATTGTTATAAAGGGTCATATCTTTCTCACGTCCTTTATCCCTTGCGAGTTGTTCTACAAAGCCTTTGAACACCCTTTCTCTCGGATCGGAAATAGAATATACAGCATGTCCCATTCCATAAATAAGTCCTTTCTGATCAAACGCCTCTTTCTTCAAAATCTTACTCAGATATGATGCAATTTCCTCTTCGTCTTCATAATCTTTCACATGACTTTTAATATCATCCATCATATTCATTACCATCAGATTTGCACCGCCATGTTTTTTTCCTTTTAAGGATGACATTGCTGCTGAAATAACAGAATAAGTATCTGAACCTGAAGATGTTACTACCCGTGTAGTGAATGTAGAATTGTTACCACCACCATGTTCCATATGTAACAATAATGCTATATCCAGTACTCTTGCTTCCAGTTCTGTGAATTTTGTATCTGGTCTTAATAGGCGCAGGAAATTTTCAGCAATAGATAAATCTTTTTCAGGTCTATGAATATACATACTTTCGTTTTTTTCATAATGACAATAAGCATGGTATGCATATACTGCTAACATAGGAAATACTGCGATCAACTGCATACTCTGCCTTAGCACATTCGGAATTTCAAGACTTTCTTTCTCCTTATCGTAAGAGCCCAATGTAAGAATACTTCGAGTCATAGAACCCATAATATCTGATGTAGGTGCTTTCATAATGACATCTCTGGTAAAGTTAGTCGGTAGTTCCATACAATCAGATAGTCTTCCCTGAAATTCCATTAACTGTGTATCAGTTGGCAATTCTCCGAATAAAAGAAGATATGCTCCTTCTTCAAAGACAAACCTTTTTCCTTTACTTCCTGTTACTAAATCTTTTATATTATAACCACGATAAGATAACTCGCCATCACATGGACTCTTTACTCCATCACGATATTCAAAAGCTTTTATATCAGAAATATTTGTAAGCCCCGTCAACACACCTTGGCCTTTTTCATCTCGTAAGCCTCTTTTTACACCATACTCTGAATACAGATTCTTACTAATGCTATCATTTGTTCACAAAAAATTGCTTGCTGTTTCATATAATTTTCCAAATTGCTCATTTGAACCGCTCCTTTCATTCTGTTACGAACTTACATACTATACTCAGATATTCTTGTTTCCAGTGCATTCAGCATTGTCTGTTCTTTTTCTTATTCTTATTCATTAGCAATACAATACAATGGAAAACTCAATTTAACCTCAACAAGGTTTGTTTTTTCATCCATGCAAAATCTTCTTTGTACAACAGACTGTTAGATATAGCAAAAACGGCCTTTCAAAAACAGTTAACTTCTAAATCAACTGTTTTTTGAAAGGTCGTTTCATCAGATTCTTATAGCAATCCAGCAAATAATCTCATAAATAATTGTCCCAGTCGCAAATATGCACTTCGTCCGGTTTGATATTGGCCTGTCACATCACGACATTCTCCCATCGTTCTTATCAGATCATTTTTTATTTCCACAACTGCCTGACAATCTGCCATAAAACAGCCGTTTCAAAATGGTGATATAAACTTCGATAATCCAGATTAATTGTTCCACAAGTTGCCATACAGTCATCTGCCACACTCATTTTTGCATGACAGAAACCAGGAGTCCACTCATAAACACGAACACCATGTTTAACTAATCCATGATAAAAAGAACGAGTTATATTATAAATGAATTTTTTATCAGGGATACCAGGTGTGATAATTCTTACGTCTACCCCTCGCTTAGCAGCCAGACATAACGCATGCGTCATTTCATCTGTTATGATTAGATATGGAGTCATAAACCAACAATATTTTTCAGCTTTATTTATCATACTGATATAAACTTCTTCTCCTACTTGCTCATTATCCATAGGCTGTCTGCATAAGGTTGAACAAACCCAGTTTGCTGTGCCGCATAATCATAGTGGAAAAGGTATTTACTAAAATCAGAATCATTAGCATCCTTATCACTTACTGCATTCCACATTTCCAAAAATGTCACCGTAAGCGACTGAACAGCATCTCCTTCTAAACGAATACCTGTATCTTTCCACTGTCCATACGGGTGTGTGTAATTAAAATATTCGTTTGCTAGATTATATCCACCTGTAAATCCGACTTTTCCATCAATAACTGTTATTTTTCTATGATCACGATTGTTCAAAAACAGATTTAAACCTGGCATAAACGGATTGAATACACGGCAATGAATTCCTATTGCTCCATCTTTTTCACAAAATCTGTGTTAATAAAGCCTATAGAACCCATATCATCGTAGAATACTCTAACTTCCACACCTGCTTTTACTCGCTCTTCCAGAACATCTTGAATCTTATGCCATGCTTCAGCGTCTTCTATCGCATGATATTCCATAAAGATAAACTTCTGTGCTTTCCCCAAATCCTTAAGCTGTGCCTCTAATCCTTTCACTGCTTCATCAAAATACACAATATCCGTATTCTGATAGATTGGATACTGCGAATTTCTTTGTATGTAACTTGCTATATTTCCTGCTTTCGGAATTGTTTCTTTTATTCTGCTCAAACACTCCTGACTGCCGGGAGCATTGGTAACAATTTGCTATCAATTTCTGCATATCGCTCACGCATTTTATGTGTGCCACCATTCAAACCAATCAACAAATACAGGCCTACACCCATAATTGGGAAAATTAGAATTAAGATGACCCAAGGCATTTTCATAGAGGATGTCTTATTTGATGCGTACAATCCCAAAACCAAGATCCCACTCAAAATCCTTGTAAATAAATTTATGATTTCTGCATATTCATTCAAGCGTGTTACGATAGTAATAATAAAAATCACTTCCAGAAGAATGCAGATTATGGAAAAGCACAGCCGTTTTACCCCATTTTTTGTTTTTGCTTTGCCCTCTAAAGTATCTTGTTTCATATATATTCCACCTTCCTACTTGCTCAGTTTTCTCCCTAAATTTCGTGTAACATACCAATTTTGTCTTTTATTCTCTGCATTTCATTATCTGCTTCAAGGATAGCTCTTGCAGAATGAAGTAATTCTTCACTTATCTCATCATAGCCAGGCATTTCTTCAATTCCTTTTTTATAGCGAAGTTGATGTTCCAATGTTGCCCAGAAATCCATACCATTGGTTCGAATCTGTAATTCTACACGCATAGGTGTTTTACCCTTAGCAAAAAATACTGGTATTTCAACAATCATATGATAGCTTCGATAACCATTCGATTTTGGATTTTTTATATAATCTTTTATTTCAATAACTTTAATATCATGCTGTTATCCTCCTAAATAGATTGAAATATGTCAATGAGTTTTTTCTTGAACAATAGTATAGCACAATTCTTTTATTTTGTTCCAACTTCATACATGATCATAACATGTAAACTTTAAACTATTTTCCCAGATTATTTCTCCATCAGTTTTTCAAACCAGGTATCCATCCCCAAATAAGGGGTGACAACAGAGCGAAACCCAAATGTTAGCTGGACTTCCTGAAACCCATGTTTGCAAACAGGTGATTTTGATTAGCCGTCAGCTAACAAAAATCGGATTGCGTTAGCTGGTAATTGATCATTTTGAATGGAAAATCATGTCACGAACGTGATTAGAAAACAAAAAAAGCGTTCGTTGTCAGCTAATCCAGCTAACATTTTCGAACGCTTTGAAGCCCGTCGCCAAGAGGATTTGAACCTCCGACCCCTCGCTTAGGAGAGCTCCAACCTATTGTCACTCTCTGTCAATCTGAGGTAAGGTAAACCCATATGGGACACTATATAAAACTGTTTCCGATTCAATTCGAGTTATTCTGAATACCCCCTCTGTCAAGCTCTGTAAAGCTCTGAAAGTTAGCTGATTGTTTGCCCCAGCTAATAATCGGGGAATGCCTTGATATTACCATCGACATCTGTTATATGACCACCATGCTTCGTACGTTCGATCATGGTAAACAGTATTCAATTAAACTTTCCTATCATAAGTACAAGATATTTTCTTGTCTATAAATAATATAACGCATACGAGACGGTTTGTCCATGCGTTTTTGACTGGCAAATTTATAAGCTGCTTTCATATTTTTAAACACGGACATAACCAGTAGATATACCTTCGATTCGGTTGGATGCTCCCGTACTCTGAATCAATGCAACTTCTAAGAGTGTTTTCAATTCATCTACATTGGCTTCGAGAAATAATTCCTGTTTGCCTTTATGTTCATGGATGCTGCTAACCATCTGAACAATTTCAGGTGTTAACAACTTCGCAGGACTTACAATAAAATCAAAGTCTCTCATAGGAATCTCCTTCATTTCAGATTTATCTCCGTCATTCTATCATCAAATGATGGAGATAGAATATCCATATACACAATAAATATCCTCATTTCATCCATATATTATATCGTTTTATGAATCGTTTTTTCACTAAAATTACACTATTTTTTCACTATTTTTCATTACTTCATCGTCTTCGCCAGTGAATTGAGCAATGCCCGCATCTCTGGATTCGCCAATACTTTTGCCAGAAGTTCCGGATCGACTTCATCAGCAACAGTAGTATTATTATTTTCCTGCTGTACATGCATCTGTGGATCCAGATTCTTTTTCTCATAAAATGCTTCTTCAAAAAGCTCTGCATTTTTCCTTCTGTCATCATCCAGAATATGAGAGTACACATCTGTAACCATATTGACCTGAGCATGGCCAGAATCACCCTGTACCGCCTTGATGTCTCCACCATTCAGTTTCAGCTTATAAGTAACACTGCTATGACGAAAACTGTGAAATACAACCGGTGGGAGATTATAGTCCTCGATCAATTTCTTTAAAGGGCCACGGATTGCTCCATCACCAAGAGGAAGACCAAAGGTACTTGCCATAACCAGGTTATAGTCCATATATTCGTCACCCAGGATTTCTTTCATTTCATCCTGCTCAGCTTTCCAGTCTACAAGCATATTAGCAACGCTCTTCGGTAAGAATATCTTACGTACACTACTTTCTGTCTTCGGTGTTTTCAGAATACGGACCGTAGAATTCTTCTTATGATTTGTCGGAAATACCAACAACACATCTTTTCCATCCAATGCATTTAAAGATTCTTTTCTTATACGCTGTGATTCTTTGTTGATGAAGACATATGCACGGTTTTCTTCAATTGCCTCATGAGAAATATCTACACAATCCCAGGTAAGACCAAGCAGCTCACCAAGTCGCAGGGAACATGAGAAAGATAGATTAATTGCGAGCTTTAATCGTTCATCTTCACAGACACTGAGCGCATACATCAATGTATCCGCTGTCCAGATGTCTCTTTTTGTGATTTATGTTTTGGTACAGTCGCATGGGTGCAAGGATTCTTCTCCATCAACTCCCATTTCACTGCCTGTTCAAAACAGTTTCTAAGCAGCTTATTAATATCCCTGACCGTACTGGAAGATACAAATTCATTTCGACTGGTTTTATTCAATGGATTGATAACTGCACGTCTCTTCAAAAGACTCTGATAATATCTTTCGATGAAACGGGTATTGATCTCTGAGAGTTTCGTATCACCAATGATCGGAAGAATATAGTTATTGATAAGAGAGACATTTCCTTCATATGTAGAAAGCGCCCAGTTTTCTTTGCCATAAAGTGCAACATATTCTGTAATAAGCTCGTCCAGTGTTTTGCATTTACGGACGACAAATGATCCCATCTCTTTTTTATATTCAATTTCTTTTTTTCTTCTCTTTGCTTCGGCTTTCGTTTCATAGGTTTCCCACTTCTGTTTCCTCTCACCTTTTTCATTCGTATAAGAATAGATTACATTAAATTTTCCGTTTCGTTCTCTTATAGATGCCATATTATTGCATACTCCTTTCCAAATCTCTTTGCTCCATCCAGTCCTCAAATTCATCCCGACGGATCCTAACTCGACTGCAACTTTTATTACTGTGAACTTTCCTTTATCCGCCCACTTGTTGATCATGCTTCTGCTGACCTTTGCCAGATAGGAAGCTTCATCAAAAGTAAGATACTTTATATTTCCATTGCTTCCTCGTATTCCGGTCTGTGATAATTTCTTCCGCCGGAAATTAGCCAGGGCAATATTCTGTTCCTGTGCAAGTTCTTCATAATCATTCGATGGATCCAGCTTATACCGATCCTGACCTTCCAGGAATTTTTGAAAACTCTCTTTTGTGATCCTTTTCTTTTCTGCAATCACAATGAATTCAAAAAATGACTATACTTTGGATTATCAAGAATTGTATATACTGCGCTTCTGGTTGTTCCAAGCAGCTGTGCCATCTCAGGCATCGTAATTGTTGCATCTTCCAGAAGAGCGTCTTTTTCTCTGTCTTCCTTTGTTCGATACCGGGACTGGCTTTTATACCAGTTCTTAAAAGATTCTTTTGGTATTCGTTTCCAGTAATCGACAATAACAGCTTCCATTTGATTTTTCTTGAGTAAATCATAAACAAGATACTCATCAACACCCAACAGATCCGCAACTTCCTTAACGGAATAGGACCAGGATTTCAATTCTTTCCCTGGTTCTTCTCCGGTAACTTTATGGTATTTAATCTGATTGGCGTACCATTTTTCAAAGCTGGCAATATTGATTCGTATCTTTCCAGCAATCTCTTTAGATTCAAAAACATTTTTATGCACCAGCCAGTATCGATCTGTCTTTTTTAATCCCAGCAGCTTTCCCATTTCCGGCACGGTCATCCAGGTTCTCTTTTGTGTCGGACGCCGTTTGTAAGGACTGTCTTCTGATATCTTTGAAATGATCTCTTCAACATCGTCCATTTCCGGAACTTCTTTTTGTTTCATAATTGCTGTTGCCATTTATTCTTCACTTCCTGTCTTTTTTAGTGTTAGTGTTTTTTCTTATATCATATCTCAAATCCAGATAAAATTTAGGATGTCGATTGCAGACAAAATCTGCCTGATCAACACCCTGTTTTTTATTGTTCCAAGTTATCGTAGCC
>ENA-OQDE01000252-OQDE01000252.1-human-gut-metagenome-genome-assembly--contig:-NODE-252-length-35043-cov-3.096002_pt1 | contig 35043 bp, 33 predicted proteins | sample MGYA00242768_ERZ504595 | MGnify/ENA primary metagenome ERZ504595 (study PRJEB26092, sample SAMD00036307) | human gut metagenome | host: Homo sapiens | study: EMG produced TPA metagenomics assembly of... | reverse complement strand
CTTTGGATATTTGTCGACAAATGTTCTGTAGAAATATTCCTGAATGGGGGAAAGATAGCAATGACCAATCTCATATTCCCATCGGAACCATACAACCGTATGTGCTTTTATAGTAAAGGAGGTACATTTAATGTCGATTCATTTAATGTATATCGATTAGGTTTATAAGTTAGGTTTTGTAGATTAGAATTAGGTATTGGTAGCTGTCAGATGTGAGATCCGGCAGCTACTTTCATTCATCAATTATTCATCAATTTCAATTATATATCCCCCTTGGAAGATCTCTCCCGGTTGCAGCTGTTGCATCCAGTCCTTATCTTTATATTCACCAGTATAATGTGCGCGGTCTCAACGTCCGTACCAAGGTTCGATGCAGACAAAAGGAGCATTTTTTGCAGGTGGAGACCAAAGACCAACTACCGGAGCATTAAAATGTAAACTTAGATAAGCTTGCTTCTCTTTATTATATAAGGTAACTTTACGAACCTGTTCATTTTCCAGTATCAAAGCATCTTTATCAAAAGTATGTATGTCCAGTGGTAACAATCCATCTGTCAGCTCTAAGGAGTATTCTGTAGAAGGATCAGCACATCCTTTTTCTGAAATGAGAATATATTTCAAACCGTCTTTTGGGTCAAATCCGAAGAATCCTCTTTCCAAACTGTTTGCATCAAACTCCGGCCAGTAGAAAGCAGGATGTGCTCCAATTTGAAAATACATTTCTTTATCACCGGTATTTGTCACTTCCCACATAACCTCAATTTGTTTTCCCTGAATACGATAGCCTATTTCCAGACAGAATGGAAACGGATATTTCTGCAAAGTCTCTTCATTACTGACAAGACGGTAGCGCACTTCATCCTCTTTTTCAGCAACAAGCGTAAATTCCATGTCACGGGCAAAACCATGTTGAGTAAGCGTGTAAGGAACCCCTTCATTTCGATACTCATTTTCCCATACGCTCCCGACAATAGGGAATAGGACAGGAGAGTGGCGTTTCCAAAAAGCAGGATCGGCTTGCCACAGATATTCTTTTCCATTGGCGAAGATACTGCAGAGTTCAGCTCCGTGAGAAGATACTTGAATCGTAAGTTGTTTGTTGGAGATTGTTTTCATATCGTTGATTTATTGGATTATTTAAGAGTCAATCTTTAAGTTCATTTTCCGATCCTTCTTTCGATTTGTCTTCAGATTTACCTTTCAGTAGGATACCACTTTGGGCATTAAGAGGAGAGATTACTCTCTTTCCCGTTTTAGCTTCTAGTTCCAGTCGGGCATTACGGGCTACTTCTCCTCCTTGTTGAGCAATATCTATGTGGTCACTGAATGTTTCCGGATCGCTGGTTTCAGATATTTCTTTAGTTGAAAGTTCGGCAAGCATATTTAATACCAATTCTTTATTGGTCATGTTATCCCGTAGGTTTTCTTTTTTCAATCCTTTAAATTGTTTGTACTCTTTAGATGTCATATCTGACCAGGTCTGATAAATAATATCTGTGAGTGTAGCGAATTGAACGCCTTCCTGCAATCCATGTTTCTTCCACTCATCAGTCAAGTCTTTACGGATTTCTATTGACTTCAGACGTTGGTTAATCCAGCTATCAGAGTATCCCATACGTTTATAATCCATTAAGGCTTGGTCAATTGATAATTCAGGGTCTTGTATTTGGTTGAGCCGTTCGCTGGCTACCTTAGCCATCCATAGTTTGAAAGGCTCCGCCTTAGGGGAAGGAATAGATTGGATAAGGCGGAGAAGCTGTTCGGTATCGGCAACATCGGTAAGGCGCATTTTACCATCCGCTGCCTGCATTTTCAAACCGTTACAATTTGTAACGGTTTCGTTTCCTTCCGATAGTAGTCTCTTTTTTAACACACGCCAATAAGTTTGAGGGTTACTGCTGTCTGTCAAGACAGCCACCACATCTACTATTGAAAAATACCACTTCTCTTGTTCATCATCCCATACCGTACGTACTCTTCTTTCTTCAAAGAGTTTTAAAGCTTGTTGCTTAGTCATGAATCTTATTTTTAGAGTTTATCATTTAATGAAGAGTCGTTCTTTCTTTGGGCTCATATCACTATACAAAGGTAGCGTTTTCTGCGATTATAAAAGAATATGAATCCAAGAATTCCCGTAATGAAAGAAAACATGTATAAAACCCTATAAAATAGCGTGCTATGCAACAATTGTTATAGCCTTTGAAACATTTTTTTCAGTCGTTTGATATAAATCAACCGTAATTTGCATTATCGATATAGATAAAATTCGTACTTTTAATTTAATAACATCAAACTAATGCATCGTATTATGAAGAACAAAAAACTTCTTTGCAGCGTTTGTTTCCTGTTTGCTTTCATGTCAGTCCTTTGGGGGCAAAACATAACAGTGAAAGGAAACGTTACTTCTAAAACGGACGGACAGCCGGTCATCGGCGCCTCTGTTGTTGAAGCTACAGCTACTGCTAATGGAACAATTACTGATTTAGATGGTAATTTCACCCTTTCGGTTCCAGCTAACTCTACTTTAAAGATTACGTATATTGGTTATAAACCGGTGACCGTAAAATCGGCTACTATCGTTAATGTATTATTGGAGGAAGACACTCAAATGGTAGATGAAGTGGTCGTAACAGGTTATACCACTCAACGTAAAGCCGACCTAACCGGTGCTGTTTCCGTAGTGAAAGTCGACGAAATCCAGAAGCAAGGGGAGAACAACCCGGTGAAAGCACTTCAAGGCCGCGTACCCGGTATGAACATTACGGCGGATGGAAATCCGAGCGGATCGGCTACCGTACGTATTCGCGGTATCGGTACGCTGAACAACAACGATCCGCTTTATATCATCGACGGAGTTCCTACCAAAGCCGGTATGCACGAATTGAACGGAAACGACATTGAATCCATTCAAGTACTGAAAGATGCTGCTTCGGCATCTATCTATGGTTCGCGTGCCGCAAATGGCGTTATCATCATTACTACCAAACAAGGAAAGAGAGGTCAGATTAAAGTAAACTTTGATGCTTCGGTTTCAGCTTCCATGTATCAAAGTAAGATGGATGTGTTGAATACGGAACAGTACGGACGTGCCATGTGGCAAGCCTATGTAAACGATGGCGAGAACCCGAATGGTAATGCTTTGGGATATAACTATAATTGGGGCTACAATGCCAACGGAAATCCGGTACTATACGGTATGAGTCTTTCCAAATACCTGGACTCGAAGAATACAATGCCTGTGGCAGATACCGACTGGTTTGATGAAATTACCCGTACAGGTGTCATCCAGCAATACAATCTTTCTGTCAGCAACGGTTCGGAGAAAGGTTCTTCCTTCTTCTCTCTGGGATATTACAAAAACCTGGGTGTAATCAAAGATACAGACTTCGACCGTTTTTCCGCCCGTATGAACAGCGATTATAAATTAATTGATGATATATTGACTATCGGCCAGCATTTCACCTTAAACCGTACTTCGGAAGTACAAGCTCCCGGCGGAATTATTGAAACTGCTTTGGACATTCCTTCCGCTATCCCCGTTTATGCTTCGGATGGTTCATGGGGAGGACCGGTAGGCGGATGGCCGGACCGTCGTAATCCTCGCGCGGTACTTGAATACAACAAAGACAACCGATACACTTACTGGCGTATGTTCGGTGATGCTTATGTGAATCTAAGCCTCTTCAAAGGATTCAATGTTCGTTCTACTTTTGGTTTGGACTACGCAAACAAACAAGCCCGTTACTTCACCTATCCTTATCAGGAAGGAACACAGACCAACAACGGCAAGAGTGCTGTGGAAGCCAAACAGGAACACTGGACCAAATGGATGTGGAATGCCATTGCCACTTACCAGTGGAAATAGGCAAACATCGTGGAGACGTCATGGCTGGTATGGAGCTGAACCGGGAAGACGACAGCCATTTCTCCGGCTACAAAGAAGATTTCTCTATCCTTACTCCCGACTATATGTGGCCCGATGCAGGTAGCGGCACAGCACAGGCTTATGGTGCCGGTGAAGGTTACTCGCTTGTCTCTTTCTTCGGCAAAATGAACTATTCTTATGCAGACAAATATCTGCTTTCATTGACGCTCCGTCGTGACGGTTCTTCCCGCTTCGGTAAAAACCATCGTTATGCCACTTTCCCTTCCGTTTCTTTGGGATGGCGCATCACACAGGAGAGCTTTATGAAGGAACTGACTTGGTTGGACGATCTGAAACTGCGTGCTTCATGGGGACAGACCGGTAATCAGGAAATCTCCAACCTTGCCCGTTACACTATCTACGCTCCTAATTATGGAACAACAGATTCATTTGGCGGTCAAAGCTACGGTACGGCATACGATATTACAGGTTCTAACGGAGGCGGTACTCTGCCTTCCGGATTCAAACGTAACCAGATCGGTAATGACAATATCAAGTGGGAGACAACCACACAGACGAACGTCGGTATCGACTTCAGCCTGTTCAAGCAATCCTTGTACGGTTCATTGGAATACTATTACAAGAAAACAACCGATATCCTGACTGAAATGGCAGGTGTGGGAGTATTGGGAGAAGGTGGCAACCGTTGGATTAATTCGGGTGCAATGAAAAACCAGGGTTTTGAATTCAACTTGGGCTACCGCAATAAGACTGCCTTCGGACTGACTTACGACCTGAACGGAAACATCTCCACTTACCGGAATGAAATTCTTGAATTACCGGAAACAGTGGCTGCTAATGGAAAGTTTGGTGGTAATGGAGTAAAGAGTGTAGTCGGTCATACATACAACTCACAAGTGGGCTACATTGCCGACGGTATCTTCAAATCACAAGAGGAAGTCGACAATCACGCTACCCAGGAAGGTGCAGCCGTTGGCCGTATCCGCTACCGCGACATCGACCATAACGGTGTGATTGATGAAAAAGACCAGGAATGGATTTACGATCCGACTCCTGCTTTCAGCTACGGATTGAATATCTACCTGGAATATAAGAACTTCGACCTGACTATGTTCTGGCAAGGTGTTCAAGGAGTAGATATCATCAGTGACGTGAAGAAGAAAAGTGACTTCTGGAGTGCATCCAACGTCGGCTTCCTGAACAAGGGAACCCGCCTGCTCAATGCCTGGTCGCCTACTAATCCGAACTCTACGATTCCGGCATTGACCCGCAGCGATACAAACAATGAACAGCGTGTTTCCACTTACTTTGTTGAAAACGGTTCTTTCCTGAAACTGCGTAATATCCAATTAGGCTATACAGTTCCGGCAGTAATCTCCAAGAAGTTGAGAATGGAACGTTTACGTTTCTATTGCAGCGCACAAAATCTGCTGACGATCAAGAGTAAAGACTTTACGGGAGAAGACCCCGAAAACCCGAACTTCTCTTATCCGATCCCTGTGAATATCACCTTCGGACTTAACATCGGATTTTAATTCACTTCATTTATAAAACGAACTATCATGAAAAAGATACTATACATAGCAACCATCGGATTTACCTTGCTGACAAGCAGTTGCAACGATTTTCTGGATCGTCAGGTTCCGCAGGGTATTGTGACCGGCGATCAGATCGCTTCTCCCGAATATGTGGACAACCTCGTGATTTCAGCCTACGCCATTTGGGCAACAGGTGACGACATCAACTCTTCCTTCTCGCTTTGGAATTATGACGTGCGTTCCGACGATTGTTATAAGGGCGGTTCCGGTACGGAAGACGGCGGTGTGTTCAACGCACTGGAGATTTCTAAAGGTATCAACACTACCGACTGGAACATCAACGATATATGGAAAAGACTGTATCAATGCATCACCCGTGCCAACACAGCCCTGCAGTCACTCGACTGATGGATGAAAAGACTTATCCGCTGAAGGACCAGCGCATTGCTGAAATGAGATTCCTGCGCGGACACGCCCACTTCATGCTGAAGGAACTGTTTAAGAAGATCGTCATAGTGAACGATGAAAACATGGACCCGGATGCTTACAACGAGCTTTCGAATACTACCTATACCAATAACGAACAATGGCAAAAGATAGCAGACGACTTCCAGTTTGCCTACGACAATCTGCCGGAAGTGCAGATAGAAAAAGGACGTCCCACACAAGCTGCCGCTGCCGCTTACCTGGCAAAGACTTACCTGTTTAAAGCCTACCGTCAGGATGGAGTGAACAACAACATTACCGGTATCGACGAAGAAGACCTGAAGCAGGTAGTGAAATATACCGATCCTCTCATCATGGCTAAAGCTGGTTACGGATTGGAAAATGATTATAGCATGAACTTCCTGCCTCAATACGAAAATGGCGCGGAGTCTGTATGGGCGATTCAATATTCTATCAACGACGGAACATACAATGGTAACCTGAACTGGGGAATGGGACTGACAACTCCGCAGATACTAGGCTGCTGTGATTTCCACAAACCGAGCCAGAATCTGGTGAATGCTTTCAAAACCGACTCGCAGGGAAAACCGTTGTTCAATACCTACGATAATGAGAACTATGAGGTTACGACGGACAATGTAGACCCCCGTTTATTCCACACGTAGGTATGCCGGGCTTCCCTTATAAATACAACGAAGGCTACCTGATTCAGAAGAATGATGACTGGAGCCGTAGCAAGGGACTTTACGGATATTATGTTTCGCTCAAAGAGAATGTAGACCCGGACTGTGACTGCCTGAAGAAAGGTTCTTATTGGGCAAGTTCCCTGAATCATATCGTCATCCGTTATGCAGATGTATTGCTGATGCGTGCCGAGGCCCTGATACAGTTGAACGACGGACGTATTGCCGACGCCATTTCACTCATCAATGATGTACGCAGCCGTGCAGCCGGAAGTACAATGCTGATCTTCAATTACAAAGAAGAGTACGGAGTAAACTTCAAAGTAACTCCTTATGAACTGAAAGCATATACACAGGACGAAGCCATGAAAATGCTGAAATGGGAACGCCGTATAGAGTTCGGTATGGAAAGCTCACGTTTCTTTGACCTCGTAAGATGGGGAGAAGCCAAAGACGTTATCAATGCTTATTATGTGACCGAAGCAGCCCGTTGTTCTATTTACAAGAATGCAGGTTTTACGGAAAATAAGAACGAATACCTTCCAATTCCATTCGAACAGATCAGTGCCAGTAACGGAAATTATACACAGAATTTCGGTTGGTAATCATCAATCTTAAAACAAAGAATAAAATGAAATCAATCATAAAACAACTCTATACCATCCTGTTGGTGACTGTAGCATGCCTGACAGTTGCGGGATGTAACGATGACTTCAAATCCAATCTTCGTCTGGACGGAGATGTATGGGTGAACTCTATTAAACTGGATGAATACGCAGGGACGATCGATTATCAGAATAAGACAATCGTAGTGGGAGTTCCTTACGATTATGACGTTACCCGGATGGCCGTCAGTGAAATCAATCTTTCCGAAGGTGCTACGGCGAGCATCGCTATTGGTGAAACAATCGACTTTTCTCTTCCCGTATCTTTGACCGTGAAGAATGGCGACGTACAGATGAGCTATACGATTACCGTGAAGAGAGACGAAGCAAAGATACTGACCTTTAAGTTGAATGATACTTATGTAGGAAAAGTAGACCAGCTATCAAAACAATCTCTGTAGTTGTTCCACTGACAGTGGATATCACCCAGTTGAAGGTACATTCACCGGATCAGATGGAGTCACTGTGACTCCGGTATCCGGCAGCATCCAGGACTTTACCAACCCTGTCACTTATACGGCAACTTACCGTTCGGCAGTGACTCCTTATGTAGTAACAGTTACTCAAGGAAATGTAATTCCGACTGCCTTTATCGGCACAGCTTCTTCTGTGAGCCAACTGACAAGTCCTGAAGAAAAAGCCGCTGCCCAGTGGATGATGGATAATATATCCATGTCCGAATACATCTCATTCAAAGATGTAGTAGACGGAAAAGTAGATTTAGGTAAATATGCTGCAATCTGGTGGCATTTCCATGCAGACAATGGCGATAATCCTCCTTTGCCGGATGATGCGAAAGCTGCCGTAGAGAAATTTAAAGTCTACTATCAAAACGGTGGTAACCTGTTGTTGACCCGCTATGCAACTTCTATATTAAGGACCTTAGCATTGCAAAAGATGAGCGTGTACCCAACAACAGTTGGGGAAGAAGTGAAGACTCACCCGAAGTCGTTGATGGGGCATGGAGCTTTCCAATTGTCGGCAACGAGTCGCATCCGTTATTTCAGGATTTAAGATGGAAAGATGGTGACAAAACAAGAGTCTATACCTTTGATGCTGGTTACGCGACTACCAATAGTACGGCACAATGGCATATCGGAACAGACTGGGGAGGTTATGAGGATCTGAACGCATGGCGTAGCTTGACAGGAGGAATCGATGTGGCATGCGGAGAGACGGTGCAGTAATCATAGCCGAATTCGAGCCGCGCGCCAATAGCGACGCACGATCTGTATCGGCTCCGGTTGTTACGACTGGTACGGTAAAGGAGTAGACGCTTCTGCCGACTACTACCACTACAACGTAGAGCAAATGACTCTGAATGCAATCAACTACTTATGTAAATAAAAGAATAAGCAATAATTATGAAAAATATGATCTTACATATAGCAATCACCACGCTGTTGGCCTCAATGAGCGCTTGCAGTGATGAGATAGATCCCGTATTGACTCAAAGAGACTGGGACGGTACAGCCACTTACTTCCAATCGACCGACGAGCATGGCTTCTCGATGTACTATAAACCGCAGGTAGGCTTTGTTGGTGACCCGATGCCATTCTATGATCCGGTTGCCAAAGACTTTAAAGTGATGTACCTGCAAGACTACCGTCCGAACCCCGAAGCTACTTACCACCCCATTTTCGGGGTGGCCACCAAAGACGGTGCTACTTATGAATCTCTCGGCGAACTGATTCCGTGTGGAGGTCGTGACGAACAGGATGCTGCCATCGGTACAGGAGGTACCATCTATAATCCGGTTGATAAACTCTACTACACCTTCTACACCGGCAATAAATTCAAACCTTCTTCCGACCAGAATGCACAGGTAGTCATGGTAGCTACCTCTCCCGACTTTAAAACATGGACCAAGAACCGCACTTTCTATCTGAAAGGAGATACGTACGGCTATGACAAGAATGACTTCCGCGATCCGTTCCTGTTCCAGACCGAAGACGGCGTTTATCACATGCTGATTGCCACCCGTAAAAACGGAAAAGGACACATTGCCGAATTCACCTCTACTGACCTGAAAGAGTGGGCGTCTGCCGGCACATTTATGACCATGATGTGGGACCGTTTCTATGAATGTCCGGACGTATTCAAGATGGGAGACTGGTGGTATCTGGTCTATTCGGAACAAGCTTCCTTCATGCGCAAGGTACAATATTTCAAAGGCAAAACACTTGAAGAACTGAAAGCAACCACTGCCAATGATGCCGGAATATGGCCGGACAATCGGGAAGGTATGCTGGACAGCCGTGCATTCTATGCAGGCAAGACTGCTTCCGATGGAACCAACCGTTACATCTGGGGCTGGTGTCCTACCCGTGCCGGCAATGATAATGGAAACGTAGGGGATGTAGAACCCGAATGGCTGGCAACTTGGTGGCACAACGCCTCATTCAGCACGAAGACGGTACATTGACTCTTGGAGTTCCCGATGCAATCGACCGTAAATACACTTCTGCACAAGAGGTAAAAGTGATGGCTAAAGACGGAAACGTAACAGAAAGCGGTAAAACCTATACGTTGGCCGAAGGAGCTTCCGTTATCTTCAACCGGTTGAAAGTACACAACAAGATTTCCTTTACCGTAAAAGCATCCTCGAATACAGATCGTTTTGGAATCTCTTTCGTCCGTGGAACGGACTCCAAATCATGGTATAGCATCCACGTCAACGCTGACGAGGGTAAAGCCAACTTCGAGAAAGACGGTGACAATGCCAAATACTTGTTTGATAACAAATTCAATATTCCGGCGGATAATGAATACCGTGTGACGATTTACAGTGACCAATCGGTTTGTGTGACTTACATCAACGACCAGTTATCTTTCACGAACCGCATCTATCAAATGCAGAAGAATCCGTGGTCACTCTGTTGTTATAAAGGTGAAATCACTGTATCAGATATTCAAGTGAGCACCTATTAATAGAAAAGTAACATCTTTTACAGTGTTTGAAACAAAAGTGATAGGCGTTTCATCCCGGAGCGCCTATCTTTGCACTGTAACAACCTTAATACCATAAAGCATGAATTTAAGACTCTCTTCCAAACAAATTCAAACCTTCGCGGTTTTATTTTGTATGATTGTGATGAATATCTCTCTATCCGCCCGTGCAGACAACTCTCCTCTATTAATTAAAGATTTAGGAGAAGGACATTGCCTCGTACGTGTCAACACTAACCAGAAGTATCTGTTGTTGCCCGTAGAAGATGCATCGCCCGATGTGCGTATCAGCATGATTGTTAATAATAAAGAGGTAAAGAACTTCGATGTCCGTCTGGCCATCCATAAAGTCGATTACTTTGTTCCGGTAGACCTTTCCGACTATTCCGGCAAACTAATCTCTTTCAAATTTAAAATGAACTCCAACGACCCGGTGCGTGTCAACCTTTCACCGGACAACACTGCTTGCTGCAAGGAAATGAAATTGTCCGATACGTTCGATACAAGCAACCGTGAAAAGTTCCGTCCCACTTATCATTCTCTCCCTTACGGATGGATGAACGACCCGAACGGAATGGTATACAAAGACGGCGAATACCACCTTTTCTACCAATACAACCCTTACGGTTCCAAATGGGGAAATATGAACTGGGGACATGCCATCAGCAAAGACCTCGTAAACTGGGAACATCGCCCCGTAGCAATCGCCCCGGATGCATTCGGTACTATCTTCAGTGGCTCCGCCGTGATAGATCATCATAATACCGCCGGCTTCGGTGCAGGCGCCATCGTCGCCATCTATACACAAAACAGCGACCGTCAGGTGCAAAGCATTGCTTACAGCACCGACAACGGACGTACCTTTACCAAATACGAAAACAATCCTGTATTAGTATCTGAAGCACGTGACTTCCGCGACCCGAAAGTATTCTGGTACGAAGGCACCAAACGCTGGATCATGGTATTGGCAGTAGGGCAGGAAATGCAATTCTTCTCTTCCCCCAACTTGAAAGACTGGACATTTGAAAGCAGCTTCGGCAAAGGACACGGCGCACACGGAAACGTTTGGGAATGTCCCGACTTATTCGAACTCCCGGTAGAAGGAACAAATGAAAAGAAATGGGTACTGCTTTGCAGCCTCGGCGACGGTCCTTTCGGTGACTCGGCCACTCAATATTTTGTAGGCTCCTTCAACGGAAAAGAGTTTGTAAACGAATCACCCTCCAAAACCAAATGGATGGACTGGGGAAAAGACCATTATGCCACCGTGACTTGGAGTGACGCTCCCGACAATCGCCATATCGCTATCGCTTGGATGAGCAACTGGCAATATGCAAACGATGTTCCTACCTCCCAATACCGTAGTCCGAACTCCGTTCCCCGCGACTTGAGCCTGTTTACCGTAGATGGTGAGACTTACCTCCAATCAGCTCCCTCTCCCGAACTGCTGGCTTTGCGTGATGCTTCCAAGAAACGTTCGTTCAAAGTAAACGGAACACGCACAATCAAAGAAATGATTCCCGGCAATGACGTGCATACGAAATAGAACTGACGATTGAAAATCAACATGCAGACGTAATCGGCTTCCGTCTCTACAATGACAAAGGCGAAGAAGTGGATATGCAATATGACATGAAAGAAAAGAAATTCTCGATGGACCGCCGCAAGAGCGGAGATGTAGGTTTCAATGAGAACTTCCCAATGTTGACCTGGACGGCCATTGAAAGTGGAAAAGACGAATTGAAACTCCGTCTGTTTGTTGACAAATCCAGTGTGGAAGCCTTTGGTGATGGCGGACGTTTTGTGATGACTAATCAAGTATTCCCGTCGGAACCTTACACTCATATCGACTTTTACAGTAAAGGAGGAGCGTATAAAGTAGATTCGTTTGTGATCTACAAGTTGAAGAAATAAGCTCATTCTCCTAACTCCATGCGCTCTTTCCCTGTTTCTTTAGAGTAAAAACTTCTTTCCCTATAGACTAATACTTCTTTCCTTATGGAAGAGTACGTCTGTCCTAGTGGAAGAGTTCTACTAAAGTGCGGAGACACTTTCTTCAAAGCCACGGTTCTGTTGGTTCGTCACGGCCGTGGTGAGAACTCTTCACAGCCGTGGGAAGAAGCTACCACGCCGTGGTAACCCAACAATACCGTAGCTTTAAAGTAACAAGGAACGGGAGATACACCAACTATATAAAGGACTGATGCATACATTGCCGTAGGATTATGTGCTCCGCCCTATGGAAACAGAATTCATCATATAAAAGATAAAATAATGGAAAATAGTAAAAACTCTTCCCTCTCCAAACTAATCCCGGTGATGCTTTGCTTCTTCGCCATGGGATTCGTTGACCTGGTAGCATTGCCTCCAATTACGTAAAGGCAGACCTTGGTCTGTCAGACTCACAGGCGAATATCTTTCCGTCACTGGTATTCTTCTGGTTCCTGATTTTCTCCGTACCCACCGGCATGTTGATGAGCCGCATTGGTCAGAAGAAAACTGTATTGCTTAGTTTGATTGTGACTTTCGCTTCTTTGTTGCTACCCGTTTTCGGCGACAGCTATATGCTGATGCTGATTTCCTTCTCCCTCCTGGGCATCGGAAATGCGTTGATGCAGACTTCTCTGAATCCGTTACTTTCCAATATCGTGCGTGGCGACCGCCTGGCAAGTAGCCTGACTTTCGGCCAGTTTGTGAAAGCCATTGCTTCTTTCCTGGCACCTTATATCGCCATGTGGGGAGCGACACAGGCCATTCCGACTTTCGATTTAGGCTGGCGCATCCTGTTCCCTATTTATATGATTGTAGCTGTCATAGCTATTCTTCTGCTCAATGTCACACAGATTGAAGAGGAAAAAGAAGATGGCAAACCGTCTACTTTCGGACAATGCATCGCCCTGCTTGGTAAACCGTTTATCCTGCTTTGTTTTATTGGTATCATGTGTCATGTCGGCATTGACGTAGGTACGAACACTACCGCCCCGAAGATTCTGATGGAGCGCATCGGTATGGGATTGGATGATGCTGCTTTTGCAACCAGTCTTTATTTTATTTTCCGTACGGCGGGCTGTTTTCTGGGTTCTTTCATCTTGCGTAAGATGTCTCCGAAATCTTTCTTCGGCATTAGTGTGGTGCTGATGTTGATTGCCATGATCGGTTTGTTTATCTTCCATGAAAAGGCAATTATCTATGCCTGCATCGCCTTAATTGGTTTCGGTAACTCCAATGTGTTTTCCGTTATCTTCTCGCAGGCATTGCTTTATCTGCCGGGTAAGAAAAACGAAGTTTCCGGCTTGATGATTATGGGACTTTTCGGCGGGACGGTGTTTCCGTTGGCAATGGGAGTAGCTTCGGATACTTCCATGGGACAGAATGGTGCTATCGCCGTAATGACGGTGGGCGTGCTTTATCTCTTGTATTATACGTTCCGTATCAGAAAATAATTTTATAACTTTGGAAACAATAAAACCCGTATATCATGAATAATATAATTGTAGGAATGGGCGAAGCACTTTGGGATGTGTTGCCCGAAGGAAAGAAAATCGGTGGTGCTCCGGCAAACTTTGCCTATCATGTATCACAGTTTGGTTTTGACAGTCGTGTAGTGAGTGCCGTAGGCAGGGATGAACTGGGAGAAGAAATTCTGAAAGTATTCAACGAGAAGAAGTTGAAGATGCAGATTGAACAGGTCGATTATCCTACCGGTACGGTGCAGGTGACGCTCGATGACGAGGGCGTGCCTTGTTACGAAATCAAAGAGGGCGTGGCGTGGGACAACATTCCCTTTACGGATGAGCTGAAACGTCTGGCCTTGAGCACACGTGCTGTTTGCTTCGGTTCGCTGGCTCAACGTAATGAAGTGAGCCGTGCCACTATCAATCGCTTTCTGGATACGATGCCCGATATAGACGGACAGCTCAAGATATTTGATATCAATCTCCGCCAGGATTTCTACTCTAAAGAGGTACTGCGCGAATCGTTCCACCGTTGCAACGTCCTGAAGATAAACGACGAAGAGCTGGTGACTATCAGCCGTATGTTTGGTTATCCCGGCATTGATTTGCAGGATAAATGCTGGATTCTGTTGGCAAAATACAACCTGAAGATGTTGATTCTCACTTGCGGCATCAATGGCAGCTATGTGTTCACACCGGGCGTTGTCTCTTTCCAGGAGACGCCCAAAGTACCGGTTGCCGACACAGTGGGCGCAGGCGATTCTTTTACAGCTGCTTTCTGTGCCTCCATTCTCAATGGAAAACCGGTGCCCGAAGCGCATAAACTGGCTGTTGAGGTTTCTGCTTATGTCTGCACACAGAGAGGTGCGATGCCCGAACTTCCGCAGGTTTTGAAAGATAGACTGATGTAATTCTTTTATTGATAGTAAGCATAGAGGTATATTTCATTTCGTGGGGTGTACCTCTTGTTTTTTGTACGTACGAAACGTACAGGCATAAAAAAAGGAGCAACGCCTTGCTCCAACCTTTGTTAACCTTAAATCTAATACTATGAAAAACACATTGCAAAGATACGGACTTCTGTCAACTTTGCAAATAATCCAATAAAAAGAGATGTTTTATAACATCAATTAAGTGTTCGTATTACCCTTTATACGTTTGTTAATGGTTCCCGCGTAAATATGGGGGACCATTTTTACTTTTTTTCAAGGGATAAGATTGCGAATAATCGAGTGATTTATAGCATACTCACAGTTTTATTTTCTATTTTTGTTCTCAATCAATCTATCGAATACTATGAACACAATGCTATGCCAGCTAAAGAGCCTGTTGTTATTGGGAGTCCTGCTTTTTGCCAATGGAGCATTCGGACAACCGATGATCTGGGATGATACCTCTCCCGAAACGATCGTTTTCGAACTGACTAACAAAGAGGCTTTGAAACTTCTCAAAGGCAAACTCCGACAGAAACAATGGGATAAAATACAGCAGACTCCTTTTGCCCGTTTCACGGATGCTTGGAGCAATCCTCCGGTCAAAGGGCATTTTCTGCTGGCTGATGTAGAGCGGAACGAAGTTCATTACCGTTATGCTCCGGTGATTCCTTTTCATGTTTTCCTTTTCAAGGAGTATGGTGTACTCACCTTGCAGGTGGTTGATGCCGGGGGAACTATCAGGAAAGATGCCAAAGTGCGGGTAGGCAGCAAGGCTGTTTATTACGATGAAGACAGTCAGACGTATACTGACGATAACTGGTCGCAGAAAGAACAGCATATCCTGACGGTTGAAGTGGATAAGTTTCGTGCGGTATTCGATTTGAGGAAACATCTTGTACCACCCTGGTATAAAAATGATTATGGGCGGCAAGATGCACCGGAGTTTTATAGTTACCTGATTACTGACAAGAATAAATACAGACCGGGCGAAACTGTCCGTTTCAAGTCTTATGCTCTCTCCGAACATAAACGTCCTCTGAAACAGGAACTTTCATTGTGGATGCGTGTCGGTTCTTCCTGGCGTGACTATAAGAAGATAATGTCCGTCGTCCCTTACCATCCGGGAGGCTTCGCCGGAGAATTCCTGTTGGCGGATTCATTGAACCTGAAGCTCGATCAGAGATATACTGTACAGCTTCGTGATAAGCGGGGACGCATCGTAGCCTCCACCAATTTCAAATATGAAGACTACGAACTGAACGGAAACAAGTTGTTGGTGAAGCTGGCTTCGAATGTGCAATATGCATCGCAGAGTAACCGCATGGATATCAGTGCAACGGATGCCAACGGACTTCCTTTGCGGGAGGTGAATGTAGAAGTGACTGTCGGCAGACAGCAGGTACTGAAGTCGTATGCGCAGATACTTTCTTTGCCCGATACACTGATGTCCGTGCAGGCGGAACTGGATGCTTCCGGGAAAGCTTCGGTAGATATTCCTGCTCGGATATTCGGAGCTTCCGATTGCTTCTATACGGTGAATGTAGTTTTGCTTACGGCAGACAATAACCGTTTGGAGCAGCAGAGCAAAGCGACTTTCTACTATTCGTGCTATGATATGCAGTGCACTACGCAGGCGGATACTATTTGCTTTTCATTCTTCGACCTGGGAGTGGAGCGTCCTGTGGCGGCCGAACTGACCTATGGTGAAAAGAAAGAAGTGAAGAAAGTGCGTTTGCCCTATCGCGAACCGTTCAATCAGGCGGTGACGGACTATCGTTTCAAAATACCGGAAACAGGATATGAAACGACGATTGCTTCCGCCGCACTTGACTCCAAACTGGAACTGAATGGCGGCATAGAAAAAGATTCGTTCTGTGTCTCCCTTTCCAATCCTTTGCAGCTGGAACTTTCCTGGTATGTGTATCAAGGCAACCGCCTGTTGCAGAAAGGTTCGGGAAAAGAGATGGAACACAAATCCGGAGAGATCGATCCCTCTTCCGTCTATTACGTAGAAGTATTTTATTTCATGGGGGATAAGGAATGTATGTTGAAACGCTCGTACACTTCACCTTCCGAACGGCTGGTGATTGAATCTGATTTGCCGGAACGAGTGTATCCCGGTCAGAAAGTGAAAACAAAATTGAACGTGACCAATATACAAGGGCGTTCGGTATCCAACGTCGATCTGACAGCTTTTGCGGTCAACACGCAGCTGGATTATCATGTACCCGATTTGCCCTATTACGGGAGTGCACCCCGTCCGCGCGAGCAACGTGCTTCCTACTCAATGAAGCAAAAAGAGTATCTACATACCGGCACATTGGATTATCAGCATTGGAACCAGTTGCTTCATTTGGATAAGTTGCCTTATTATCAGTTTGCTTATCCTTCGGGAAATCTGTTCTGTCAGACGGTTGATACACCGGATGGAACCACCCAGTTTGCTCCTTATGTGATGCTGAACGGGCGGGCGGTGAATATCTATGTGATTGAGCAGAACGATGTTCCCTGCTATTTTTCGTGGACGGAACAGCCTAAGCAGTATTCTTTTCCTGTATTGCATCCGTCGGGAAAGCAGAAGATAATGTTGCGAATGCACGACAGGGCTTTCATCATTGATTCTCTGGCTTTCGACCGGGGCAAGAAAACGATTTTAAGTTTCGATATGAATCAGTTGCCGCAAGGAGTGGAAGTAGTCTGGTTGCGGCAGAGGAAAGGGAAATATGATGAGTATAAGTTTACTTCGGAAGAGAAGAAGCGTTATGAACGGTATCTTTGCCGTCTTCCGGTAATGGATGGGGCGGTATATACTTCGCTCGAACATAATGGAAAGCTGTTTCCGGTTTCACTCATGGAGCTGTCGCGCTACAAGAAAAAGATATTGGCAGGTCCTGTGGAGCCGGGACCTTGGAAATATATGAATGGTGTGTTGTATCGGCATGAGGGAGGTTTCTCTTATGAATTCGAGGGCAATGTGGTTTATAAATATAAGGATGAGGAACTGTGCCCGGCTTATCTGAATTTTTCGTCTGTGGCAAAGATTCCGACTTTGAATGATTACCATTTATCACCGGAAAGATTCCGTAGTCTGGTGGCCGAACTTCGCAAGGGAAAGAGTTGGCATCCCACCCGGATTTATTTCTCCCTGCCGGATAAGACGTTGAATTTCCGGCTTCCGGAAGAAAAAGATTCTACCGGAGTGGCTAACTTGCTCTTTAAAGACTGCACTACCGGAGAACTGGTTTATCCGGATACTTTGGTGCAAATGAATAGAATATATTCCAAGTTTCCTGCCGGAACGTATGATGCGATTTTGCTTTATAACAATGGAAAGTATCTGAAACAGGATGCTCTGACGATACAATCATATACCTATCTGGATGTAGATATGGAATCTCTGCCTCTACACGAACGCGATTCGTTGTCAGCAGGGTGGCTCTTGCTGGGAAGAGGAATTGGCAGGATCGGTACAAACTTTCCTGGTCACAGGGAAATGAGGATCAGGCAGTATGTACGCAATTACGGCGGTAAAGTCTCCGGTTATGTAACGGATGCTACCGGAGAGCCTTTAATCGGGTGCAGCGTGGTGGTGAAAGGAACGACGGAGGGAACGATCACCGACATGGACGGATATTTCGAAATGGATTGTGACAGGGGAGGGGATCAGCTTTTGTTTAGTTATGTCGGCTTTAAACAGCAGGAGATGAGAGCAACTCCCGGAGCCAATCTGTTGGTTACTTTGGAAGAAGATAGTCAGGCGCTGGAGGAAGTGGTCGTTGTAGGATACGGCATGCGTTCAAGATCTTCGTTGACGGGGTCTGTTGCCGGATTAATGGTAGGTTCTTCTTCTGCTGCTGCAACCGCACCTTTGGAGAAACTGGAAGAGCAAGATCAGAAAGCGAAAGAAGAAGCGGATAACGAACAGTTGTATAATGAACTGATGCAATTGAATGGCTTACGTAGGAATTTTTCGGATGTGGCTTTCTGGCAGCCTCGTTTGTTTACGGATAAAACCGGAACGGTACAGTTTGAAACAACTTTCCCCGATAATGTGACGAAATGGGAAACTGTCGTTTATGGCATGAACCGTCGTTTGCAGACGGGTACTTTCCGACGTTTCGTCCGCTCTTACAAACCGTTGATGGCGGAGTTGAAAACTCCCCGCTTCTTGGTGGAGGGGGATCAGAGTACGGTGGTCGGGACTATCCGCAATTATCTGGATGGGCAGCACATAGCCGGAAAGACACAGTTCTGCGTCGGAACGGATACGTTGAAACGGCAGGAAGTGAGTTTCATGGAGGGATTTCATGAAACAGTGCCGATGCAGGCAGTTCATGCCGATAGCGTGACCATCAGCTATCTTTTCACTCGCGACGATGGCTATCAGGATGGAGAGGAATATACGATTCCGATACTGCCACAGGGAACTGAATTGGCGGAGGGCACATTGGGTATTCTGTCCGATGCAAAGACGGTCAAAGTGCAATCCGGCGAGGATGAAGAAGTGATGGTGAGTATCACTGACAATCAGTTGGACATCTATAAAGAATCAGTGAATTACTTGACAGGATACAAATATTTGTGCAATGAGCAGCTGGCATCCAAGTTAACCGGTTTGTTGGCTTACCAACAGTATATGCAGAGTAAGGGTGAAAAGGTGAAAGTAGATAAAGCAATTCGACCTATCATCATCGACTGACGAATCATCAGAACAAACATCAGTTATGGTCGTGGTGGGGGAACTCTGAAAATACTTCTTTCTGGATGTCTGCGCATATTCTGCGGGCTTTGAAGATGGCGCAAGATGCAGGTTATCCTGTGGAGTTGAATCTGAATGGTTTGAAAGTGGAGTATGCTCATACGCGTCCTTATCGAGGAATGAAACTGGAAGATATAGAAATACTTCATGCTCTGCATGAGTGGAAGTAGAGGCGGATTATTCTTCGGCAGTCAGATTATTGGAACCTTTCGTCCGGCAATTGGAACAGAAAGAAGACTCGTTGGCAAATAGAAACAAGTATTATCGTCCTCTTTCATACTTGAAAGAGAAGCTGCTTCTCTGGGAAATCAAGCAACAGGTGGATTCGGTGAATGTGGGTGATAGCGTACGTCCTTATCTGAAAAAGGATATGCTGGAAGGTGTTTACTGTGACGACGGACGGCGTACTTATTATTGGGAGGGAAATCAGATGATAAATACATTGATAGCCTACCGGATTATTAAAAATGACCCTTCCTGTGTAAGTTGAAAGAAAATATGCAATTGTATATTTTGCGGACTAAGGAGCGCGGATGGAATACGTATCAGGCTTCTTCGGCTGTGGCAACTGTTCTGACCGATTTGCTGGCAGGTTCCGGAGGGATGTCAGGAACGTCGGTGTCTGTGAGCGGTAAGGATCATCAACGAATTACGGAATTTCCTTATCATGCCCGGCTGACAGCAGGCGACAGTCTGCTTATTTCAAAAACGGGAAAAGAGCCTTTATTGTATAGTGTCTATTCAATGAAGCGTGTGATGAATGCTCGTCAGAGTGATGCTTTCAAGGTGGAGGTGACTTTGGAAAAAGACTCTTTGGTGGCGGGTGTACCTGTTACATTGACAGTTACCTTGCAGGTGAAACAGGAGGGTGCGCAATATGTGATGCTCGAAGTTCCTGTTCCGGCAGGTTGTAGTTATGCCTCAAAACCTGTTAATTTCTCCCGTTCTGAAGTATATCGTGAGTATTTTAAAGAGAAAACTGTTATCTTTAGCGAAAAATTACCGGTAGGTACTTATCAGTTTACGGTTCCTTTGCTTCCACGCTTTACTGGAAAATATACGCTGAACCCTGTGAAAGTGGAACTGATGTATTTCCCGGTGGTGAATGCAAATAATGCGGGGAGAGAAATTTGGATTACAGAAAGAAATACAAAAGATATACGAAAGAAAGGGAATGATTGAAGCGATGAAATATACGAAGTGGATAACAGTCTTGCTTTGTCTTTTGGGCTTGGCGGCCTGTCGGCAGGATGCGCCTCGTTTCCGTATTGGGGTGGCCCAATGTAGCGATGACTCTTGGAGGCACAAGATGAATGATGAGATTCTTCGCGAAGCGATGTTTTATGATGGAGTGTCGGTTGAAATCCGTTCGGCGGCGGATGATAACCGTAAGCAGGCGGAAGATGTTCATTATTTTATAGATAAAGGAGTTGATTTACTGATAATTTCCGCCAATGAAGCGGCTCCCATGACTCCAATTGTGGAGGAGGCCTATCAGAAAGGAATACCTGTCATTCTTGTAGACCGGAAGATACTTCTGATAAATATACTGCCTATATTGGTGCCGATAATTATGAAATAGGTCGTGCGGTAGGAAATTATATCGCATCAAGTCTGAAAGGGAAAGGGAATGTAGTGGAGCTTACCGGACTGGGTGGTTCCACCCCTGCTATGGAGCGCCATCAGGGATTTATGGCCGCTATCAGCAATTATCCGGATATCAAACTGATTGATAAAGCGGATGCTGCCTGGGAACGTGAACCGGCAGAAGTGGAAATGGATAGTATGCTTCACCGTCATCCGAAGATTGATGCGGTGTATGCACATAACGACCGTATCGCTCCGGGAGCCTATCAGGCTGCGAAGAAAGCCGGACGTGAAAAGGAAATGATTTTTGTTGGCATTGATGCCCTGCCCGGCAAAGGAAACGGGCTTGAATTGGTGCTTGACAATGTGCTCGATGCAACTTTTATTTATCCGACTAATGGGGACAAAGTGATGCAACTGGCCATGAATATTCTTGAGAAGAAGTCTTATCCTCGCGAAACGGTCATGAATACTGCCGTTGTAGACCGCACGAACGCGCACGTTATGCAACTTCAGACTACCCATATCTCGGAACTGGATCAGAAGATTGAAACATTGAACGGACGTATCGGTGGGTATCTGTCGCGTGTAGCTACGCAGCAGGTCGTGATGTATGGCGGCTTGGTTATTCTTTTATTAGTAGCGGGATTGTTGTTGGTAGTCTATAAATCCCTCCGTTCCAAGAATCGCCTGAATAAAGAGTTGTCCGAACAGAAGAAACAAGTAGAGCAACAGCGCGATAAACTCGAAGAGCAACGGGATATTCTTGAAGAACAGCGTGACAAACTCGAAGAACAGCGGGATCAGCTTATCCAGCTTTCTCATCAACTGGAAGAAGCGACTCATGCCAAGCTGGTTTTCTTCACAAATATATCTCACGATTTTCGTACTCCACTGACATTAGTTGCCGACCCGGTAGAGCATTTACTGGCTGATTCGTCTTTGAGTGAAGATCAGCGCCGAATGTTATTGTTAGTTCAGCGAAACGTGAATATCCTCTTGCGTCTTGTCAATCAGATTCTGGATTTTCGTAAATACGAGAATGGAAAAATGGAATATACTCCTATTTCGTTAGACATTCTTTCTTCTTTTGAGGGATGGAACGAGTCTTTCATGGCAGCAGCCGGAAGAAACATATTCATTTCTCATTCGATTATATGCCGGATACGGATTACCGCACATTGGCAGATGTAGAAAAGTTGGAACGCATCTATTTCAACCTCCTTTCCAACGCTTTCAAATTTACTCCGGAGAATGGAAAAGTAACTGTACGCTTATCTTCCCTGACTAAAGACGATCATTGTTGGATTCGCTTTACTGTTGCCAATACCGGCTCAATGATTTCTGCGGAGCATATCCGGAATATTTTCGACCGTTTCTATAAGATAGATATGCACCATGCCGGTTCGGGTATTGGACTGGCATTGGTAAAGGCTTTTGTGGAATTGCATAAAGGTACCATCACAGTGGAAAGTGATGAAAAGCAAGGAACTATCTTTACCGTTGATTTGCCTGTACAGACTTGCGAGACTGTTGTTTCTGAAAACTCTCCGGCATTCTCTGTCCCTGCTACTTCTGTAACCTCCACCGATGCTGCAACCTCTGCCGTTGCTGGGGCTCCCGTAACTCCTGCAACTTCTGGTTATTCCGGTTCTTCGAGCTTGAATGATGCTTTAACTTACGAAGAAGAGGAATTGGAAAAAGTTACGACTCTTCCAAACCTTGCGTTCTGATTATTGATGATAACGCTGATATTCGCTTATATGTGCATGGATTGCTTCACACTGATTATACTGTTATAGAAGCTGCAGACGGCTCGGAAGGTATTCGTAAAGCTATGAAATATGTCCCGGACTTGATTATCTCCGATGTAATGATGCCCGGAATGGATGGAATTGAATGTTGTCGTCGCTTGAAAAGCGAATTACAAACCTGTCATATTCCTGTTATCCTATTGACAGCTTGTTCTTTGGATGAACAACGAATTCAAGGGTATGATGGTGGTGCAGATTCTTATATCTCCAAGCCTTTCAGTTCGCAATTACTATTGGCACGCGTTCGTAATCTGATAGATTCACACCGCCGCCTGAAACAGTTTTTTGGTGACGGACAAACGTTGGCGAAAGAGGATGTCTGTGATATGGATAAAGACTTTGTGGAAAAATTCAAAGCTCTGATTGAGGCAAAGATGGGAGATTCAAATTTGAATGTAGAAGATTTGGGTAAGGATATGGGATTAAGTCGTGTGCAACTTTACCGCAAGATTAAATCTCTGACTAATTATTCTCCGAATGAACTGCTTCGTATAGCTCGTTTGAAGAAAGCTGCTTCTCTGCTTGCCTCGTCGGATATGACAGTGGCAGAGATAGGTTATGAAGTTGGTTTTAGTTCTCCTTCTTATTTTACTAAATGTTATAGAGAACAGTTTGGAGAGAGTCCGACAGATTTGTTGAAGAGGAAAGGATAGGATAGAATCTGCAAAATTTGATGGTGAGCATTTATCTGTTTATACTTCTATGGAATTCATATGATAAAAATAAGAGGTAAGGAAATCTATTGACATACCTTACCTCTTATTTAATTCAGTATATGATTTACTGTATATTTATTAATTCATAATCAACTTATTCGTTTTTGGCTTATTCCACCATCTTTGGTTCTTTTGACCTCCCGATGTTACCCATTGTTCAAAGTCTGGATATGCTTCCAAGAAGTTTACTTCTTCTCTGGCATGATGTAAAGATGCAGGTACTTTTAATCCCCATATAAAGTTGTCTTCATTTACATAACTTTCGTTGCTGTTATAATAAACCGGGCTATAACCTTTTAAGTGGATTTCTTGTCCTTTATTAGTTTTTGCAATATAAAAGTCCATTTTACTGTCTTGTAGGCTTTTAACGTTAACAGGTGAGTTGAACACCAAGTAAATGGCCATCATTTTTTTAGGCTTTGTTTTTTCATTTACCTCCGTATTATAATACTTGTATCCGTTAGGAATGGCCGGTTTCTTTAGTGAAATAATCAATTCCCCTTTTGGGCCTTTTAGGATTTTGATATTTTCAGCCTCTTCAGGATTGTTACGCTCAAGATACATTTGAGTTTCTTCTAAATCAAGTTCATTATATTGTACTTCTGCCAAGCGGATATAAGGATTGTAGTCATATATACCTCCTATAGCTCTGATTTGGAATCCTATCATTAAGTATTCTGCATAACATTGATTGTGACTCCAATAAAAACCGTCAATTTGGAAATTATACCATGCAACAAAATCATTAAAATCATAATCGCCTAAAGCTGGATACATATCTTCGAACATAATAGTTCCGTTGCCATATCCCGGATAATTGAAGATGTTGTTCGTTTCAACTTCTTTATTAGCTCTTGTGGTAACTCTGGATAATGCCGTAGCGTTAGCAGGTACTACTATAGAAATAGTACCATTACTTTCAACAGGAACAGTTGTATTTCAGAGCCATTACCATATTTTACATACACATTTTTTATATATGCAGGAATTTCAATTGGGAGTTCCAATTTTGATATGTTGGCATCGACATCCATTCGAAGCATCAAAGCCTCTTCATTGCAATTTTCTTCTAGAAATACAGAAATAGTAGCAGTTGATTGACTGGCAATTTTCACTTTGGCATTTTGAGAACCTTTCCAATCAAAGTCAGCAGGAATATTCAAGTCTGTTATTCTCTTTTCTTTCTCGGGTTGTTTACTTTCATCATAAAGGTTCTTCTCACAGGAGCTGAAAGCCAGTGCTCCCAATAAACAAGAAGCGAACAGGATAGTTTTCTTTTTCATAACAGCAGTGCTTGTTTTGTTAATAATAGGGTTGCTTTTATTGGGGACAAAGGTCGGGATTATTTGTAAATAAAGCAAATAAGTTGCATATTTTATTTGAAATGCTTTTATTATTTGCAAATTCTTTTCTTTTTATCTAGTTTTGGAACTGAAATAAAGTAATGTTTGAGTGATGAAAGATTATAAAGTAGATAAGGCGAGCCTTTCCGCATCCTTTTGTCAAGAGGTGTATCAGGTTGTCCGAGAAATTCCGGTAGGTAAAGTTTCTACCTATGGGGGAATTGCCGCATTATTGGGAATGTCTCAATGTTCCGTATGGTGGGGCGTGCTTTGAAACAGATTCCGGATGATTTATCTGCGCCTTGTCATCGGGTTGTCAATGCGTCGGGACGGCTTGTTCCGGGTTGGACAGAGCAGAAACAACTCTTGTTGGAAGAAGGGATCTCTTTCAAACAAAATGGATGCGTAGACTTGAAAAAGCATCTTTGGAATTACTCCGTACCTGAATGAAATTTGCATATTTAATCTATTTTCCTTACCTTTGTGCCAACAATATGCAAGAACAGACTGTTATTTATTTATGAAAATACTATTTTCTACTGTTCATTAAGAGGATAATCTTATCAAATTCTATTCCTTTTAAACTACTCTGTCTGTTTTTTTTAACCATTTAACGTCGGACCGTCATGTTATCATGTGGCATGACTGAACCATGCGAACATTCAACTTGTTTATCGTAAGTGAGAATAAGGAATGCGGCAGTTGAAAACAAAACAAATATTATAATCTAAACCAATATATTATATGAGTAAAATAGAAATAAAGGATTTGTACCTTATCTTTGGTAACGAGAAGCAGAAAGCCCTCAAGATGTTGAAAAAAGATAAGAGTAAAGAGGAAATTCTGAAAGATACCGGTTGTACGGTAGGAGTGAAAGATGCCAATCTTTCAATTAATGAAGGAGAGTTTTTCGTGATAATGGGACTCTCGGGAAGTGGAAAATCGACATTACTGCGTTGTATCAATCGTCTGATACGTCCTACTGCCGGACAAGTGCTTGTAAACGGAGTAGATATATCTAAAATTTCCGAAAAAGAATTATTGCAGGTTCGCCGGAAAGAGCTGGCGATGGTTTTCCAGAATTTCGGTCTGTTACCTCACCGTTCCGTATTGAGCAATATCGCGTTCGGCCTCGAACTTCAGGGAGTGAAGAAAGAGGAACGTGAGAAGAAAGCGATGGAAAGCATGAAGCTTGTCGGATTGAAAGGATATGAAAATCAGATGGTAGGCGATCTTTCCGGTGGAATGCAACAGCGTGTCGGACTGGCTCGTGCTCTGGCTAATAATCCTGAAGTGCTTTTAATGGATGAGGCTTTCTCTGCTCTCGATCCTCTGATTCGCGTACAGATGCAGGATGAACTACTGGCCTTGCAATCAAAGATGAAAAAGACGATTGTTTTTATTACCCACGACTTGAGTGAAGCAATTAAGCTAGGTGACCGTATTGCCATCATGAAAGACGGAGAAGTGGTGCAGGTAGGTACTTCGGAGGAAATCCTGACTGAACCGGCTAACGATTATGTAGCCCGTTTTGTTGAAAACGTGGATAGGAGCAAAATTATTACCGCCTCTTCTTTAATGATTGACAAACCGTTGGTGGCCCGTCTGAAGAAAGAAGGTCCCGAAGTATTGATTCGTAAGATGCGTGCGAAGAATATCACCGTATTACCTGTCATAGACGCCGATGATAAACTGGTCGGAGAAGTACGTCTGAACGACTTGCTTAAGTTACGTAGCAAACAGGAAAAATCCATTGAAACGATTGTGCGTACAGAAGTACATTCTGTGTTGGAGGATACGGTGTTGGAGGATATACTTCCTCTAATGACAAAGAGCAATTCGCCGGTATGGGTGATTGATGAGACGCGCGAGTTTTTAGGAACAATCCCGCTTTCATCCTTAATCATCGAAGTGACCGGGAAAGACAAAGAAGAAATAAACGAAATAATTCAAAACGCAATAGATTTATGATAAATATAGGACAATATATAGAGATGGCCATCAATTGGATGATGGTACATTTTTCCACTTTCTTTGATGCCGTGAATGCGGGCATCGGTAGTTTTATTATAGGATTCCAACACATACTTTTCGGAATACCTTTTTATATAACCATTTTGGTACTTGCTACACTCGCATGGATGAAAGCAGGACGCGGTACGGCAATTTTCACCGCATTGGGATTATTACTGATCTATGGAATGGGATTCTGGGAGGCTACTATGCAAACCCTGGCTCTCGTTTTTCATCTACCTGTCTGGCTCTGATTGTTGGTGTACCTTTAGGAGTGTGGACGGCAAACAGTCCGCGTGCAGAGAAAATACTTCGTCCTGTTCTCGACTTGATGCAGACGATGCCTGCTTTTGTTTATCTGATTCCTGCTGTTTTGTTTTTCGGATTGGGAGCAGTGCCGGGAGTGTTTGCTACCATTATCTTTGCTATGCCTCCTGTAGTCCGCCTTACCGGATTGGGAATTCGGCAAGTTCCTAAAAATGTAGTGGAAGCTTCCCGTTCGTTCGGGGCTACCCGTTGGCAGTTATTGTATAAAGTGCAGCTTCCTTTGGCGTTGCCCACCATTCTGACAGGTGTCAACCAGACAATTATGATGTCGCTTTCTATGGTTGTCATTGCTGCCATGATTGCTGCCGGTGGTCTGGGAGAAATTGTATTGAAAGGTATTACCCAATGAAAATCGGACTTGGGTTTGAAGGTGGTATAGCTGTTGTTATTTTAGCTATCATCTTAGACCGTATCACACAAGGAATGGCAGGACGAAAAAATAAGAACTAAAACGGAAAGGAATAAAAATGCATGTGAGAATATATAAAATAGTAGGAATAGTGCTTTCGGCTATGCTTTTGCTAGCTTCCTGTACTAATTCAGACTTAGAGAAAAAGAAAGTAAAAATAGCCTATGCCAATTGGCTGGAAGGTATTGCCATGAGTCATTTGGCTAAGGTGGTATTGGAAGAGCATGGATATGAGGTTGAATTGCAAAATGCTGATCTTGCCCCTATTTTTGTATCTATGTCAGGAAAGAAATCAGATGTGTTTCTGGATGCCTGGTTACCAATAACGATGAAAGATTATATGGATCAGTATGGAGACAGCATCGAATTTTTGGGGGAGGTATACGGAGAAGCTCGCGTCGGACTGGTTGTTCCTCAATATGTTACGATCCAGTCTATTAATGAGCTGGAAGCTAATAAAGACCGTTTTTCTTCTGAAATAGTAGGAATTGATGCGGGAGCAGGGATAATGAAGACGACCGATAAGGCCATTGCTGCTTACGGACTTGATGGGTATACCTCATGACTTCAAGTAGTTCCACCATGCTGGCTTCTTTGAAAAAAGCGATGGACAAAGGAGAATGGATTGTCATTACGGGGTGGACACCGCATTGGATGTTCGACCAGTTTGACTTGAAATTCTTGGATGATCCGAAGAAAGTATATGGAGACTTGGAAGAAATACATGCTATTGCATGGAAAGGATTCAGTGAGAAAGATCCGTTTGCTGCCGAGTTCTTTGGCAACATCAAACTAACGACAGAAGAACTTAGCTCTTTTATGACAGCTATGAAGGATGCCAGGATGGATGAAGAAGAAATAGCCCGTAAATGGAGGGATGAGCATCGGCTGTTGGTGGATAGTTGGATTCCGAAGTCAGAGAATAAATAGATTGGAGCATTGTTATTCTTAATTTTAAATATAAAATAGACATGAACTCTAGTGGGAAAAAGGTAGTACTGTTTATGTTGGACAGAGTTCATACAATAAACGTAATCTTCTACAAGATTACCGTTTTTATTTATAGGGTATTACTATTATTCAGCACCCCAGTTTTCTCTAGCCAAACGTTTGTAGCTGTTGTAACGCCATTTAGCGTTTTCTTCGGCAGCTTTGAATAGTTCTTCAGCTTCAGCAGGATATTGTTTCATTACAGAAGCGTAACGAACTTCACCTTTCAAGAAACCTTGGAAATCTTCCCAGTTCGGTTCTTTGCTATCCAATTGGAATGGATTCTTGCCTTCTTCTTCCAGAGCCGGGTTGTAACGCCACAAGTGCCAGTAACCGCACTTAACAGCCTTTTCTTCTTCTTCCTGGCTCTTACCCATACCTGCTTTCAGACCGTGGTTGATACATGGAGCGTAAGCGATAATCAAAGATGGTCCCGGATATGCTTCAGCTTCACGGATAGCTTTCAGAGTTTGAGCTTGGTCAGCACCCATAGCGATCTGTGCAACATATACATAACCGTAAGTAGTAGCCATCAGACCGAGGTCTTTCTTACGTACGCGCTTACCAGCAGCAGCGAACTTAGCGATAGCACCTACCGGAGTAGCCTTAGAAGACTGACCACCTGTGTTAGAGTAAACTTCAGTATCCAGAACGAGGATGTTAACGTCCTTACCGGAAGCGATTACATGGTCAAGACCACCATAACCGATATCGTAAGAAGCACCGTCACCACCAATGATCCATTGGCTGCGTTTTACAAGATATTGAGTCAGTCCTTTCAGTTCTTTGCAAATAGGACATCCGTGAGAAAGACCTTCTTCAATCACTGCTTTCACTTGAGGAGCCAATTCTTTAGTCTTGTCAGCATCGTACATGTTTTCAATCCATGCTTTCAGCACTTCTTTTGCTTCAGGTGAAGCGTTGTCGGCAGCAAGGATTTCGTTGAATAACTTCACGATACGAGCACGCATCTTTTCATTAGCCAATTCCATACCCAAACCGAATTCACAGAAGTCTTCGAACAGTGAGTTAGCCCAAGCAGGACCGTGACCGTTTTCGTTCGTAGTATACGGAGTAGAAGGAACTGAACCAGAGTAGATAGAAGAACATCCGGTAGCGTTAGCAACCATTTCACGGTCACCGAACAATTGAGAAATCAATTTCACATACGGAGTTTCACCACAACCAGAGCAAGCACCAGAGAACTCAAACAACGGAGTAGCGAACTGTGAGTTCTTCACGTTAGACTTGATATCAACAAGATGTTGTTTAGTCTTCACGTTTTCAGCACAGTAAGTCCAGTTGTCAGCTTCAGCCAATTGGCTTTCGAGGTGTTTCATTGTCAATGCTTTGCCACCCTTCTTCGGATTACCCGGACAGATGTCAGCACAGTTACCGCAACCCAGACAGTCGAGAACGTCAACCTGGATACGGAATGTCATACCGTCGAATACTTTACCTACTGCTTTCAATTGTTCGAACTTAGCACCTTCTGCTCTTCAGCATCGAGTACGAACGGACGGATAGAAGCGTGAGGACAAACGTATGCACACTTGTTACACTGGATACAGTTTTCTGGATTCCATTCAGGAACGAATGCGGCTACACCACGTTTTTCGTATTTAGAAGTACCTTGATACCAAGTACCGTCTTCGATACCCTTGAATGCAGATACAGGCAGCAAGTCACCATCTTGTGCATTGATCGGACGAACTACTTCGTTGATGAATGCAGGATCGTTGTTTTCAGCTTTTGCATCATCCGGCAGGTTAGCCCAAGCAGGATCAACAGCTAAAGTCTTGTATTCACCACCACGGTCAACGGCAGCATAGTTCTTGTTAACAACGTCTTCACCCTTCTTACCGTAAGACTTAACGATGAATTTCTTCATCTGTTCAACAGCCTGGTCTACAGGAATAACACCTGTGATACGGAAGAATGCAGATTGAAGGATAGTGTTGGTACGATTACCCAACCAATTTCCAATGCAATCTGTGTTGCGTTGATATAGTATACGGAAATGTTGTTCTGTGCAAAATATTTCTTAACCTTGTTAGGCAGGTTCTTAGCCAGTTCTTCACCTTCCCAGATAGTGTTCAGCAAGAAAGAACCGTTCTTACGCAAACCACGAGTTACATCGTACATGTGCAGGTAAGCCTGAACGTGACAAGCAACGAAGTTCGGAGTATTTACCAAATAAGTGGAACGGATCGGAGTATCACCGAAACGCAAGTGAGAACAAGTGAAACCACCTGACTTCTTAGAGTCATAAGAGAAGTAAGCCTGGCAGTGTTTGTCAGTGTTGTCACCGATAATCTTTACAGAGTTCTTGTTAGCACCTACTGTACCGTCAGCACCCAAACCGTAGAATTTAGCTTCGAACATTCCTTCACCGCCTAAAGCGATTTCTTCTTTTTGAGGAAGAGAAGTGAAAGTAACGTCGTCTACGATACCGATAGTGAAGTGATTCTTCGGCATTGGCATGGCCAAGTTTTCGAATACTGAAAGAATTTGAGCAGGAGTAGTATCTTTTGAACCCAAACCGTAGCGACCGCCAACGATAACCGGAGCATTTTCTGCGCCGTAGAAGCAGTCTTTAACGTCAAGGTAAAGAGGTTCGCCGTTAGCGCCCGGTTCTTTAGTACGGTCAAGAACTGCGATAGTCTTGGCAGTCTTAGGTACAGCAGCCAGGAAGTGTTTAGCAGAGAACGGACGATACAGGTGTACGGCAACCATACCCACTTTTTCGCCATTTGCTACCAAGTGGTCGATAGCTTCGCGGGCAGCTTCTGTTACAGAACCCATAGCGATAATTACGCGTTCTGCATCTTCTGCACCATAGTAATCGAACAAACCGTATTTACGACCTGTAATCTTAGAAATTTCATTCATGTATTCTTCTACGATAGCAGGAACTGCTTCATAGTAGTTGTTACATGATTCACGATGTTGGAAGAAGTGGTCGGGGTTTTCAGCCATACCACGAGCAACCGGATTCATCGGATTCAGTGCGCGGGCACGGAATTCAGCCAAAGCTTCCTGATCGATCAGCGGAGCAAGATCATCATTTTCCAACATTTCAATCTTCTGGATTTCGTGAGATGTACGGAAACCATCGAAGAAGTTCATGAACGGAACGCGAGATTTGATGGTAGCCAAGTGAGCAACACCAGCCAAATCCATAACTTCCTGTACAGAGCCTTCAGCCAACATCGCAAAGCCAGTCTGACGAGCTGACATTACGTCTTGGTGGTCACCGAAGATACACAATGCGTGAGAAGCCAATGTACGAGCAGATACATGGAATACGCAAGGCAAGAACTCACCGGCAATTTTGTACATATTAGGGATCATCAGGAGAAGCCCCTGAGAAGCAGTGTAAGTAGTAGTCAACGCACCAGCCTGAAGAGAACCGTGAACTGCACCGGCAGCACCACCTTCAGATTGCATTTCCTGTACCAATACTGTTTCGCCGAAGATGTTCTTACGTCCTGCGGCAGCCCATTCGTCTACGTACTCAGCCATAGTCGAAGAAGGAGTGATGGGGTAGATAGCAGCTACTTCAGAGAACATATACGAGATATGCGCTGCAGCCTGGTTACCATCACAAGTGATGAATTTCTTCTGTTTAGTCATAACTAAATTAAATATTTAAGTAAATAAATCTTTTAATATAAAAAGCCGAACATCCAGAGAGGTATCTGGTTGCCCCGACCTATTTCAGCCTTATGCAACGCGTACGTCACATTCGGATTGTTCTTGATCTTTGCTCCTTCCTGGCAAATTTTGAACGGCATTACTTCGTCCACCATAAAAGAGACGTTTTTATCTCCTTTATGTACCTTATGGTCTTTCCATAAAGAATTTGCAAAGAATGTGTCGAGTACATCCTGCTCCTCCACTTTCACGGGATAGATGGAATACATCAGGTTGGAGTTGTGCATCATTATCTTGGAAGGTTTTTTAGGAAATTCTTCTCCTTTCGGATAAACCAGATTAATGAGTCGCGCATCTGCCAGATACTTGATATAGTTCATCACCGTGGCGCGAGATGTCTGTATGTCGCTTGCCAGTTGACTCACATTGGGAGCCTTCGGTCCGTCGACAGCGAGCAAATATAGTAATTTTTTTATCTTTGAAAGATATTTCAGTTCAATTTGTTTGATGAGCAGGATATCTACTTCCACCATCATGTTCATCGTTTTCAGCAAATTCTCCGAAAAGTTACGCTTCTCGAGGAAGAATGGATAGAACCCATGATGCAGGTAATCCTGGAAGTAATCCAGCGGACGAACTTTAGAGAGTACTCCTTTGGCAATCTGTTCGTGAGTGCTAAGAATTTCTTCGAGACTGTAGGCCCTGAATTTCATGCCTGTTTGTAAGTTCAGGTATTCGCGGAAAGAAAATCCGCGCAGGTTATAGCTTTTTGCAATATCACGCAATTCAAGATTTTCCTCTTTCAGTCGCATTACAGATGAGCCGGTAAAGACAATTTTCAAATTAGGAAAACGGTCGTAACACATGCGCAACTCTCTGCTCCATTCCGGGTGTTTGAACACTTGGTCGATCAACAATACTTTTCCACCACGTTTCTGGAATTCGTTAGCAAAGTCTACAATGCTGTGGCCAGAGAAGTAGAAGTTGTTCATGTTGATGAACAGGCAGGAGCGGTCGTTCCCAAATTTTTCTTTGGCGTATTGGAGAAGGAAAGTGGTTTTTCCTACGCCACGTGTCCCTTTGATACCAATCAGGCGGTCGCTCCAGTCGATCTCGTCCATAAGATCGCGGCGAACGGGGGCATTGGTGTGCTCAACGAGGTAGGCGTGTGTGCGATAGAATGATTCCATTTCAGTTCTTTGTTTTTCGGGTGGCAAATATACTGCTTTTTTTAGGATTTGCAAAGTAGAGATGGCAAAATTGTGAGTTTAATTAGAACTTTCTGTTTATTGTAGCCATTCCTGACTATTTCCTGTATATATTTGCAGAATAAAGTTTTGAATTCGTTTAAAATGACAAAAAAGGCTCTTTATATATTCAATCCGGAACATGATTTGGCGTTAGCCAGCGGTGAAACAAACTATATGGCACCGGCTTCCGCCCGGCAGATGGCATCCGAATTGGCTTTGTTGCCGATGTGGTATGCAGAAGAGGGAAGTGTTGTATTGGCTCCTTCCGCTTATAATCTCGACTATGTGAAGAAGATACAGGAATTATTAGGACTTTCGGTTGATTTGATGACAGAACCTGAACTTGCTTCGGAGCGGAATTTGGATATTCGTCCTTGGGGCTGGGATATAGCAATAAGAAAACGACTGTTGGATTTGGGAGTGGAAGAAAGCGAGCTTCCTTCTATTGAGCAATTGGATAAACTGCGTTTCTGTTCCCATCGTTCCTGCGCTGTGGGATTATTACCACAGCTACAACTGGGAGCCTGTTTTTGTGGAGAGTCTTTTTACCTGACGTTTCCCGAAGAATGGAAGTCATTTGTAGAATCACATGATACTTGTTTACTGAAAGCTCCTTTATCCGGTAGCGGAAAAGGGTTGAATTGGTGCAAAGGTGTATATACTCCTTCCATTTCCGGTTGGTGCTCACGCATTGGCAACCAGCAAGGAGGTGTTATTGGCGAACCTCTATATAATAAGGTGGAAGATTTTGCTATGGAATTTCGTTCTTCGGGTAATGGTCGATTTGGCTTTGCCGGATACTCTCAATTCCGTACGGGTGGAAGTGGGGCGTACGAAGGTAATCTGCTGATTTCAGATGCAGCCATCGAACGGAATCTTTTGGAATATATCCCTGTCGAAGAAATTTATAAATTGCGCGACCGCCTTGAACAAGAATTATCCCTCCGTTTCGGAACCATTTATAATGGTTATTTGGGAGTGGATATGATGATCTGTCGCTTTCCAGAATCTCCTGTTTATCGGATTCATCCTTGCGTGGAAATCAACTTGAGGATGAATATGGGAGTAGTAGCGCGTCATATTTATGACCATTATATCTATCCTACTTCAACAGGAGCTTTTCAAATAAGCTATTACCCTACGGAAGGAACAGCCTGGAGAGCACACAAAGAAATGGAGGAGGCTTATCCTTTGGAAATAGAACAAGGAAGAATAAAATCAGGCTATTTGTCATTGGTGCCGGCTCATAAAAAGAGTAGTTATCGGGCGTGGGTGTTTATCTCAAAAAGCGTGTTTTTGTGATATTATATCGAAGTTATGGTTTCTCGGTGTGAAACTGATAGTTTCATGCAGTGAAACCATTGGTTCCACACCGAGAAACAAAAAGTTTCATTGCATGAAACAAGTAATCACATGCCATGTGATGTACTGTACTGGATTTAGTTGACAACTTCGCTTGTTATACCTAAGTTAGTTTACTCAATATTTTTTAAAACCTAAATAAGTTTACTTGTCCCTTTGTAATTCCTGTATAAGTTGTCATTTTAGATATGTTGCAAAATTATGTATCTTCTCTTATAAGTGCAAGACTTCGGGCTGTAAACTTTCATTAAACAACA